>Ga0335394_10004234_pt1 | contig 16298 bp, 9 predicted proteins | sample MAT03_FD_205741 | JGI IMG/M metagenome (GOLD analysis project Ga0335394, IMG submission 205741) | Freshwater microbial communities from Lake Fryxell liftoff mats and glacier meltwater in Antarctica - MAT-03 (spades assembly) (version 2) ... | reverse complement strand
GATTGATGGACGACAGCTGGGACTCCGCCGACGGTGATCCACGAACGTCGCGCTTATGTCGCGCGGCTGCGCGCCTAGCAGGATCCTGCCAACGTCTCCGAAACCAGGCGAGAGAGCGCTGTGGTAAGTGAGGCTACCGCACTCATCTGCTACGCCGTTACCTAGAATATAGCTTCGGGGCCCGAGCTCCGCATGGCCGATGCCAGTGCACCCGTCGTCTACGTACAACACGCGTCCGAACTTTTCGCTGCTATCTTCCCAAATGGCTGGGTAAGCGTAGGTGCCGGGGTCGGGCACGAGCTTAGTGGACGGATACAAATCCTGACTGGGATCAAACTCCACGCTCCTTGGTGGGCCAGGTGCACGGTCGAGATTGCACTCGATGCGTTTCGTGTCCAAGAGCGCTCCCGGCCGAGGGCGCACGCTCGCAACCAGTGCCGACTCCCCGCTTGCGGAGGCCGCGGCGTCGGATGTTGGGTCCACCGATGCACGGCGCGCGCACCCGAGGCCCACGAGGAGCATCAACGCGCAAAGCGTCTCACGGCGCGGCAGCCTCATCCTTCCGCCTGATGCGTTTCACTCAGCTTTTCCAGCGTCTGCGCATCGAACGAGCCGGTATCCTCGAGTCCTTGCGAACGTTGAAATTCGGCTACAGCCGCCTCTGTTCTGGGCCCAATTTCTCCGTCAATTGGCCCGCAATTGAATCCAAGGTTGTTGAGCCGAGCTTGGGCTCCTGTGACCTGAGCCACGGGATCGAGCTGTCGAAACAGGAGCTCCGTGGGCGCTTCGTCCTCGTCTCCGATGAACAACCAGCCCGAGGCGGCATTGAGCGGGACTTTGACGGTTAGCCTGCCGCTGCTATCCGTAACAAGGGCTTCTTCCCGGTCGCCGACCTGCAAGCGGCAGGGGAAATCTTTCAAGGGGCGCTCGAGCGCGTCGAGCAGCTGGACGGTGAGAACGCTGAAACGCGACACGCTGATCTTGTGATGCTGATCCGTTTCGTACAATTTTACGGGCACACGCAATGACCCACCGGGTGGAAGCGCCTCAGGTACACACGTGTCGCGAAGCTTGCTGTTGTCGGGGTGTTCCCAGATCTCCTCAGGCCCTGCAACATAGCGGAAAGCAATCGAGGCCAAGTCCTCTCCTTGCTCGATCTCATGCTGGATGACTTTGGCCATGATCCTAAAGCCTCAACCCCCCACGTCCAACTTCCCCTTGATCTTCGCATCGCCCTCCACCTCGAGCTTGGCTTTGAGTAGCGTATCTTTGACGACCTCGAGCTTGCCCTTGAGGCGTGCGTCTTTGGCGACTTCGAGCTCGTGCTTGAAGGTGCTCTGGCCGTCCACCACGCTGATGCGCTCTTTGATGCGCACTTCCTCTTCAGCGAAAACCTCGTACGTTCCGCTGTCGCCGTCGAGGAGCATGCCGGTCACGTTCGTGTCCGCGGTATTGGCAACGCCTGTCATTGAGATGGTGCGGGAGTTGAGCGTGACTTCCGCGTTCTCGAAGCCTTCTACGAAGACTTGGAGACCTCCTTGGGTGCGGGGTACCGTGAAGTCGGCGAGCTCCACGACGAGCTGATCTTTTGCTTGGTGCTGAACGTAGAAGCCCGAGAAATCGTCCCGAGCTGCGTAGGGCGTGACGGACTCGCAGAGCAAGGCGAGGCCTGCCGCTGGAGCCTCGGGATCCGTCTCCGCGCCGTCATCATCGGAGCCGCCATCACCCATCAGTACCCAGGTTTGGTCGGTGCTCTTGAGCCGCACGCGCATTTTCTCCGAGGGCTCGTCCCATTTGTTGAATAGCCCAAGCGCTGACCAACTCAGAGGCGGCGCCATGCTACGGCTTGGCCTCGGGGCAAGCGTTAGCTCGACAACAATGCTCGCCTCCTGCTCTTCGGCGCTCAACGTTTGCGGTGACGAGAAACGGAAGACCGCGGCGGTGCACAAGAGAGAGCTGTCGCGAAATACAATGGGCATCGGCATGTGCGGAAGCTGGCTCGTGATGCCGGCCTCCCCCGCGCCATTGATGCTGGCTCGGCTCCCAGAGCAACAGAGCTCGCAGAGCACTGTGGCGGCGTCGGCCGCCTGAAGCGGGCCCAGGCGACGGTGGATTTGATTCGGCGCGTTGGCGTGAAGCACTAGGTCGTGCGGCAGGTAGTTATCTGCCATCGGAGAAAGCCGCCAACCTTCGTCTAAAACGAGCGCTTCGACATCGGTTGCGACCAGCCGGAGCGGTCTGTCGTCGGCTGAAAAGGCGCTCCAGGAGCAAGACCCTCCGGGCGCGGCGCCCAGGAGCTGCACCACGCGCTTGACGTGCGACAAGTTGTCCCAGCCCGAGGGACGCAAGACGCACGCGCCTTCTGCGAACCACTGATCGAGCTCCGTCGCAAACGTAGGTTTCTCGAATTTCAGCCCGAGGACGCGGCTCACGAAAGCCCAGCCATCGGTGTCCGTATGCTGACGCTGATAGACGAGGAGCGGCCGCGCATCCTCCGATGTCACGGGGGTGGCAAACCACCCGAGCAGCTCATCTGAGAGGACGAGCCCGTAAAGCTCCAGGCGACCGTCGGGTAGCCTACGCGAGCTCAGGTATCGGAAGGAGAGCTCTTTTTGCTCCCAGCTCAAGACGCCGCGCTCAGCACGGCCATCCAGGGCCCAGCGCTGCTCATCGCTCAGGCCGTGGCCCACCTGAAATTGAAGCGCCAGCAGGGGGCCCGATGCCAGCCCCAATCTGAGCTCCACCGCTGCGACTGGCGCTTCTGACCCTCCGATAGCAAGCACCGCAGGCATCTTTTCAACTCGAGTATCGCCCGTGCGAAAGGGCGCGGGTCAACGAAATGGGTCGATGGGTTGCACTTCGTGCAAATCGCCGAAGTCGAGATACAAGACCTCGACGGGATCGCGGGAGTCCACTTCGACATTCGTATCGTCGTCGCTCGCTTCAACGGTCGAGAGGCTGCGCTCCCAGCCGCGAGCAGGGCCACGGCGGAAGCGATTGCGCCGTTCGACGATGTCCGTGAGCGTGTCGACGACTTCAGCACCACCACCCGGAAGCTTCTGCCACTGCTCCAGCTCCCGTCCTAGCGAGAGCTCGCGGAAAGCCCCAGCGCAGACCATCGCAAAACCCTCCGTGGTGTCGGGATGCGGGTCCGCGTCGAACGCCTTCCAGGAGTTGCCCTTGATCTTGAGCTCGAGCTCGGGCATCGGCTTTCCAACATTCTGCAAGAGGCTCGAGAAAACCGAGCCCTGATCAAATGGAAGCACCGTCGACAACCGCTGCAATCCCTTCTGATTCTCGCGCGACATGAACCAGAAGCAGTCCCGCGCGCTGCACTTATCAAACGTTAGGAGGTGAGGAATGAACGGGTCGTCAGGTCGCTCGTTGACCCGACGCGGGACGTGCCCACCGCCACCCCAGGAGCCATCATTGAGCCAGCTATCGGCGGGCATGCCGGCTCCACCTTGCTGGGGCACGAAGCGAAACACGTTGAGCTGAGAGAATTCGTTGCTCAACTCCGTGATGCGCGTTTCCACGAGCGCGAGCGAATTCAGCTGAAGCTCGCGCGCGCCCGCCGTATTGACCAACTTGTAGTTGGCTGTCTGCACGACCGTGGGATCTTCGCCAAACGAGGGCGAGGCGATGTTTCGGTAGCCGCTCGTCGCCGTGGTGTAGAAGGCGAAATAGCTGCGCTGGCTGAGCTGCAGCACGCGAGTTTGCCGGGTGACCTGAAAGCTCAGGTAGAGCCAGAAGCTTTCAAAGGAGTCGAACCCAACTGGGTTCCCGCTTTCATTTTGTAGTTGGTAGGTCATTCACAAGGTCTCCATGTTAAAAAGTGGTTGATTGCCGGGCTCAAACCGTCTCTTCGGCGTTGGTGTCGCTCCCAGCGCCCGCGAAGATACGCGACCAGGTGCTCACAAATGCCACCTTGCCAAAGCCTTTTCCATGGCGTCCTTTCCTGATTTCGGAGACACCCAGGGCGCCCGCGTCGAAGGGAACGGGTTTTGCGCAATTGCCGAGCTGGTTGCTCGTTGGAATGTCCAACGGGCGGAGGATTGAGAAATCGGCGATGGAGTCGCTCTTGAAACCTGCAAAGGCTTGCTTGGCCACTTTGGCTCCATTGTCGTAGGCCCAATGCAGAGCCGGTCGGCAATCTTTCCGTAACCAATGCAACGGCTCGTAGCTTGACTGGCCCAAAAACTTTTTGTCGGCCTCCGCGTCCGTCCGATAAGCCAGACACAGATTCAGCCATTTGACGAGAATGAGCTCTCCCAACAGCGGCCCCTCCGTCCAGGCCCACACGTCCAAGAACAGATCGGTGAGGTAACGGTCGTTGTGAACCAAGCTAAGACCCTCAGGCCCCAGCTTTAAGGTGTCCGCAATGGACTTGTCCGTCTTGCGCGTGAGCCCCGTGATCTTGCCGAGACTATCACGATAGAGCCCTCCCATCAGGGACATGGCCATCGCGAGGTAAGGAGAGACGACCTGCCCGGTGATGGGTAGCCCGCCCTCGCTCGGTGCATCGGCTGCCAAGAGCTGAGGCAATTTGAAGGTTGCCGGGCCAATCAGTGGGAAGGCAGCGCCGTCTTGCTTGAGCTCTGCTGGAGTGATCACGATCGGAACAACCGGATAGTCCTTGTTTCTTTGGGCCTCGGCCACCATCGCCTCACTCAACTCTCGAATTCCCGCCGCAGTCGGCTGCGACTGATGGGTGAGGTAGCAAACTCCCGGACGGTCCTCGATGTAGAAGGGATGTCGAGCCTCTTCAGCCTGCGCACCCAAGGTCGTGTTCAAGACGACGATTTCAGCATCCGTTCCAGCGCTGGCTTGGAGCAGCGCGCGAATGTCGCTGAGCTCGCGCAAGTAGGGGACCAAGGCCTCAAGGCTGCGGCATTGATTGGCGTGGTACTGAACGATTTCTTGCAGCTCTTTTTTGTTGTTAACCGGGTAGTGTAGGCTCAGATTGAGGCGCGTGAGCTTGTCGGGGTCGAGCTCCGCACCGGCCTCCAACGTCTTCGCATCGATGCAGCCGATGTGCTCGGTCGCGTCTAGAATGACACCCAGAACGTTCGAAAGGTCCGCGATCCCCAAGTTGATGAGGTTCTTCGGCGCCGCTAACATGTATTCACCGAGCGCGAGAGCGCGTGTGGACTGGCGGAACATGGAGTCCGACTCGCCTTCACTCATGTATTTGCCACGGATCCTCCGCTTGCAGTCCGAATAGGCTCCGAAATTCTTGACCGCCTTCGCTGCATCCAAACTGTCTGGCCCACGCACTAAATGGTCGAGCTTGATTTCCGCGTCCACCACCGTAACCGACGTGTCACCGAATGAAATCGTGGTATCGCTTGCCAGAAGCTGTTCACGATCTGCGTTGTCGCTGAGCTCGATTCTGAGATTGCCATCTTCCTCCCGAGCAACCGTGGCCAGCACCTTCCCCTTGGCGTCTTTGATCTCGCCGGGGCCGCCCTTGGCGACAGCCGTTTCCAAAGAATTAGGAACGCCGATCACCGTTTCGCTCGGCAGCGCCTGCGAGGACGAAAGGCCCATGCTCGAGGCTACTTTTGCTAAGCTTTCCTGATAGATTTTGAGATCGCCGGCGCTCGATTCCTCGACGGGCAAGCCCACCTCGACGTTGGTGATGATGGCACCGGCCATTCCCAAGCCCGACGCTCCTTCACTCGCAGATTGCGAGCTGCTGTTGATGGTCACGCCCATGTGCAACTGATAAATCTCACGCAGCTCTTCGATTTCTTTTTCGATAGCGTCGATATTCTCGAGCATCGTCGAATCGAAGAAAGTCTTCGTCTGCCCGGCAATGCCGCTCACCACGAGCTCACAGACCTCCGCTTTGAGCTGCTCATCTTCCGATTGAATGGTTTGGACCTTCGCTGCGAGCTTCTCCATCAACGCAGCATTCTCTTCACCCTTCAGTTTCTCGAAGAGATCGAGAAAATGGGTTTTCGTGAGCTTCTGCCCGTCAGCGGCGTGCACGTTCTTCGCACCGCGATACACCTTCACGAGGGCCAGGCATTGTTTGGAAGCGTCCTGGAAGATGGCGCCAGCTTTGCCGCCCGCCATTTGGCTCAGCATGATGAAGAGGCCTTGATTTCGCTCAGCCAGCACTTCGCGTCGGAATTCGCGCGGCGGCTGCAGGTTTTTCATGATCTCGCGGTTGAGTGCCTCGGCGAACTTTTCGTACGTTTCCAGTGACTCCAGACGCTTTTTGTCGGCGCCTTGCAACTCAGAATCGGTGGCACGAATGATCTGGAAGGCGCGCAACCTTTCTTCCTTGGTCATCCCTGGGATCCGCTTGTCGCCCTGGCCTTCGATGCTGAGCTCGAACATCTTGCTGGCCACTGAGCGTGCGTCGTCTTGGCCTCGAAACTTCGAATATTTCCCGGCCAGCCACATGAACAAGTACGAATGCAGAGCGCCGTTGCGCACGAAGCTGTGCACGCGATCCGACTTCTTTCGGAAGTACGTGTAGTACTGCAAAAGGCCCTTACCGCCGACCCCGGGTAGATGGAAGCCACGCTCCGAACCTGGGAAATCCTTGATGAACGCGTAGCCTTCAGCCACAGCTTTGCCGACCAATCTGTCGTCAGCCGCCTCGGATTCAGCAACTCGGCGACAGCGGCGAAGACCTTCCGAGAGTGCGTCGATCACTTGGGGGTTCATCCCGGCGTCGCCTGCGTGGGCGTTCAGCGAGCGCTTAACTCGGCTCTCCGCTTCGACTTCGTCAGAAGGACAGCACGTCATGAGGTGCAGAACCTTCGAGGCCAGATCATGATCGAACCCCATATCCTCCCAATCCGACCAAGAAATCTCAAAATCGCCAGCTTGCTCGCTGGCGTATTTGTACATGTACCAGCGCGCAAACTTCAGAATGGATGCCGAGAAGCTGCCTTGATCGAACTGTTGCAGCGCGTCTAGATCTTCCAGCAAGCTGCGAAACAGATTGCCGCCCCGCTGCTGCATCATTTGGTACTCGGAGGTATTTTCTACGGGAGCCACGTCGAGCAGCGGGCTATCGACGGGGATCGAGACACCGTGCCCTTGGAACTTACCGTCGGCGTCGATTTTGGGCGCTTCGATCTTCGTTTTATTGAAGATCGTCTTGCCGATGGTGACCGTTTGGCCACCGCTGAATCGGAGCTCGGGCGCCACTTTGTCGAAAAATTCCGCCGGCGACAAGCGATGCGCGCCCGCACTTGGGTTTCTTCGGAAGACGAACTTCTTTGTGTTCGAGTCGCTGAAGACGCCGACGATAGCCAGCCTTCGGTTTGCGTTTGACAGAGAGTCCGGATCGTTGAACGGCATGGTTTGCTCCAAATGTTGGTCGGGGGTGTCAGGCCTGCTTGGGGGCCGGTTGTTCATACTCACAAAGGTACTTTTTGATCAGTCGTTCCAGCGGGCGGATCGACTCTTTCTCAGCTAAGGCGCGGCTCAAGATCTCTTTTCTCGTGGACTCCGGACACTCTTGCCAGCCGAACGCCTTGAGCTTCAAATCCAGGATCCGTTCCAGCAACGAGGCTTCCTTGATCGGAAAGAAGGGAACAATGAAATCAATGCGGTCAAGGAGAGCCCGATCGAGCGGCGATGTGCGCGAAGCGGCACGCAGCCGGGTCCGGAGACTCCAAAGGCTCGAGTACGAATCGATGGCCTCGAGCGCTCGCTCATTGGCTCCTGCCGCCTGGTTGGCCAGAAAAGCTCGCTTCACCTCTGAAAGCTGCTGATCGACCGTTTTCTGCATGGCGATCTCGGTATCATCGACCGCGCCCTCGAGCACAAGACGCCTCAGCTGCTCGTCGCTGAAAGCACGGACTAATTCGGCCCGATCAAGACGCCCGGCCAGCACCTCTTCGTAGGCTTTCTGCACTGCATCTTGGCCCAGGTTCGTGGTCATCACGAAGATGCTCTGCGAGAAATACACCGACTGGCCTTCTGCGTCACGGCCCTCGCCCTCCATGATGGACAGCAGAATGTCCTGAATGCTGGCATCGGCGCGATCGATCTCGTCGAGGAGAATCACACAAGCTGGCCGCTCCCGCACGCACTGGTAGATGGTGCGCGTGTTGTTGAAGCCTACATAGCCGGGATCCGCACCCATGAAGCGGGTACGCGCAGACTCAGAATTGTACTCGGACATGTTGAAAACAAAAAAGGCTTCCTCGCCGAGCCCCAGGTGTTCGGCGAGCGAACGCGCGAGTTGAGTTTTCCCGACGCCGGGCGGCCCCACGAACAGGAAACGACCCCGCGGTGTCCGCTGAGGGGGGCGTGTCGATTGGGTTTCCAGGACCGAGCAGAGCCTATCGACGGCGTGCTCTTGCCCGATCACCTGGCCCTTCAAGCGCGTGCGCAAATTGGCGTAAAATTCCTTGGGATCTTTACCGAACACTTCTGGGTTCAGACCTTGTTCGTCTGCAATGTGGCCCCAGAGATCTGAAACCGTCACCGCGTCACGCGGAGGCTGCTGCAAAAAGCTCGCGCGGTTTCGCGCGCGATTGACCGCACTGTCGACCAAGTGCACGGCGAGCTCCGGATAGAAGCGGCCCGGATAACGGAGCTGTGCCTGCTCAAGCAGCGCGTCCGCGAACTCCTCGACGCTGGGCTCGACTCGGAGTGCCTGATCCCCGCAAATCTTCGGCAGGTAGCTCTCGACCAAATATTCCCGAGTGGACGTCGCCGAGAGTGCGGGCAAGGGACAGGAGCGGAGACTCTTGAGGAGCGGTGTTGTGCTCGCCACTCCGCTTTCGCAAGCGAGAATGAAAGTGCGACCCTGCCCCGTGAGCACGCCGCCAAAGATTGCCGAGAAATGCTCCCCAAGCTTCGGAGCGTAGCGAACGATGTGTTCGAGCTCGTCGAAGACGGGCACAATCTCTGGATTCTGCTGCAAATAGGAGAAAAGACGGCCGAATCGCTCCTTGTTCTCCGCCTCGGAGCCCACGAAATCTCGCCTGCTAAAAACGGCAAAACGGGGTGCCCGCTTACCTCCGAGCTCCTGAAAATACTTCAAGGTGTGAACTAGCAGGTGCCGCAAGAAAAGACTCTTGCCAACGCCTCGCTTGCCCACCAAGAGGTAATGGCTCTGTTGGTTCAAGGCCAACGTTAAGAGGCCCAAGTGCTTCTGAAGTTCAGAGGCGCGATCAAAGATTGGCTGGGTCTCGGCGCGTTCCGCACCTGCATAGCCAAAATCCTCACCAAAGGAGAGCCCCGCCAGCGTCGGGCGACCTTCGTCCAAGCGGGACGGCACCAACCCCGAGCGGCGACAAACTTCACGGCAGGCTACCTGCGTTGACTCAGCGAAATCCCCCTCAAGCAGCCACTCGAGAAGCGAGTCACCGAGCGACGCGGGCTTCGACCGTTGACTCTTAGCGAACTTCTCGTAGCTCTCGAGCGCCTGCTGGGGAACAAAGTTGACGACGTTGTCGGAGCTTTTCATTCCGCGCTTTGTCTTATCGAGTTGGGCGCAGATCTCGGTACGAATGCGCTCAGCGGCGACGGACTTCTCAGCTGAATCTGCGGAATCTTCGAGGCAGATGACGTAAAAATGTGAGAGCGCCAGGATCTGATTGTCGGCGCGCGCGCGCGCCGCAGCCGTGGCATAGAGATCGCGAAAAGTCGCCGGCCGCTGGCTCACGCTACCTCCTGCCAAACCGGGCGCGTGAAGCTCATGACCTCAGGAACGGGAGCGGCTGCATGATCCCCTCCGAGGGCAGCTTCGCCGAGGGCGGCCGAACCCAAGGTCAAGCCGGCGGCCTCGAACAGAATGCGCACCTCAGCTGGGTCACTGAACAAAGATAGGTGCCAATCGTTCCACCAGCCGGCAGTCGGCTTCAGCGTCACCACGCTTCGGTTGAGGGAGTTCAAGAACTGGCGCTCTGGGTGGACGAGCCCGGAAAGGAGCCCGACGCCCCCATCTGGAAGGCTGCGCTGAAGGTCCAGGTAGCGTGGCTCAGCGCCGAGCACCGAATTGGGTTCGTGCGCGAGGGCAGCGCCGATCGGCACCTCGATGCGCACGGGGCAACGCGGGGCGATGAACCTGCTGCCTACATCACCCAGCAAGCGATCTAGATTATACTCAACCACTACGTTCGCGTGGCTGACTACTGGGTCTCGGGTCGCTCTGCGCACCAGACTCAGCACCTGCGGATCCGTGCGCAAGCGTGCGTCGTTTAACAAGCTCACCATGAATGGCTTGGCCGCGAAGTCTACCTGCGGCAAGCAATGTTCAACCCACAGCCGTTCGGTCCATTCAGGCATCTGCCCAGCTTGGCCTGGCTCGTCGTCGTCGTCGTCCTGCCTGAGCTGTGAAAGGGGAAGCGTGACGCGCTCCCAACGATCCTGTTCGACACCCGCCAGTGCCTGGGCCCGTTCGAAACGTTGGGGAACCGGGCCGCTCCAACTGCCCTGAAAACGAAACAGCTCCGTGCCCGCAGCTGCTCCCCCTCGAGGAGTTTCGGCCAAAGGAACTCCGCTCGCCCAAGAAGAAACGACGTGCGCTGCCAGCCAACGGCCGTTAGCTTGCTCATCTCCCGCTCGCAACTCTTCAGGTGCCGACCACGTGAAGGTGACCGCCGGATCGGCTCCGCGAAGGTGCGACGACGGGCTTCCATGGGATCGCACTGAAAACACGCCGCCCAACTCATCGAGCGTAAAAAATGCTGCGAGCAGCGGCAAAATCGCCTCGCTCCGGCCGCGCTCAAGCGCAGCACCGCCGAGAATCAGTCGCTCCACCAGATTCGGACGAGCTTTTAGCGCTTGAGATCGGATCAGATGTTCCCACGCCACCAGCTTAACGTCACGCTCCGCGGACAAGCAGGGGAACACAGCCAAGATCTGGCTTTCGTGCTCAGCATCCGCCCCGCTCCCGAGCAGACCCATGGCTTGGAGCACCCGGCGAGGATCACTGTGCGCAGCGTCCGAAGAAGGGGTTTGGAACGCGTGGCCCTCCAGCTGTACCTCAAGGATCAAAGGGTTGAAGTACGCCGAAGGCTCTTCCTGACCCAGCGGGCTATCAGCCGCCTGGAGCTTCCAGCCGTTGATTTCGCCCGCGTGGCGTTGCTCACATTCACTGTACAGATGTGAGGCTAGGCCACCCTCAGGATCCGACATCAAGATCGACTCTGGCACCTGCAAGCCGGATGGGAGGCCACATCGATAATACGAAGCTTGCTGTCCGTGTGGCGGCTGAAGAAAGAGCGAATTTTTCGCGGCAAAGGCTGCACGCACGAAGAGTAAGTTGCGATTGCTGCCGGCGGAGGTGAAATGGCCAAGCAGGCTTTTCTTCGCGACTTTCGCGCTAAAATCCTCACGATCGAGCCAAACCGGGAAGCTCGCGACCTCAGGAAAACGGGGATGCACGATCCGCACACCCGCACTCGCATCCTGGAGATGTCGAAAGAAGCCGCGCTTCAGGATTTGGCGATAGCCCAGATCCGCTTGGACAGACGGTGCACAGATTAGCAGAAACTTCTCTAAGCCGGCCATCGTCAGACTCCCCAGAAATGTCCCGAAGAACTTCCACGGGTTACTTCAGTCGCCCGCGCTCGTCAATCGACGATGGTGACTGCGAGGCAGGTTCAGGCGCTGACTTTGGACACCTCTTGGGACAACCTTGAGGGTTTGCCGGGCGGAGCTTAGAAGGGTAGCGCGGCTTGATATGGACAAGGCCAGGCGGCTCCCGCAAGGACATTAGTGACCCTTTGCGCGGCGCTTGGAGCGGGCTGCTCCTCCGATCGGGCGCAGTTCGGGGTGCCTGCCGGAATCGGGGGCGGGCTTGCCGGCAATAGCGGAACATTGAATGGAACAGGCGGAGCGAGCGCGGCCGGCGGTAACTCTGCGCCAACTGGAATGGGAGGGCTCGGCGGAGCCGGAGGAACGATGCCTGAAGTTGGTTCCGGCGGAGCAGCTCCTGCTGGCGGCGGCATGGCACTCGGTGGTACGGGCGGCGTCGGTACCCTGAGGCTGCCCGTGGTGCGCGCCAAAAGCCGCCACAGGATTCTGGCGCTTTCAAGCCGTCTCCGGCCTTGTTGCCCCTAGAAACACCCTTGGCCACGGCGTCTCGAACTCAAGGGATCCTAACCAGAGCGACTCAACGCTCCCTCAGCCATGGGCTGGTCTCCCTCGCCGGCCTGAATTAGGCTGCCACCCGCAGGATCGCTCGTATGCCGCACGCCACGCGTTTGCTTCTAACACCCGTTCCACGGTCGATGCCGACTGGACGAACGGAGGCGCCCGCTACGGTGACCGGCGTAACGCTGAAGTTCACTCAGTTCGGCGCAATTCGCTCGGTTGCCGAAGTTGCCCCGCAACCCGCGCAGATTGAGTTCATTGGGCGTTTTCTCAAATCGATTCGCAAGGCCCCGGATGAGCGCGTGCAATCCCTTGGTGTCATCCAAGGTGATATCTGGCTCGAGGGCACGCCACCGCGTGCGCGCTTTCAGTGCGACCCAGCATCGCTAATGGCCCTATCGGCCGCACATTTGTCCGATTTGACCTTCCCGAACACCGTTCGCGACCTTCCCCGAGTATTGGACCTGTTCTTCGACACAGAGTCCTTTATCCCCTGTCCGTCCGCGGCTCCTCAATTGACGCTCCCAGATTTTGCTGCCCAGTACCCCTACCTTGAGGTGTTGGTGGAGCTGAAAGTCGGGGGCATCCTTGAAGCACCGCGAGGCGACAATAGCATCCTCGACGTGCCTATTTGGCGCGATTCTCCTCCCCGCCGGCGCCCATTGAACTGTGTTGTGTCCCTATTATTGCGCAGCAACTCGGGCAACGTCGCGTTGGCGAATCTCCCTTACAAGTTGCAGCTTGAGAATGGCGCTGCTCTTGAAGGGACCACGGACAAAGATGGCTTCCTCGAACACCTGGGGGTTCCAGCTGGTGACCACATCCTTGTCGTCGGTAGCTTTAAATCCATAGTCGGGGCGACGCCACCGGATTGCGTACGTAGACTCCATATGATGGTTGGCTACGTATTGATTTCCGAGGAGATTGCATAGTGGACTTGGATCTGACGTTCGCCCTGGTTAGCCCCAACTACACTGCCGCCCTGGTTGGGACCGCTGGCGACTCGAAATCCGATACACGCGGCATCATCCAATTGGATTATATGGGGCAAGAAAACGATGTCCCCAAAGTGAGCGTCACGCTCGTGGAGTTCGACGAGCACGAGACAATTGACCAGACGACACCCGGCAGGGCCGAGCCGATCATAGAATTCACTGGTTATATCAAAGATGGTGTGTTCACAGCAGAATCGTGGAAGATCAAGACCGAGAAGCTCCCAGACACAGGTCCGCACATCACCGTGATCATCGGTGGGCAGGTGGTCAGTAACGTGAAGCTTCCGAGTTCTGAAACGGAGAATGCCGTCTTCGAACTCGGCCTGGTCGCGAGATCAGGGGCGTCCGAGTATCGCAGCCTGTGGCGAGCCTACGTACGCCACTACACAATTCGCCCGGCAGATGGCCCAGTGATGGCCTTCATTACAGGCGCCGAGGACCAAACATTCTTCACTGCCGCTCGTGCCTACTGGAAGCAATACGCCGACGCCGTGATCGCTCTGGACGGCATGAGCCTGGAGGAAATCGTGCGTTACCTCGACACTCACAAGGACGCGTATGGCGATTACGGTGAGGTCAACATCGTGTGTCACGGAAATCGTCTATCCGCGTTGATTCGCATCCTCAAAGGGGGAGAGCGAAAGCTGCAGCTCAACACGCTTTATCAAACATTGGGTATTGCGGGTGAAGAAGCCCCAGCTGGAGACGAACAGGGAATAGCCTTCCAAGCTGCCAATCGCTTGAAGTTTGACTATTCCAACAACGAAACGAAGGGGCTGAAAGAAACAACAAGAATCGTCTTTCGAGCGTGCAATATTGGACACCGGCCAGACCTTCTGAAAGCTCTACGAGAGCAAATTTTCGGAAACATCTGCCCGGTGAAAGCTCCCAAGTATCTTCAAGGATATGGCACACGCGATCGAGCGACCAAGAAGCCTTTCGAATTCTTCTCAGAAGATCTGCAGCGCCATGTGCCGGGGACGGCCGACCCACCGCGCAGGCCCAAAGCAAAACCTGACCAATCTAGCCAAGAGGAGCTGATGCAAGCCGAGTTCAACAGCAAGCATCCGGAGTTAGATTTCGCTCTTGAGAAGGACACTTTCGAGTCCAAGATCACGAAAAGGACCTTTACGTACCATCTACGCGGTACTGAAGGAGATTTCTATGATTTCAAGGCAAATTCAGTCAAGGACGACAGTACGTTCCTGGCCGAGTCGCAGACTAGGTTCGATGCCAAACGCAACGAGGCCGCGGAGTACACTCGTTGGGAACAGTGGAAGCCAGGCAAGGTTTCACTCAAGGATCAAACTAAGAAGCTTGGCGGTGTCCAACGGGTGGTCGAGACGGGCAACATCTGGGTTACAGTTCACGACAAGACGGCAATACCTGCCTCTTCGTTTGTGATGGTCGAGCCGGATCTCCTTATCATTGGATCCAGCAAAGAATTAGGCATCTATAAAGATCCTGAACTTCGACCTGATGGCATCCGAGTTTCCAGTGCCCAAGTGGAACACAAACACGTGTCCATCTCGACATCCAGAGCACCCAATGTCGAAGTGAAGGTCAGCACCGAAGTGGAGGCGGGCATCGAAAACACCGCAAAGGTTTTTAAGTTTCAGGGCAAAAATCAGACTTCACTCAGCGGTACGGTGCCGCTCGTTTTCTCTATTGGCCCGGTGGAGGTCAAGATGCGAAGCGAACGCTACCGCCTTGCAGAGATTGTCTTATCCCGAGTTCAAGTTCATTGGCGCCGCCAGCTCCGCGAGGACGACGCCGGTGCAACGTATAGCAAACGCACGTTAGTGGTTCCTGATGTCGAAAATGGCGAGCACTATGGTTCCAGCGAAGATTCATGGCCTTCGGATGATGACCTGGCCAAGCTCTCTGAGTAGCCTGGTAGTCCTAGCGATTGCCTGCAATAGCTCGCAGAGAGTCAAGAGTCCGGGAGGGGCGCTTTCCGCGCACCCCATGGGCTCGGCGACGCGTGTGGCAGCTATTGCACCATCCGGAAATGCAGCTGGTGCCGAACCTTCACCGTCAGCAAACGACGAACCTGGCCCACTGGATGCCGAATCAAAGCTGTTGCAGTTCCTGCGTGCTGGGCAGACCTTGTATATCAAGCAGGCATTGCCGGATGGCATTCGCTGCGTGACCGTCGAACCGCGACCGTCAGTAAGCAACGGATCGGCTGGACTCGTAATTCTGGGCACCAAAAAGAGCGAGTACACCGTCGATCAAGGACGTTGGAACATCTCACCTGCCAGGGAGAGCTGGGCGCTTCACGGTGCTTCAAGCCAGAGCGTGTTGGTGTCCGGAGCCCTCTTAACCACAACGAAGGAGGCCTGTGAAGCTGATACAACGCGACGTCCCTTGGCACTCGTACTTGAACGATGCGCAGCGCTACCCTTGCCGCTCAGACGAGCCAATGAGGCGAGCGACACGCAATGGATCTTTACGCGGCAAACATTCTGCGGCGCAGCGGGCGCCTATTTTTCGCAAGGGAAGCGCTATCCGTTCGAGTTCTTCGCACCATTGGGTGTGGCTTGGCTCACTGGACCGCTGGCGGGCAGCTCCGGTGAGCCGCGGCTTGTCCCAATGCGATTCGACTCAGGTCGCCTCGAACTGGGCGAAACCGTGATCGATGCGATGCCGTTTTTGTATGTGCCCCCGAAACACGCCGAACCCACCACCGTTGAAGCCGGCGCGCATGACTTTGCGCGTGACTTCATGGCGGAGTCGAGAACTTTTTACATCCCATTATTGCGTGAAGGCAACGTATCCTGCGCCGCAGCAGACCTATCTCACCTTCATGGCAACGTTATCCTGCCGCGCTATTCAGGCTCCAAGTTAGAACTTGAATACATAAAACACGAGTTCGGGGTTGAAATTTGGCGAGCAAACCAACACGAAAGGTTACCGGAGGGTCGGGGTTTATCCGTTACGCTATGCGGCATGATCCATTCTCACCTGTCCGTGCATGGTCGCGACCATGATTCCTACCACGTGGATGGTTCGCGCTGGTTCTTCGACCGCAACGAGTGCGAGCGACAACGCGGCCAAGTTCTTCCGTCGCTGATTTGGGACTTGAACTTGAAAAATGACGCCTGCGCCGAGCCTGACAAGGCCTTGCTCGCCCGCGAAGCGGTCGCTTGGAAAGGGGGGGCTTACTACGCACCGGACGGTCAACGTCGATCCTGCTTGAGTATTGAGGTCAGCGTCGACGCA
>Ga0335394_10004233_pt1 | contig 16299 bp, 14 predicted proteins | sample MAT03_FD_205741 | JGI IMG/M metagenome (GOLD analysis project Ga0335394, IMG submission 205741) | Freshwater microbial communities from Lake Fryxell liftoff mats and glacier meltwater in Antarctica - MAT-03 (spades assembly) (version 2) ... | reverse complement strand
TACATATATTAAAATATAATTTTGTGAATCATATCTATTAATAGTATTAGATTAAAATATATGATATGTTTCATTTTTATAAAAAAATAAAAAATGAAATATATCCAATTCTGATAGCCTCATTATATTAAAATATTCAATTATTTTTGATTTTAATTTTCTAATCAATAAATTAGAAAATTAAAATTAAAATTAATTACATGTTATTAATAATATTCTTGATGCCCTTGACAGCAATCATCTCTGTGGGTACATTTGTATTACAGTTACTTATTCTTGGCATAACTGAAGCGTCAATGACATACAAATTCTTGGTTCCATAAACCTTCAAATCTTTATCGACTACTTTACCCATTGCATTAGTACATGCTGGATGATAACCAGATAATCCATTCTGTTTAATGAAATCTCTTAGATTTGCATTTGGTGGTGGATTAATTCTTTGTCCAAGACATTCGGCAAACGGACCCTGTGCCATGAAGGCTTCAGCTTTTTCGATCGCATAGGCTAATGCGGTAACATCATTTTCAGTACCAGAAAAATCGAATGTCTTAATAGATAAATCGAATGGATCAGTTGAGGCTATTTTAACACTACCAGAACTTTCGGGATCAACTAAAAATATAGTCAATAAAAATTGGTCAAAATGTAATCCAGCACTATCAGCACCAATTGGAACATAAGTAAATTGTATATTTGACCAGTTACCCATTGTGATGTTCGAGCTATCAAATCCAGCGACTTGTGTACCGGGAGTCAATACAAGTTTTGCAAAATCACTCGGGGCTAGAGGACAAAAATTCTGGTAAGTTAATCCCAGTGCAGTGTGATCCTTAAGACCATCACCTACAGGCAAATCTACTGGCGGATTAAATGCATTTGGAATTCCTAATTTTACCAATTCGCTGTTGAGGTAAAAACCTGATCTTTGCAAAATTTCGGGGGATCCGAATGCTCCTGCGGCAAGTACTACATTTCTGGCTTTGACTTTTTTAGAAACACCATCCTCAATATAATCAACGGTGGTCGCTTCCAATCCGTTATTTTTTTGTTTGGTATTAATTTTAACAACAGTTGATTTGGTAGAAATATCAACTGAACAACTACTCGATTCCAAATAAGCTTTCAAAGTATAATCCTTGTAAGGAACACCTCCAATAGTTTTAGTATTTACTTGAATACTACCAAAACCATTTGTTGGATTACCAGCAGGATTGTTAAAATCAGGATTATAAAATGAAGTGGCCGCTCCACTTAAAGCGAATTTTTGGGAAGAATCTGGAACAAAATAAACTGGTTCAAATGAAACTTTAGATTTCAAGGATGTAAATGCAGGAACAATCGTATTGTAATTCCATCCGGTCATTCCGTACAATTGCTCGTACGAGTTCCAATAGTTTTTGTCTGCCAACCAAGCAATTGCGGTATTAACATGACCGCCACCACCCAACATATTAGCTGTCAGTATATTAGTACGGCGTCCAAGAGCATTGGCTTGGACATAATTATCCCTTACCCATGGGCGAAACCAATTAGTTGCGGACGAAAATAATGTCTCAAATAAGACATTATCGGGCGCTAATTCGGGTCCGGATTCCAGAAGTTTAACACTGTAACCTGCTTGATCTAATTCTCCAGCTGCAATACATCCAGCTGAACCGGCACCAATAACAACCCAATCATAAGTCCTAGTCGCATTAAGGGAAGCGAACAAAGATAATAGCAAAAAAACTATTATTTTATTCATTTTTTGTACTATGTACTCTAATCCTATTAGATGGTTACTACAATGGTTTAAAATTTCATTTTTTTTAAGCCAAAAAAATTGAAATAATCGTATGATATTGATATTTGTTATAGATATGATACCATACTAATTCATCGAATGACTAACCAATCAAAATTAACATCAAAACAAATAGCATCGTTTTATCGTTTGACATTATCAATATATGAAAATACACAAAAATTTTATGGAACTTTTTTAGGAGTGGATCCAGATTTTGACAATTACCAAAATTATCTAGGGTGGTGTATCAAATACCGCAGTAAAGAAATATTTCTACAATGGCTACGAGACAATAAACTCAATATCAAAGTCTCCAATAAAATATATTGGATGTTTTACAATTGTGTTATATCCCATTTTTACTTGGAAAAAATTCACCAAGCCAATGAAATACAGTATTGGGAACAGTATTTTATCGATATGCATCAGGAAATGTTTGATGCGATCAACAAGAAGATTGGATCGTAAGACCACACTCTCTCTCACTCTCTCTATCAGCACAAAAAAAAATTGAAATCTTAAAATATCTGAATAGTCCATTGATTTATGCCAACAAGTACCAACTGTTCACAAACCAACGCAGAACAAAAAACATAACCATGTCTAAAGAAGAATTCGAACATGCCGTAAGAGGTTACTTTGGAACCAATAGTTCTGGTGGTACTTTCAACAGTGAACCGAAAATCAGCTATTATGCATTCGATCGACAACAACACTCCCCGGCAATCTACTTAAATACCAGGGGCTTTGTCCAAGCGGAATTCAGAGGGCCACCTCAACCGCAATATGTGCATTTTGTCGAACCCGTTTTACAGCTAGTTGTACCAGTACACAATTCTCCTAAAGTGTACAAACAACCTTCCCAGACGTACTATTCTCCTCCAGTGTATACTCCTCCGCCATCGTATACTCCTCCTCCAGCATACAATCCTCCGGCTCAAGTATTCAATATTTCGGTAAATATCACTCCATCGAGCCAAACTGCAACTACATCGAGTCCATATGAAATACCTGGCAACGGTAAGCCCTTTTCCTACAGAAAAGGCATCTAGTTTGCATATCATTTTCTTGAATAAATTAATTAATTTATTCAAGAAAATAGTGTGTAATGCTGGGAATTTCATTCTCAAGCATAATCTGACGCTGGAGGAGCACCAATATCAAACCATCCAGATACCTTTTGAATCTGTTTTCCCAATAGATGATTAAGTAGTACATCTTTATTAATACCATGTGCCATGAGACGCTCTATTAAATAATCATATTCATTATTATCATCAATAACCGAAAAATTAACATTGTGATCTAAAAATATTTGGATTATTGGTATGGACATATTATTAAATACACTTTGGATAATATTTTTGGATGGCATCATACCTTGTTGTAATAAATATTTAATGAGATTTTCATTATTGTTTTGGCATGCCGATAATAATAAATCTAAAGAATCTAAAGAATACAAATCTAAATCATAATCTTGTAGAAATATTATAAATTCTACGTTGGATTTACCCAACATTGTATAAAAAGATTTAACATTGGGCAGGGTGAATCCTTTTTCAAATAATTTACTTACCATAATTTTATTGAATTTGTTTTTACGACACAAATGGGAAAAAATTTGACATAAAATTTGGTACGACATATCTCTTTCGAATAAATAATCAAATATCGCGATATTTGATGTATCACATGCTGTTAAAATCGGTTTAGAGTCATTATAAAATGGATCCGCACCGTTTTCAACCATAAATTTTATCGTTTCTAAATTATTTCGCCTAACAGCATATGTCAATAAATCAAAATTCATAATTGGATATAAATCCATATGAAAAACGATTTGATTTAAACAAAAATCTTTCGATAGCAATAAATCAATAATATCAGTCCTGTTTTTATTTATGGCGGCCAAACAAATTGCTAATTTTTCATTATCATCAAGTTTATCTGCTTCAAGTATGTCTCCAATGATATATTCCATATTTTCTTCGAGAATGTTATCATAACAATTAATTAAAAATGTACTCACCGTACCATTGTAATCTGTGTAATTATTATCAATAATTTTAGCCAGGTTTATATTATCCAAATGATCCCTATGATAGAAATAAAGTTGTGTAACAAAAATAATACTTGAATCATTTTTTTTTGTTTTATCATTTTGTTCAACAATTAAATAATCATTTGGATAATAAACTTCAGCTGTAGCAAAATCCGAAAAAACCATTAGTTGGTATTCTTTGTTATTATAATATATTAATTATGGCATAATATATTGTATTGTAATTAAAAAAACAATTTTTTATCATTGTGCTAATAAATTATATTTGAACAGCCGGGACCCAATATGTCGTTCTTTTATTATCTCCAGTACCTACAATTTTTTCCGCTTTTACTTTGTTACCGTGCGGATCTGTTTTTTTACGATAAACCAAAAAATCGAATGTTTTGTCCTTTAATATAATATCCGGATGGTAATTTTTTTTGGTAATTTTATTAGCTTCATCTTCCAAATTAACCATATATCCAATATGATTATCAATATATGATAACTTAACAACATATTTTATCCAATATGTCAAATTTTCAATATCATCGTCTGATAGTGATGATCCAAGTCTGTGCGGGGATAGAGCAGCACGATACATTATTTCTGCTACTAAATAATTACCCAAACCACTACCAACCTTTTTTTGATCCATTAATATTTTAACAAGGGGAATTTTATACCGTTTAATACTGTTTAAATCAAAATCATCATCCTTTAAAAAATCAGGGCTTAAATCTAATAATTTAGCGTCCAAAGCTGCTTTATCAGTACTGAATTTAAATGTACCAAAATTTCTCATATCCGAAAAATATACTACTGAGTTATCTTTAAATGTTAGTACCGCATGTGCATAGTTTGGTTCAAAAAATGACCATAATCCTGTCAATCCAAATGTATTCCACACATACCACTTATCATTTTTATTCTTTGTACTTACAAATTCGAACCATAAAAATTTGCCTCTTGAATTAACACGGCGTAATTTAAGAGGAAGATCTTCGATAAAATCATTGTATCCCTCCGCAATTTTTTTACTGTACCTTCCACTAATAAAATCAAATGATACCAATTTCTGACCTTTTAAATATTTTTCTAAAATTTCTGCCGTTAATGCTATTTCGGCTATTTCTGGCATGGGATTGTATTTAATTTTAATAAACAAACAGTATTTATATGCTGTTTTTATTATTTGTTTAAAAAAAGAAAGAATTATATTTTATTATTTACTGCTAAATAATAAAACATAATAAAGATTACCTTGTCCCTCAGTGGCAGGTTATGCTCCACATGAACTACAATCACCTTTTTTCCTTAAATGTTTAGGGATGTATTGACACGGTCGCATATCTGTCGCATTGTCCTTCGAAAGCATTACATCTGGGATTATTTTTGACTGATCAGCTAGTATATCAGATGTTATTTTTGGTGTTAATTTATATTTTTCTTCAATTTCTTTAATTTTATCTATGTCAATTCCGAATTGATTTGCTTCGGATGCGGCTTTAGATCTCAAATAGTAAATTCCCGTTTTAAGTCCTTTTTTCCATGAATAGAATAGACAAGTATTTAGTCTGGCAAAACTAGGCTTGGCAATAAAAATATTCATGCTTTGTGTTTGATCAATAAATGGTCCACGATCAGCAGCCATTTCAATAATTGATTTTTGTGGAATTTCCCATACAGTTCGATAAATTTCTTTAATATCGTCCGGAATTCCTGGAATGTTAGCAATCGAGCCTTCATAATATTTTATTAAATCTACCATATCCGAATTCCATAAACCTAACTCCATCAAAACCTTCATTAAATGAATATTGATAACATAAAAATCGCCAGCTAGTGTACTCCTGGTATATATATTTTCGGTGTAGGGTTCGCAGCACTCATTATTGGCTCTAATTTGTGATGTACTAGCTGTTGGCATAACTGTTGTTACCAAACTATTTCTAACACCGTGCATTAATATTTGTTTCATTAGTTCTTCCCAATCCCACATGCCACTTAACTGAGATCTATCAAAATTCCACAAATCGAATTGAAAATTTCCTTTGGATAATGGACTACCCCAAAAAGTTTCATATGGTCCCTGTTCTTGTGCCATTACCATGGATTCTGTTAATGCACCAAAATAAATAGTTTCGAATATTTTTTTATTGATATCTCTTGCCAAATTCGAATCAAATGGTGTTTTAAATATAGCATAAACATCAGCCAAGCCTTGTACACCAATACCGATGGGACGATGTTTTAAATTCGATACCTTGGTTTTGTCTACTGGATAAAAATTAATATCAATAATGTTATTTAAATTTCGAGCTGCAATTCTAGCAACACGATATAGTTCTTGATAATCAAATATTGTGACACCATTAACTATTTTGATATATTTCGGTAAACAAATTGAACATAAGTTACAAACGGAATACTCATCAGCTGACGATACTTCTAAAATTTCGGCACAGTTTCCAGCAATAATACCATTAAAAATACCCATACCACGTTTTGGTTCAGTAAAACAATATGTATCCTCTTTTTCTTTTAATTCAGTAATTTTTGTGACAGTAATTTTTGGATCATTAATACTTTCGGTTGAATCTTCATTAAATTTTACTTTGCTGATATCAAAATAACTAAATATTTCCAATCCATGATTACATAATTCATAATACATCCAATTTTTATTTTCTGTTGCTTTGGAATGTACATGTTTTAATAAAACATAAATATCATTACTACCAATAATTAATTGTTTATTTTCAATAACTGGATTACATCCCATGGTTTGTAATACTAGTTTGGCATTATTTAACAATTTTTGATTGTCCAAATTAATTTTAATTTCGGAACCATTACTAGTACATTTTTCATAATGCTTACTTAGGAAACTGTTCAACCACGAGCGTTTCATTGACATACTATTATTCATTGGTACTGAAATTCCATCATCATAAAATCCTTCGGCTGTAGTTGATGTTGTTGATATACCAATAATTATTTGATCTGTTTTTAGGGGCAAATCAATAACAGGAAATTTCGTATCAATAAGTCTATCATTGATTTGAAGTTCGGATGCGGATTTTTTACCACAATCTGTTTCATCAGTGCTTATATAAAATGTATGATATGGTGTGCATTTTAGAACAGATCCATTGGAAAATTCGATTTCCATTAAATTTTGGTTTTCACCAGTTTTTTTAATAACTACATTACTAAATTCTTCTCCATTCCACACATCCACATATTGGTTTTCCAATGTTTTGATACATTGATAACCATTGGACGTCAATACCATAGTATCTCCTGATACACATAAATTCGAGCCATTAATGACACCAATATTGATTTGATTTGATTTGTAATTAGCAGCATCCTTAAAAACAATATATGGTACGCCTGTTTCGATTTGTGTTTCCATAATTTTGAACCAAAGATCTCTGGCGGGTATCTGTTTTAAAAATTTTCCTTCGGATTCATACTTTTCATAAATAGTATTAAATTCCTGACCATATTTGTTTAAAATATCAGGACATTCTGCTGGACACATGAGTGACCATACACCATCGTCTTCAACACGTTGCATAAAAATATCATTAACCATTAGTGCAAGAAATAAATCACGCGCTCTTTCTGTTTCTGCTCCAGTATTTTTTTTCAAATCTAAAAAGAAAAATATATCGCCATGCCATGGTTCCAAATAAATAGCAATCGATCCTGCTCTTTTTCCTCCTTGATCAGCATACCTCGCGATTTGATTAAATACTGTTAATAATCTCATACCACTAGCACTTCCCTGGGTAGAATGAATATACGCACCATCCACTCTGACATTAGATACATTGATACCAATACCACCAGCGTATTTGGAAATAACAGCACAATCTTTCCAACATTCTCCAATCGCGCCCATATCATCATCCACTCCTAAAAGAAAACAACTCGATAATTGTTCATGTGTTGTTCCGGCATTAAAAAGTGTTGGTGTGGCTTGTGTATAATATCCTTTGGATAATAATTCATATGTTTCGGTGATCAGATCCATGCGATTTGTTCGATAATGAAGTGCAATCGCTACACGCATATACATATGTTGGGGTCTCTCAATAATTTTTCCATTAATATATTTTTTCAAATAGGATTTTTCCAATGTTCTATAACCAAAAACAGATAATTCATAATCCCGATCGTATCGTAAAGCAGAATTAATAGTTTCGTGATGTATTTTGACAAATTTAGAAAATCCTTTAGAAACAATTGGCGCCTTCTTACCTTTTTTATTAATATTATTTCGCAATTGTTTAACAACTTTGAGGTAATCATTTTCGGTACTCTCATGCAAATTATTAACTAGTATCCATGTTGCAATACATGGATAATCATAATGATCTGTAACCATTTCTGTTGCACACATAACAATTTGTTCTTCGATTTCCTTAATTGTATTTTTTAGTTTCAGTTTTGGATAAACCTTAGCTGTTATACAATCTGTATCCAAATGTTCGACATTCATTATTTGACAAATTTTCGCGATATATTTTTGAATGGGTTCGTATTTTAATTTTTTAATAATACCATTTTCTCCAATAACATAAACCAAACTATTTGTATCGGTATGAATATATTCTTTATCATTAAACACTGATTCATTATTTGGCAATTCGATATTCATTAATTTGATATATTTAACACAAAGCTTTTTTTTATATATTGATTAAAATTATCATTTTTTCGAACACAACAAATGATTTTTTATATATCACACCTAAAAAAATTATTTATCGTCAGTAAAATTTTTCATATTAGTTACAACTTTATCCTGAACAAGATTAAATATTTCATAAATTAATTTGTTTAGAAAATCAATAATTATTATTAAATAGTTGATTAAATCAATAATTATTTGGTATTTATTTTGCTCTGTGGATTCCAGTTCATTGATGCATTCTCCATTTTTTTTTGCCAATATTTTTACCATATGATTGTCATTTTTATTAATGAGTTGGTTGTTATCTTTTATATTTTCATAATTTTCAACATGTGATTCAATATTTGGTACAATATTTGGTATTAACGTGGAAATCACTGTGACATCATTTTGTTTGGATATTTTTTCTTCTTTGTTCTCCATTGTCATATTTGAAGTTTTTATTTTATTTTTTCTTTTTTTACTAATATCATATTCGGTATTCGCTTTGCTTATTTTAATAGCATCATTTGGATTGTATTCGGCATTCGTTTTACTCATTTGAATAACATCTTTCAGATTGTATTCCGCATTCGTTTTACTCATTTGAATAGCATCTTTCAGATTGTATTCGGCATTCGTTTTACTCATTTGAATAGCATCTTTCAGATTGTATTTCGCATTTGCTTTGCTTATTTTAATAGCATCATTTGGATTGTATTTCGCATTTGCTTTGCTCATTTGAATAGCATCTTTCAGATTGTATTCCGCATTCGCTTTGCTTGTTTGAATAGCATCTTTCAGATTGTATTCTGCATTCGCTTTGTTTGTTTGAATAGCATCTTTCACTTTGTTTATTGGAATAGCATCTTTCAGATTATATTCTTCAGATTTCGGTGAATCACCACCATAACTTTCTATAAAATTATAATCTAAATTGTTAATATTATCGGAATTCTCGGAATTGACAAATTCGTTATGAATAGGAAAATTCTTTTTTGCGGTTTTATTTTTAAGAAAATTATTTTCTATTTTTTTGTATGCATCATCCACCAAAATTAATTTTTTGGTATATTTTTTTGATTGCAACGATTTTTTTTCATTAATATATTTTTGATTATTTGAATTATTTATTCCAATCGGCAAAATTTCGTCGGAATTATTTGGTGTTGTATTTTCTGGTTTATAATTATCCAAAAGTGGTTGATCATCGGATTCTTCTTCAGGAATATTATGTTCAATATAAATATTATTTGGTTTTTGATGTGAAACTTCAGTTGGATCAGAAGAATTAGTTTTTATTAAAACAACTGGTGTAACATTTAAAAATTCATTTTCGATTGTGTCATGCTCGCCATTTTTATTTTCGGGAGAATATTTATTGTTTCCAAATGATAATGTTATGGGTGTATTTAAAAGAGTATTAATGAGATCAATTACATGGTCCGCTGTTTCATTATCCATTTTAATTAATTCCATATCGTTTTATATTTGATTACAATATATATATATTTATTTAATGATGCCATGACGAATTCAAAAAATTTAAAAAAAATTGACCAAAAAATTATACATATAAAATAACTTAAATATAAAACATTCTTAAAAATCATTCATTATGTATAATCCACGAGACATATTATTAGAGTGCGAAGAAAATGTAGATTTCTGTCTTTTGAATAACGAAACAACTAGCAAAGAAAAATTAGAAATAAATATGATGACCAGCATAGAAAAAACTTTATCAGAAAAAGAAAATATTATTTTTGTTGATTCTGTGGAAGAACCCGAAAATGAAGAGATAACCGAATCTTATTTACCGTCTTATCGTAAATATGCAACCGATTTTTTTAGTGTAGATATAAAAAGAGAACCAATACTTTCGAAAACCAGTGAGCGATATACGGTATATCCAATCCAGTACCAAATCGTATGGAATAATTATAAAAGTCAACTAAAAATTAATTGGGTTGTGGAGGAAGTTGATTTGTCCAAAGATGTCGCACATTGGAAAGAATTATTGAGCGAAGATGATAGAACATTTATTATGCATGTTTTGGCATTTTTTGCTGCTGCTGATGGTATTGTAAACTCTAACATAAAACAAAATTTGATTGATGTAGTAAAAATAAAAGAAGCAGAATGTGCTTATGGAAAACAATTCGAAATGGAAAATGCACATGGTGAAATGTATTCGTTAATGTTAGATACATTTGTCAAAGATGAAAATCTGAAAAAAAAATTAATTGAAGCCATCAAAACTATGCCAAGTATTAAAAAGAAAGCACAATGGTGTAAAAAATGGATTGATTCAGACAAAACATATGCACATAAATTAGTTGCTTTTGCTATAGTTGAGGGTATATTTTTTAGTGGATCATTTGCATCTATTTTTTGGCTAAAAACTAGGTCCGGATCAATTATGCCAGGTCTAAGAAAATCCAACAAATTTATTGCCAGAGATGAAAATAAACACGTCGAACTTGCTTGTATTTTATTTTCACTTCTTAAAAACAAACTCAAAGAATCCGTAGTTTATGAAATTTTAGAGGAAGCCATAATTATTGAAGAAGAATTTATTAACGCTTCGTTACCATGTCGGTTATTGGGAATGAATTCCACACTCATGACACAATATATTAAATATGTCGCGGACAGACTTTTGGTACAACTTGGTTACCACAAAAAATATAATGTCGAAAATCCTTTTGAATATATGAACAAAATAGATACTTTTGTTAAATCAAATTTTTTCGAAGAAAGAAATGATGCGTATTCCGATTCAAAAATAGATAATCCAAGAGAATTTGTTATTTTGGAAAAATGTTAATTTATTATGCATTTTAGTGGGGAAGCAGAGCTATTTTTTTTGAAATATTTTAAATAATTCAAAAAATAACATCAATTTTATATATTTTTGGTTTAATATCAAACAAAAGAAAATAATTAATAATTTTTTGTAGTTCTGATCGAGTTTTTTCTTCCAAACTGTGTTCTTGTGTAGTAAAAATTACAACAGTATCCAAATTTTTTATTCTTTTTATTTCATTAGAAACATCATTTTTGGTAATATTAATAATTTTTATTTTTTGTTCTTGTTCAATGACATTATCTAAACCGTATAAATTAGTCAAAATTACAGTATTGTTATCTAGTTTTTTAATATAATTAATTATATTTGATGAGTAACAAGGTAAATATATAGTTTCACGTATGATAGCAATTTTTTGTATATTAACAAATTCATTACAGATAGGACATTTATTGGAATTTCGTAATGTATGTAATAAACATTCCAAACAAACAGAATGTCCACATATCAATTTAGTTTTTACCAAATTTTCATCCGAATAACAAATTGGGCAAGAATCATCATTGTTAGTTTGGTATATGTTACCGTTTAAATATCGCTGATAATTTAAAATTTTTATATTTATCGTTTCTTTTTTATTTTTTAGAATTGATAAATTTTTTCCATTAACGTTTTCTAATAAATCATTAAAATATGTAACATCAATATTATTTTTTTGAACCAACAAATTATTTATTTTTTTTTCATAAATACCGAAAAAATTATCTAATCTATTGTATATATTTATAGTTTCGGTTAATGTATCTTTAATTGTTTTTTCAAAAAACGTTTTAATATTTTTCTGACCGACAACCGAGGTTATCAGTGTAATGGTCGCACTAAAAATTTTTGTTTCTATCCTATTATTTTTTGTTTTAGTAGTAAATGAATATATATTATCAATATCATTTGTCAACATATTTTTCCAATTTTCATAATACTTATTTAATTCAGAATAAATATATTTTTCAAATGGAACCATTGATAATTGAAGTTTTTGTATTTGATGGATTGGTTCATAATTAACAACAGTATAGTATTGGTTGAATTTACTCAAATATAATCTAATCATTTCGGTTTTATATTTTTTTTTATTGTTTATGGTAAAATTAAGCCATAAATTCGATATGGTTGCAATTTCATTAACGGTGAGTTTATTTGGTGTTTTTTCCAAAGAAAAATAATATCTCAGTGGTAGACTATTAATAATCCATATTCTGTTACATTCTAAATTATTAACCAAATTTTTTATGTTAAATAAAAATTGTACATGACATTCGTGGATTATTATTTGATTTATTTTTAATTGTTTGTAATAATTTATTTCTGATTTTGTCAAGGATAATAATTTATCATAAACTAGAATAGTTGCATTTGGCCACAAATTTGTCATACTACTCGGTAATATCACCAATGTTTTTCTATCAGTGCATTCGAGAGTATTAGGCGTTATTGATTTTCCTCCTGGTTTGAAATTATCATTTATTAATTTGGTAACATTATTTGTCTCAATAATTCCTCCTTTTCTCATAAAATTTATTTTTTTAATTTGATTAGAAGAAATTATTTTTTTTTGTTTTAAATCAAATACAAATTTATTATTTATTCTGTAACAGTACCAAGGTATTAAATACATATAATTAAGTTCACGATAATTAATAAAATGACTAATGTTTTTTTTGTGTGTATAATACGATTTTTTTTCCTCGAATTCTCGCATTTGTAAAATTGTTAAATAATAGGCTAGTTTTTTATACAAAGATTTGGTCATACCATGATCCCCAATAATGGCATTCATATTGAGATATAAATATAAATGATAGACACGCTTCGACATCCTATTTTGATAGCCACCAGTTTTTGGTAAATAATAACTTGTATATTGATATGTAGCAAACTCTATTTTGAAATAAAAAAAATTGGTGATCTCGAGTTCCGGAAATTTATACAACACTGTGCCAATATTTTTATCAATTATGGTGCCTGTTTTTGGGATATATACTGGATCAGTTTGATCACCAATATCAATAGTATTAAACAGTAATTTTGTATTCATCAATTGGAATTATATTAATGATAGTAAATACCGTTAATATAATTTCAATATTGTTTCCTTATTCATAATAAATTAAGGAAACAATTTTTTGACGCAAATATAAATTGTTTCCTTATTTTATTATGAATAAGAATAAGCGACTAAAACCTAATTTATTAGATCCAATGGTTGAAAAAAAAATAATTAAAACATTAAAACCAATCAAAGAAGATTATTGGGCACCCACAAAAAACACATTTCAATCTTTTTTTCAAAACTATATCAAACCTAATTTATTACTTGTATTTATTATTTTTCTAATAATATTCTTTCTTGTTTATCGATATCGTAACATCAAAAAAGAAAAGGAAAAACAGGAGTTAGAAAAAATATATAATCCAATAAGTAATACAAATATTGTAACAATTACTGATAGTAAACAAACGACTCCTAATGATACCCAAAAAAAAACAGACAATATCAGCGAAAAAAATATTAATGAATACACCAATTTATTATTGCAATATTATAATTTACAAAAAGAAAATTTAAGGGAACCTACTTCATCAAAAAATAGAAATAGACCAAAAATATTAATGAACCAACCAAAACTAGCATACCAAATTTATCCGTATGGAAATGGTGGTATGTTAGCTCCATCTGGTAGTAGATAAAAAATATGCAAATAATATGTGTCTAAATAGTATAGGTATTTGCTATGCTCAAAGTTGAAATTTTTTATATTTTCCTTGGATTATTTATTGGCTTTTTTATAATATATGTCATAACACCACCACCTAAAATTGTATTAAAATATCCAACACTCGAAAATATTCAAAATACCACATATGTTGATGAGAATGACCAATGTTATAAATATTATGCCAAAGAAAAACCTTGTCCACTAAATAAAATATAAAATAATCATAAATAAAAAAAAATATTGCAATAATCATAATGAATTTTTTTTTGTGTTTGCTGCATTATTAATCTATTGTATTAATATAGATTAATAATAATGGATAAAATGTTGAGCAGTCGTGCTGCCGTCATTATAATTTCGATAATATGGGGTTTTGGTCTAGCATTATTATTCCGTAAAGTATGCCAAAATAACCAATGTGTTATCGTTAAAGTACCACCAAACTTTTATAGAAGTGGTAGTATTATTTATGAGAAAAATCAGTGTTACGAACTACATAAATATCTATCTGAATGTGTATATTAATAATAGCTTATAAAAAAAATAAATAGAACTTTAAATTAAGAACATGGTTTCAAATAATATATTAACTATCATATTAATACTACTAATTGTTGGTATTATTGCTTATTTTTATTATAATTATAAAAATTTTGGAAATATAACAGATACCACAATAGTTGCGCCAAAAGATAGTAATGAAAATAAAATAAAAAAGAGGCGTGTTAGATTCAACGACAATGTTAAATACAATACGTATAATAAACAATATTCCGATAACGAAGATAGTGACGATACATTATTTATAAATTCACCAAAAATTGATAGAAATAGATCTAAAAATTCAAGTATTGATATTGATAATATGCTTGCGCTAGTTTCATCATCTACTTCAAATTCTTCTACTAGCAGTTCCGCAAGAAGTAGTTCCGCAAGAGCTACTAATAAAAAGAACTTATCACCGAATATACAAACTAAGCTGGATTCAAACAGATGTTCTTCCGACACAGAAGATTATGAATCAACAAATAAAATTTATCCTAGCAATTTAGATCAAACCGATCCGGAAGCACTATGGGATGCTAGTTTTGGATTACCATTAATGGATAAAAATGAAAAGAAAAAATTTATTAATAAAATGCAAAAAAATCATAAAGAATATGGGAAATCTTTAGGACAATTTGTTAAATATCAAATGGATGATAGTACTTTAATTAAAACAGATATAACAATTGATCCGTTCAAATGTGAAACGCAAAAACCTTTGATGGGCAATACAATCAAAGAAATATACGATAGACAGGTTGAAGGACCCAAAGCTAAACCAAAACGTATCAAAACAAAAACAGCAGCATGCACTATTTATGAAGATGAATCAGAACTAAATGGTGGTATAATTAAAGGCAGCGATTTATACGGCTTTGATGGTATTAACAATGGTTACAAAACAGCTGCATTCGGTAATGAATTTTAATTATGAAATTAATCTATTGAATCAATGAATTAATTTTATATATTTACATATTTTTTAAAGGTGCGGAATAAAAAATATACATTTTGCCAAGTACAGCCAATGGTATTACTTGAACAAGCGGAAAATCATTTTTTATGTATAAATCTATTGTATTACAAAGTTTACGGTAATTTTGGAAACACATTAGGTCAGACAATTTGCATTTGATTACTACTTTATTGTTTGTATTGGAATGCAACGATAATGATGTATCATTATCCTCACTTTCGGCTTCTCTTAAAACATTACAGAATAAATTAGCTTTTGTATTTATATTTGCGAAAGAAATTATATTTTCATTTACCACAATTTTTATGATGTCTTGTTGTGGGAGAAAATTCATTGGATTTTTGAATGATAAATATGTATACATTTTTTTTAGTTGTTTGGCGCTGATACATATTTTGTTGTCAAATTCGGTAACCGGTATTGGTATCTTCGGATATAAACTCATATATTTGCATTCAATACATTTATTGTTGATACATAATTGATTATAATTATTTTTAGCAATAGATAATAAAAATTTATCATTATCATCAATCAATAATTTATAAGATGTCATTTTCTTTACTGTATCTAATATTAATTATATTTGATAAGTAAAAAATATCTTATAAAAATTTGGATATTCACAGTTTTCGGAATATTAATTCCTTGCGAACATTTATACT
>Ga0335394_10004232_pt1 | contig 16301 bp, 6 predicted proteins | sample MAT03_FD_205741 | JGI IMG/M metagenome (GOLD analysis project Ga0335394, IMG submission 205741) | Freshwater microbial communities from Lake Fryxell liftoff mats and glacier meltwater in Antarctica - MAT-03 (spades assembly) (version 2) ... | reverse complement strand
GCAGAGGCGATCGAGTTTGCCACCAAGCGAGTGTCAGACTGATAGCCCCGGTCTTGAATTTGCGCGATCGCCTCCAATATTTCCTCATTGCCAAAACCTTTCTCTTGCCCCTTTTTGCGAAGTTCAGAGGCACTGTAGTCTTTGCGGGACAAGAGAAAATAGAAATAGTCAAGACAGCTCATCAGTTAAATCGAAGGGTGGCGCGCAAATACTCGTGTAGCGAATGCCAAATCCAGTCGCCTTGCTATCGGCTGACTGCATCGCGATCGCCTCTATTCTTCTGTATCCTCCTCTTCATCATCCACTTCCACATCCGGTCTGTCCACATCGATCTGAATCAAGCGAATGTGCTTGTATCCGAGCTTAATTTCAAACTCGTCTCCCGGCTTTAATCCCATTTCTTGGGTATAATTTGCCCCGATCACGATCGAGCCATTCTTGTGAACGCTAGCTCGATAACTCGCTTCTCGCCCGCGTCCGTCTGCTTTAGACTTCTCTAGCTCAATGCCCTTAGCAGCTAACACTGCATCGTAAAACTCAGCCAGATTAATCCGGGTTTCTCCACTTTTGCTGACAGTGAAGTAGCCGCAAAGCTTTGCAAGTTCTCTGCGTGGCAAATCACTGCCTTTGATTTTTTGAAGCAGACCTTTTCCTGTTAAGGGTGCTGTAGCTGTTTCTGCCATTGACCGTACCTCGCTTATTGGACTTTACTTATATCAATTACAACACATTAGATTAACTTTGTTTCACTGTCAATACTAATAATTCTGAATATTAAGATTCTGGATAAATTTCTGCAGCCTCAAGACCGGGGGTGCAAGTAAGGATGCTCGAAGGGCGATCAATTTGCTGCTTGCGGCCCAAATGCTTGCGTAAGCCTCTCTTGCGATCGCGCGGGGAATTATTGTCGCAAATTAAATGCTTTACTTTTTTACAGTAAAGTCTGTTCCCTGCATTCACCAATCCCCGATCAAGTCTGTGGTCAAGGTAAAAACAAGACAGCCATGAATCGAAATACCTAGAGTGCGGCCGCTGCAAATCTGCCGAAAGCATTTACCGGCCGGGGTTAACTTTTACCTCAACAAGGGGAGGCAGCACTTGTTCTCGATGCCCCTGCCAGCTACTTGCAAAACCAGTTTACAAAAAGAATCCAACTGTAGGCCAGTGCTCCAAACCCTTATGGAATAAGTCATTCCCAATTCTTCAATCTCAAATCTCAAATCTCAAATCTCAAAAGGTATAAACCCTATTTTTCGGGCGGGAAATCCCCTCAAAACCCCAAATACCAACGAGCAATCTTCTATTAAGGTGTTGGGCATATAACTTCCACAGAACGCCCTGCTGGGGAAGGCAATCCGGTAAAAATTGAAGGAAATTTCACCTCTTCGTTGAACGGGTTTAGGCTAAAACCAGACTCAATGGGCGCGGCGGCAGAAACATCAGGCAGCCACTAAGAGGGGAATAGTTTTGATCGGGCGAGATTGCTTCGCGACTCTTAACACTTCGCCACGAATCAGTAGATGTCTAGGGGGAACTTGGGAAAATCTTCCTCCTCCGGCCCCAAGCCAGAGAATTTGAGGTTATTTCCACAGGGGAATTGAAAAAGACCGAGTTAAATGCACAACTGCTTAAATGTTTGATGCACTACAAATTAGCAGCGGTTCCCGACATGGAGTTTCGATGGAAATGTATTGGTTTCCACTCGTGGCCTGTAAACTGCCAGACTCTCAAAATTTATGCACCAACTGGGGGGCGCGTCAAACCCACAGCCGCTTCCATAATTAATTATTGTGAAATATACCAACCGCACTGACGGTGAGGACGTTCTTAATTGTTGCAACTCTGGCTTTTATTGTCTTGTGCCGAATGACGAATGCTCCTGCTGCCGAATCAGCCCGCCCAAAAACGCATACAAGCCACCGACTCCTGTCGTGGAGAGATCAAAATTTTAGAGTTTTGTTCCAGTTTCCAGATTTATCTGTGGAGTAAATTTAAAATCTCAAATCCTTCGACTCAGGGATTAAGCCGAAGTCTAAAATCTCAAATCGACTGACGAATACTATATTAAGCAGTCCCGGACTTACTTTCTCGACGACAAACCCGGTTTCTTCCTTGATGCTGGGTTGCGCTGCTGCTTATTTTCGGTCAAAACCGGCTTGATGAAGGTAAGTCCGAGATGCGATCGAGCAGCATACTTTTGATCATTTTTCCAGCGGCACCCGATCGCGAATGGTCAGCAAAAACCCCACCCAGTTTGGAGCCAGGTCAAGAGGGTCTAAATTCAGCATCGCAGTGGGCGATCGCTTTTAGTGACGTTGTTGCAGGTAATTTTGCGACAGGGGAGTCCGTACCGCCGGCAGTAACTCTTCAGGTTTCGTACCTCGCTGGTGCGAGTACCGCCACCCAAAAAAGCCAGCACTCAAAGCAACGGGCAATAAGCAAAGCATCAGGGCCACAGATTTTTTCAACCCCGGTTTTTTTAACGGTTTTTGAGTCGGTGCAGCCGCGCGAGTTGCTTGGAGCGCCGAACACTCAGAATTAGGAATAGAGGACTGCGAAGCCGTCGGTGAGTTCGGTGAATTAGTAGCATCGGGTCGATCGTTCTGGTGAACCCAATCCCTACGATCTTTTAATTGGTCGGGAAAGTATTCCCAGACTTCGCCGTCAGAACTGTCTGACTCATGCGATCGATTGGCTGGGATTGGGGGGTGTTGGGCGATCGCCGAAACCGAAGACGGGGCCTTCCATTCTGTACCCACGAGCGCCGGTTGCGTTCCCGACGCGATTATGTGCAGCATAGAACCGGATGTCGCACTGTGGGCTGGGGCGCCGGTCAAATAGCCGTCAAAGTCCGGGTGCTGGTAGAGAATGGGCAAAGCCCAGTATAGCTGGTGAGAACCGTAGGCAGAAATTAACCCAGCTCTGGCCCGGCTCAGGCTGAGATCGACTGGATAGCCTTGATTGAGGTTGCGGTAAAACAACCGCGTCAGAGTTAGCGCTACATCGTCGGGGATGCTTTCTGCCATTGCTAGCACTGCCGGAATGCCCCGCTTCACTAGAGCTTCGGTTAAGTTCCGTTCCGGGCTGTCGTCCGCGAGGTCTGAGGGGTCGCCGTAGGCGCCGCGACAGGAGTTGAACACGGCCATCTGAATACCGTTGTTAACAAGCAATCCAGCTAAGTCGTCGCCACTGAGGGTTTCGGTTAAGCCGGTGCGGCTGCTGACTAGGTAGAGTTCGCCACCTCTGGAACCTAAGTTGCTGTGGCCTGCGTAGTGCAGGACTTGGTAGTGTCCTTGTTCTAGGGCTTGGGTAAGTTGTTCTCGATCGGGCTGTTCGAGAATAGTCAGTTGAATTTCCGGGGAATGGGGGCTGTTTTTGAGAGGATTAGCGGTGCGGTTTTGGAGTTCTTGTTGCAGGTGGAGCACTTCTCGCTTGAGCTGCAAGCTGTCTCGATCGCTCGGAGAGGCGATCGCCATTAAAATTTTTAGTGGCCCGCTACTAGGCAGTATCCGGGTTTGTTTGAACAAACTTGTACCTGGTTGGTAGCGAGAAAACACGACATCGGTGCCGGTTGCCAAAGGGCGATCGCCGGCGTGCAGAACTTCCCACGGCAGCCGCGGCAAGCGCCGGCCTTTGAGTCCGAGTCGCAGTTGCAGCACTTCTCGGCGGTGCTGGGCAATGCCTTGAGCGCAAGTCCAGCTATCGCGCAAGTTTCCTTGAAACAGCCCGCTGTATAATTGTTGCCCCAGGGCTACTAAATTCGGCGCTGAGTTGTTTCCCGAACGGGAGAGGCCGCGACCAGCAAAATTGGTTCCCTGTACTGCTTTTCCCTGGAGCAAGCCCACCAGCGGGTCGTTCATCAGTTGAGCAGACAGTGCAAGCCATTCGTCGATCGGCCAGCGGACTTGTTCTTCGGCTAAGGGTACACCGGGTGCAACCCTTTCTGTCCTCACTAGATATTCGTCGTCCCCAACAGGGGTGACTGAGAGTTGAAATTCTTGGCTCACCGATTTAGCGCCCTCCCGCCTTAATTCTGAATTTGCCTGCGTTTTTGCGGCTAGCAATAGCGATCGGCAAAATAATTTTTACTCTTCCAATCAAAGTTTCTGAATGCGCTTCCCCCGATCGGGCGATCGCTGGGGTGAAATATATTTGTTCAAACACCTTGAGGCTATAAAATTTGTACTTTAATAACAGTTTATTAGTTTTGATTGCCCTGTGGCTTGGTGAAAGCCGAATTTTCTCCAATCTTGCTATCTTTAACATTTTGCACCTCTACCGCAGACCCCTTTAGATTCGTCCCGAACTTGAGTTTCTCATTGCTGAGTAAAGTAAAATTGGAGGCACTTTACCAGGCGGATCTCTAGTTCTTATTAAAATTACTTCTGCTCTCGCCAACCGGTTTCAGGGCAATATCGCAGGGAAAGTTGAGTATTTTTTTTTTTTTGGCGATCGGTCGATCGGTCTTTACCGCTTATCCTCTACCACGAACCCCCCATGTGTAATCTTGATTTTGTGTCAATTAATTAATTGGTCAGCCCTGGGTTCTCATCCGTAAGCCCTCCGCCCTCATCCTTAAGACCTCAGTGGCGATCGGTAATCGATAGTTGACCCTCGATAATTGCTAATAACTTATTGCTAATTTACCGCTTTTATGATATAGAAAACTTTTAATTTAACTCTCTTAATCTAGTTAAAGTTAAGCAGCAAAAATAAACCTAAGCAGCCAAGAACTCTCAACAATACAACGGCAATCAAATTATTCCGGTACTCTCAAGCAACCATCATTTTTGGCATCTAGAGGATTACGCCTCATCAGGCCGGTTTCTCCGAGAATTATTGGATTTGGTCGCGAAGCCTCTACAAAGCAACTGGGTTTCGCAGGCTCGCCGTGGGTTATTCCCGCTCAAAATGCCGATCGAGCTTGCAACTGTCACCAAAAACGACTCTTGCGTTTACTACTCTTTTTGGCAAAATTTTACAATCTGTCTTGAGATAGATAAATTTTTGCAGAACTCTTAGTATTGATCCGAAAAAAAACTTTTTCTCAGTTCGCGAGGTTTCCTCGAATCGAGAGAAAATTGTGCAACTAAAAATTAGAACAAATATTTGCCCGGGCGAATTATCTAAATTTCTAATTACTCATCGGGAACTAAAATTAGAAGCGTGCAGTCGTTTAGTCAAGAGATTCAAATCCTAAGTCAGGGAAGGATTTGTCAAAGCTGGGAGTGTTACAAAACTTCAATACACCCAGCCGAGATCGGAAAAAAAGCAAGGGTAAAATTTGGGGAATACAGGTTTTGGGTAGTTATTTGGGAGTTGTCAGTTGCGAGTTAAAATTCAGCTAATTCACTGTAGAAATTACGTAGAAAATCTACAATCATCAGCCCTTCGGCGCAGCTTACTGTAGAAATTACCGAGAACATATTAAATGCTCGGAGCTTCGGCGCAGCACTTACAGTGTAGGTTGCGGATCTATTAATTTTGATACGCAATTGCAGAATATAAAACTCGCAACAGAATGAAAAAAACCTTGCAGTTTAAGTGGCATCTATAATAGTTAAAGATCAGGAGACCAGCTCCTCTAGCAGGCGAAAGCATGAAGTTAAAAATTTTTCTTCTGCAGCCTCCTGTTTGCTGATAAATTGATTCTAAGAAGCTTACCTTTTTTTGGGAAATATCAACGATGGAACCAGAAACAATGTTGTTAGAAGAAGGACAGGGAACACTTTTTCCAGTTCAAGATGAAACACAAAAGCCTGTCGGGGGTTTGGACAACAACAGCCCTACACTTTCCGATGAGGAGTTAGCCAAGTTAATTGAGCAAGCGCTCGCCGAAAACACCGACGGCGTTAATGCCCAATTTCCAGATCTGTCTAACGGCGCATCCACAACAGGTGTGGGCGATGACGATGATGACGATCGCGGCCCGATGATCGAAGGTATCGATGACTTAGACGACGATGACAACGATGACGATGACAGCAGCATCGATCGCCGCCGAACTCTCTTCGGTACTGATGACGATGACGTAATTGTTGCCACGGGCGCTAACGAGGAGATATACGGCAAAAAAGGCAAGGACATAATCAAAGGAAACCGTGGCAAAAAAAATAAAATCTACGGTGGTAAAGGTGACGACGATTGTGAGGGCGGCGATGACGACGATGAAATAAGAGGCGATCGCGATAAAGACAACGTTAAGGGCGGCAAAGGCAACGACACCCTTAACGGCGGTAAAGACAACGATACCGTGATGGGCGGCGACGGCAGCGACGTTTGCAAAGGCGATGACGGCGACGACTGGGTGCACGGCAACCAGGGAGATGATAACGTTGACGGCGGCGCCGGCAACGATAGCATCTACGGTGGCAAAGACAACGACGATTGCGAGGGCGGCGAAGGCAACGATGCCGTCAGGGGCGACACAGGCAACGACACCGTGATGGGCGGCGACGGCAACGATACCGTTAACGGCGGCAAAGATAACGACACCGTGATCGGCGGCGACGGCAGTGACGTTTGCATGGGTGACGACGGCGACGACAGCGTTAGCGGCGGCATCGGCAACGACACCGTGATCGGCGGCGACGGCAGTGACGTTTGCATGGGTGACGACGGCGACGACAGCGTTAGCGGCGGCATCGGCAACGACACCGTGATGGGCGGCGACGGCAGTGACGTTTGCATGGGTGACGACGGCGACGACAGCGTTAGCGGCGGCATCGGCAACGACACCGTGATGGGCGGCGACGGCAACGACGTTTGCATGGGTGACGACGGCGACGACAGCGTGACGGGCGGCGACGGCGACGACAGCGTGATGGGCGGCGACGGCGACGATACCCTCGTGACTGGTGACGGCAATGACATGGCCGACGGCGGCGAGGGCGACGACAGCGTTAGCGGCGGCGGCGACGGCAACGATACGCTGATGGGCGGCGACGGCAACGATACGCTGATGGGCGGTACTGGCAACCATACCTGTGTAGGCGGTGCTGGAGATGACGTTTATGGCATGAGTAACAGTAGCTCTGGGGCAAGTGCAGTCATCACTGACTACGAAGACGGCAAAGACAAGTTTCTGTTGTTTGCCGACTTGAACTTTAGCAGCTTGACGTTTATACAAGTCGGTGGCAATACCGAAATTCGGGTCAATAACTTCGCGCTGGCGCTATTGTTGAATGTCAACGCAACGCTGATCGATGCTGGCGACTTTTTAGGAGTTACCGGTTCAACTCCAACTCCAACTCCAACTCCAACTCCAACTCCGAACCCGATTTTTAACCCCCCGCGAGTGGAAGCGAATAAGAGCCTGACTGCTGGTTCCGACGGCGGCGAGCAAACTATTACTTCTGAGTTGTTGCGGTTTGTCGATGGCCAGCAAGGTCCTGGTGGCACATCCTTCAAGCTAACCGAGCTGCCCGATGCTACAACCGGGCAACTATTCTTTAAGGGAGTTGCTGTCACACAAGTCGGTTTTACCTTCACTCAAGCAGACATTAACGCAGGCTCGTTAAGTTTCAAAGCGGCAGTAGGTTTTTTCGGTGCGGCTAGTTTTGGTTTTGAAGTTAGCAACGGCAAAAACGCTCTCACCGGTCAGCGTTTTAGCTTGAACATCGAGCAAAATTCCTTTAAGTTTGGTGGCACTACAGTACCTCAAGTTATTGTCGGTTCTGCGACGCTGGATAACGACATCGAAGGCAGCGATGGTGACGATGACATTACAGCCGGCACAGGCAAAGACAAAATCATCGGCGGCAAAGGCAAGGACAAAATTAAAGCCGGCGATGGCGATGACGATATCGACGGCGGCGATGACGATGATGATATCGAAGTCGGTAAAGGCAAAAACAAAATCATCGGCGGTTTGGGCAAGGACAAAATTAAAGCCGGCGATGGCGATAACGATATCGACAGCGGCGATGACGATGATGATATCGAAGTCGGTAAAGGCAAAAACAAAATCATCGGCGGTTTGGGCAAGGACAAAATTAAAGCCGGCGATGGCGATAACGATATCGACAGCGGCGATGACGATGATGATATCGAAGTCGGTAAAGGCAAAAACAAAATCAAAGCAGGCAAAGGCAAGGACAAAGTTAAAGCCGGCGATGACGATGACGATATCGACGGCGGCGATGACGATGACGATATCGACGGTGGTAAAGGCAAAAACACACTAAAAGGAGGCTTTGGCAACGACAAAATTCAAGGCGGCGATGATGATGACGAGATCGAAGGCGGCCTAGGAACCAATACTCTAATTGGGGGTGCTGGAAAGGATCGCTTTATTTACCGGACTTCCCGCCAAGACATTCAAACAGTTGTAGAAGCTGACTTCATTACTGACTTTAGTGTCACTGACGATGTTTTAGAGCTTTCTACGGCAGCTTTTGCTAATCTCAGCGTTTCTAGTTTGACCCGACTGGACATTACTGCTACTTCTGCTGTTGGTTCGATCGGCAGCTCTAATTTGCTCGACTTCAGTGCTGATATCACTGTTAACAGCATCGCGACTTTGCAAGCACGGTTTGTAGCTTTGGGCGGCAACTCAGACGCGCCTACTTTCTGTCAGTTTACAGATGCCACTACCGGCCGTTCTGTACTGGTATTTGCTGTTGGGGCGCGCTTTGAAATTGTGGCTAGTTTCTCAGTAGACATTCGCCTGCAAATCAGTAACTTTGTCTTCACCGGCACGCCACTAAATATTCCTGTCGGTACTGCTGGCCCTGACAATTTCGATTTCGGCACTTATCCGGCTGCAGTTAATTTCGATGGTTTAGCAGGCGATGACAACATTGTCGGCAGCAACTTTAACGATAGCCTCAAGGGCGGCGACGGCAACGATACCATCACCGGCGGCCTTGGTTTGGATGTCATAAGCGGTGGCAGTGGTGCGGATCTGTTTGTTTACAGGACAACTAAAGAAGGCGGCGATAAAATTTCCGACTTTACTGTTGGGGTGGACAAATTCGAGTTTAGCGCGAGCGCTTTCGGCAATTTGACGACGACTAACTTTGACGGTGTTAGCGGGGTTTCTCCTGACATTACTGGCAAAGAGTTAGTGATTTTCACCGGTGGCAGTTATGCCTCTTTGGAAGCTGCACAAGCTAAGGCCGTAGGCAATTCTACAACTGCTGGTTTCTTCGCATTTACTAATGCGTCAAACGAGACGGTGTTGTATTTTGACTCGAACGGTACCGTAGCTGGTGGTTCTACCTTGATTGCGAATCTGGGTACTGCTGCTAGCAATCTGGGAACGGCGGACTTTGTATTTACAGGTACGATCGCCTCTTCTGATACTGGTACTACTACCAACTCAGGTAGCGTTGCCGATTTAACTGCTGCTGGGAACACTTTCCCAACCGACTTTAACAATTTCGGTTCTGGTGCTGGCGGTTACAACTTCACCTCTCCTGTCTTGTTTACCGGCAATGACAGTGCTAACAGCGTCACTGGTACTGAGTTTGCTGACATCTTCAGCGGCGGCAGCGGTGCAGATGTTCTGACTGGCGGTGCTGGTGCGGATCTGTTTGTTTACAAAGCAGCAGGCGAAGGCGGCGATACAATTACTGACTTTACCTCTGGAAGTGACAAATTCCAGTTTACCGCGAGCGCTTTCGGTAATTTGACGACGACTAACTTTGACGGTGTAAGTGGTTCAAATCCTGACATTACTGGCAAAGAGTTAGTGATTTTCACAGGTGGCAGTTATGCCTCTTTGGAAGCTGCACAAGTTACAGCCGTGGGCAATTCTACAACTGCTGGTTTCTTCGCATTTACTAATGCGTCAAACGAGACTGTGTTGTATTTTGACTCGAACGGTACCGAAGCGGCTGGTTCTACCTTGATTGCGAATCTGGGTACTGCTGCTAGCAATCTGGGAACGGCGGACTTTGTATTTACAGGTACGATCGCACCTTCTGCCAATGGTACTACTACCAACTCAGGTAGCGTTGCCGATTTAACTGCTGCTGGGAACACTTTCCCAACCGACTTTAACAATTTCGGTTCTGGTGCTGGCGGTTACAACTTCACCTCTCCTGTCTTGTTTACCGGCAATGACAGTGCTAACAGCGTCACTGGTACTGAGTTTGCTGACATCTTCAGCGGCGGCAGCGGTGCAGATGTTCTGACTGGCGGTGCTGGTGCGGATCTGTTTGTTTACAAAGCAGCAGGCGAAGGCGGCGATACAATTACTGACTTTACCTCTGGAAGTGACAAATTCCAGTTTACCGCGAGCGCTTTCGGTAATTTGACGACGACTAACTTTGACGGTGTAAGTGGTTCAAATCCTGACATTACTGGCAAAGAGTTAGTGATTTTCACAGGTGGCAGTTATGCCTCTTTGGAAGCTGCACAAGTTACAGCCGTGGGCAATTCTACAACTGCTGGTTTCTTCGCATTTACTAATGCGTCAAACGAGACTGTGTTGTATTTTGACTCGAACGGTACCGAAGCGGCTGGTTCTACCTTGATTGCGAATCTGGGTACTGCTGCTAGCAATCTGGGAACGGCGGACTTTGTATTTACAGGTACGATCGCATCTTCTCCGACTGGTACTACTACCAACTCAGGCAGCATTGTGGATTTAATCACTAATCCCGGTACTTACACGAGCGGAGTTAACAATTTCGGTTCTGGTGTTGGCGGTTACAACTTCACTACTCCTGTCTTGTTTACCGGAGATGCGACTGCTAACAGCGTCACTGGTACTGAGTTTGCTGACATCTTCAGCGGCGGTTCTGGTGCTGATATTTTCGACGGCGGTTTGGGTAACGACAGCATTTCCGGCGACGATGATAATGACAGCCTCTTCGGCGGTGGCGGTAGCGATACTCTCAACGGTGGCATCGGGAATGACACTTTAATCGGTGGTGTGGGAACCAATGTTCTCAACGGTGGTGCTGGTTTGGATGTGTTTGTGTTCAGCGGAACTACTGCTGACGGCGGCGATATCATTACCGATTACAGCATTGTTGATGATGTAATTAACCTCGACAGCACTGGTTTTGCAGCCTTTACAACCGGATCTGGGCCTTTGGGTTCGAGTTTCTACGCTTACAGCAGTACAGTTTCTGTAACTGCGCTCGAAGCAACTTTAACCGGGCCATCGATCATGGCTATCTACGACAGTTTGTCTGCATCTACTAAACTGTATTACGATAGCAACGGTTCTACGGTTGGTGGTAACAGTTTGTTTGCCACTGTCAATGTCGATTTGGGAGTTTCCGGTAATACTGAATTGTTGTTGTTCTAAACGGCAAGAATCCTAATCGGGATATCGGTACGGTTAGGGACACAGCATGGCTGTGTCCCTACAATACAGAGTTAAGGACATAGTAATACTGTGTCCTTTTTTTTGTAATTGTTAAACAATTTAGCCGCTCTTTTTTGTGTAGGGAAATGGCAGTGCCGTGTTCTCTTTTGCGTTGTTGTCGATGGTTGGAGTCGATCGCACTCGCGAGGGCAATTTCACTATCCAATCCGGTTGATTTTACCCGTTATATCGATTCCGGTTGTATCGGAATGATTAAACCGCAGAGGACACAGAGGATACAGAGAAAGGGAAGAGAGAGTTGAATAATTCCGATGCCAACGGATTTGATATTACCCAAAATCAGGACACGGCGCCGTGCCGTTTCTCTACAATTAATCGGGCGGTGGTTAAATTTGTATTCATTAATCCCTCTCCTGTGCAAGTACAAACGCCCCTTTACTTTTTGATTTTAGTCAACAGCTTTTTTAACAATTAAGCGCAACAGCTTATGATAAAAATTTATAGTTTAATGGTAGGAGTGAAGCGGGCATTGCCCACCCTACAAATAGAGTTATCTATCGCCCCTATCTAAAATCTATGAGTGCCGACTTCTGTACCCAAAATTCCTTGTCAGTCTGTTTCGCGGATGTGGAGGCGGCGGCAAAGCGCTTGCAGGGCATAGCTTTCAAGACGCCGGTGCTGACTTCGGAAACTTTCAACAAACAGACGAATTCTCAGGTATTTTTCAAGTGCGAGAACTTTCAGCGCACGGGTTCGTTTAAATTTCGGGGTGCTTGCAATGCTTTGATGCAGCTATCTGAAGCCGAAAAACAGCGGGGAGTGTTGACTTTTTCTTCGGGAAATCACGCGCAGGCGATCGCCCTTGCCGCACGGTTGCTAGAAATTCCTGCTACTGTTGTCATGCCGACAGATGCGCCCAAAGTCAAGCAAGAGGCGACTCGTGGCTATGGTGCAGAGATTATTTTGTACGATCGCACTCAAGTTTCCCGCGAAGAATTAGCGGCTAAAATTGCCGCCGAACGGCACTTGACAATTATTCCTCCTTATGATCATGCGTGGGTGATTGCGGGACAAGGTACGGCGGCGCTGGAATTAATCGCAGAAGTTGGGGAGTTGGATTTGCTGTTAGTTTGTTGCGGTGGCGGGGGTTTGCTGTCGGGATGCGCGATCGTGACAAAAACTTTGTCTCCGCAGTGTAAAGTAATAGGAGTAGAACCCGAGCAAGCAGACGATGCGGCGCGATCGTTCCGCACGAAAATGCTGCACACGGTGACTAACCCGGATACGATTGCTGATGGTGCGCGGACGCCATCTTTGGGGAATTTAACCTTTCCTTTGGTGCTGCATTATGTTGATGATATGGCAACTGTTTCTGAAGAGGCAATTCGCAGCACAATGTTTTTTATGTGGGAACGCATGAAGATAGTTGTTGAACCGACGGGAGTGTTAGCGGCGGCGGCTTTGTTGTCAGGTGTTGTGCAAGCTGAAAATGCGAGGATTGGCGTGATTGTTAGCGGGGGAAATGTCGATTTTAGTCATTAGTATTGGAGATCGGAATGATTTAACCGCAGAGAACGCAGAGAACACAGAGGGAGACAAGAGAGAGATGAATAATTCCGATGAAGAGCGGAATTGATATTATTAGTTAAGGATCTTTGAGATGCTGCCATTAATCTTTGATACTTGTGTTCCCAGAGAGGAAATTTTATCGGGAGACTTGTCTCTGGATTTATTTGCTGCAAAATTGCGGCTGGTAGTTGAAGGAACTGCACCTCAAGTTTATCAAGATCCAAATACTTTCTTTGCTAATACTTTCGCCACAGACGGTATCAAAACCCTGATTAGCGAAGTTTTTGGCCGCTTGATGAAGCAAAGCGCTGGGGCTGGGGTGATTCGTTTGGAAACGAGTTTTGGGGGTGGCAAAACTCATGATGAAATTGCACTCTGGCATATCTGCAAGTTAGGGCGAGAAATTCACGGATTGGAACGATTTACAGATATTAGTGTGATTCCCGATCGCCCTTTGCAAGTTGCAGCTATCGATGGTCGAGATTTAGACCCAGAACAAGGAGTATATCACGCTGACACTGGCTTGACAACCTATACTTTGTGGGGCGAAATTGCCTACCAAATTGGCGGGATTCAAGGTTATCAGTTAGTGCAAGGTAGCGACAAAAGCGGCGTCAGTCCCGGTACTTCTGTGCTAGAAAGATTGACGGGGGGACAGCCGACTGTGATTATTTTAGATGAAATTGCGCGGTATTTGCGATCGGCAAAAGCGAAACAAATTGGCAGAAGCGATTTAGCTAAACAAGTTGTAGCTTTTCTGTTTTCCTTGATGGATTTGGCGGCGGCGTGCGATAATTTAGTATTGGTTTATTCCCTCGCCTCGACAGCAGATACTTTTGCTGAAGAAACCGCAGAGTTGCAAGAAACGATGCGCGCTTCCGCCAGACAAGAACGAGTTTTGAGCCCTTCTACAGATATCGAAATTTACAACATTGTCAAACAGCGCGTGTTTGCGAAAGTTAGCGAGGAAGCAGCAGAAAAAGCAGCATCGGAATATCTGGCTGCTTATCGCAATTGTCGCGTTAATTTGCCCGATGGGTGCAAAGATGCGTCATACTCAAAGGCGATCGCCCAAAGTTATCCGTTTCACCCGGAATTGTTCAATCTGCTGACTAAAAAAATTGCTTCGATTCCTGAATTCCAGAAGACGCGGGGGGCTTTACGGCTTTTCGCGCAAGTCGTGCGACATTTGTGGGAAAATCGCAATGGCTGGGTATCGATGATTCACACGCATCATATTCCGGTGGGGATGGATGCCGAAATTACTAACGATCTTACTTCTCGGTTGCAACGATCGCCCTTGCGGAATGCGATCGGCGCTGATATCTACAATCCCGATGGTAGGCCGGCTTACGCACAATTGCAAGACGCGGAATGGACAGCAGCCGGAAAACCGCCGTTTTCTACCTGGATAAGTAGAACCATATTTTTGCATTCTTTGACTCAGGGAAATTCTTCGGGAATTCGGCTGGCTGAGTTGAATTTGTCGCTGCTGACTCCGGGGGTTGATAGCGGTTTTGTTGATCGCGCTTTACAAACATTGACTAAGGTAGCATGGTATTTAGACTTCGATCCAGTAACATCTTTGGCCAGGTTCAAAGAAGAACCTTCGATTAACAAAATTATTACCGAAGAGAAAGAACAAGTCGGAGTTTTGTTAGCAAAAGAAGATTTGCGAATTCGCCGCGATAGCATTTTTGCTAAAAAATTCTTTACCTTAGTTTCTAATATCGAAAGTCCGGGAGATGTAGACGACAACCCGGATGATGTGGCGCTGTGTGTACTTGACTTTGACGAAGCGACAGTGCGCGATTCTACCGACGCAGCGCCGGAATTAATCGATCGCATTTTTAACAATACAGGCGAGTCGGGGAAGTTTCGCACCTACCGCAATCGCTTGTTATTTTTGGTGGCAAATCAGCTAGAATTAGAAAGGGCGATCGATAATGCCAGAGAATATAAAGCTATTCAAAATATTCTCAAAAGTCAAAACCGGATGGAAGATTTATCGGGAAGCCAACAGAAGCAATTGAAGGAACGGGAAGGTGCGAAAAATTTAGCTGTTAGAGTGTCTCTGACAAACGCCTACCGCCATTTATTTTATCCTGCAAATGATGCGGCCAAAGCACCGAAAGGATTGATGCACTACACTCTTCCCGCCCAGGATTCGAGTACGGTAAAAGGCAACAATAACCAGCAAGATGTGATTCTCAAAGCCCTCAAAGATTGCGGCAAGATTCGCGCCCAAGAAGCCAAACCTTTCGCGCCGGCTTTTATCTTGCAAAAAGTTTGGCCAGGAGGGTTGGATAATTGGACTGTGAAGGCGCTGCGGGATGCTTTTGCTAAGGATTTGAGTTTGAATATTCTCCTCGATGCAGAAGTTTCGATGCTGCGGGAGACGATTCGCGAAGGTTTGAAAATGGGCAATTGGGATATGAAAGTCGGGGAGAGGCTATTTATCAAAACTGATGATAGCGTGCTGACGTTGCCGGAGACGATCGAGTTTAGTGATCGGGCTACCCTGTACAAGCGCGGCATTCTCGAACCTCCAGCGCCGAAATTAGTGGAACTCAGCGCCCAATTGATGCCCGGTACAGATGCCGCAAAACCCGTGCGTGTCAGGTGGAAAGCTAAAGGAGCACTGACGGTTAGTTTGTATCAAGATGGTATTTTGGTGCCGGGAAATTTCCGCCCTTCCGATGAGTGTGAAATCACCATTGTGAATAACACTATTTTTCGGGTGGTGGCAGATTACGGCAACGGGGAAACAGCACAAACAGAAACTAATGTCAATCTAAATCCTCAAGTTTCTAGCGTGCGAGATGGCGGCACTTCTGTTTATGTGGTGGAAGGGCTACAGCCGAGTTTGTGGGAGGCGAAACCGCCGATTATCGAACTCGACGGCACGGTGAATGCGGTTTTTGCTGGTTTGGGCGATCGCATTAGCGACCACAAAATTCAAGGCATCGAAATGCTAGAATTGTCTGTGAATCAGGTAATGGATTATCGCAAATTGGGAACAGCAATTGCCCTATTGCAAAGATGGCAGCCGGAAATCGACCAAACAGTAACAATTAAAACCGGCGATCAATTTGTGCGGTTAGAATATCAAGGGCCTATGCAGGGATTTCAGAGCTTTTCCTCGACTATCAACAGTTTGTTGAACAGTCCCGACGCGGAAGCAACTGTTAGTCTGAAACTCACCTTAGAATTCAAGCCAGCTTTGTCAGCAAATGCCTCGGATATTAGTAGTATAAAACAAGCACTCGATCGCAATCCAGTAGAAAGGTTGAGTTTAATGGCAAGGGTGATATATTAAAATGTAGATACTGTCTTGAACTGTCAAGGGGTAGCAAGTAAATAATTGGGATCGAAAGGCTTTTGGGATTTTAAAATCCCAAAAGCCAAATGCACCAACTTCCGCATCAAAGCACCAATCACCTGCATT
>Ga0335394_10004230_pt1 | contig 16307 bp, 12 predicted proteins | sample MAT03_FD_205741 | JGI IMG/M metagenome (GOLD analysis project Ga0335394, IMG submission 205741) | Freshwater microbial communities from Lake Fryxell liftoff mats and glacier meltwater in Antarctica - MAT-03 (spades assembly) (version 2) ... | reverse complement strand
AGCGCCCACCACGATGCCGTCAGAATCACCGCGACGTATGCCAGCATCAGCAGTATCCGTCCCGGGGTGAGCTGGTGGCTCTGTCCGCCGAAGATCACCGCGATGGCGGAGCGGGCGGAATGCATGGGCAGGCAAATGCCAAGGAAGATGCGCAGCGGCACGCCGATCAGCGGCAGCGTGTAGTTCTGAGCAAAATACGGCGCGCCGGGAATCAGCATGGTGAAGACCGTCACCGGCACATGGGAGCCCTTCGGGATTTTGGCGCGAATCCATTTGAACCGACGCTCAAAAAAGCGCCGTCGCCAATGGACCAGCGCGTAACTGGCGAGCAGTTGCAGCAAAATCGAAAGCCACACGAGCGCGAGTCCCAGGGGAATGCCGAAGCGCACGCCCGCCGCCACGTGCAGCACGCTGGCGGGAAAGCCCACAAGGGGGAGCACGACGAGCAGGAGAAACGCGATGCCGCCGGGCAAACGCGCCGCCTCGGTACGGACCGTGGCAAGATCTACTTGATGATAAAGCAGCGCGATGGCGGCGAGCGCCACCGCGACATAGATCCAGAAACTGGGCCGACGGAGAAAAGCGGGTGATTTGATTTGGCGCATGGAAGAGCGATCACCTCAAAAGAGGGCGCGGAATATTCCGCAAAAGTGATCCGTGAGTTTGAGGTAGAAGGGCCGGTCGCGAAATTCGGCGAGTGAGAGCGGGGTGGATTGGGCGAGGTCGGCGGTGAAGGCTTTTTGGAAATCGCTCGCGGTGGCGCGGTCGATGACGTTGATGTTCACCTCGTCGTTGATGCTGAAAGAGCGGTTGTCGAAATTGACCGAGCCAAGGGTGACGAAAACATCATCCACGATCATCAGTTTGCAGTGATAGAGCGAGGGCATGTAGCGGTGAAACTCGATGCCCGCCGCGAGCAGCTTGTCCCAGCGGGAACGCGCGGCGGCCCGGCCGAAACGCGAATCGTTTTTGAAGGGCACGATCACTACGATCCGCACGCCGCGTTGCCGGGCGGCGAGGAGCATTTCGATGGCGAGATCGTCCGGCATGAAGTAGGCGTGGGCGAGCTGGATCGAATGGCGGGCGGAGGCGATGGCGAGGAGGTAGGACAGGCGGGCATTCTCCGGACGCTCGCCCGGGCCGCTCATGAAACAATGGGCCATCGCTTGCCCGGTGGAGGATGTTTCGGGAAAATAGTCGGGGCCGGTGAGCAGACGTGAGGTGGTTTGCAGCCAGTTGGTCGCGAACACGGCCTGCATTTGCCGGACGGCGGGGCCGGTGACGCGCGCCTGCGTCTCGCGCCAGATGCCTTCGCGGTCGCCATCGCCGAGCCACAGGTCGTCGATGCACACGCCGCCGGTGAAACCCACTTTGCCATCCACGACGAGGAGTTTGCGGTGGCTGCGGTGGTTGAGGTTGAGCTTGAGCTGGTACCAGTGTTCGCGGGCATAGACGACAAATTCCACGCCTGCGGCCTTCATCCGGTCGATGTCGGACAGCTTCAGCTTGAGGTTGCCGGCGCCGTCGACGAGCGCGTGAATTTTAACCCCGTGTTGGGCGCGTTCGATGAGGGCGGCGCAGAATTGGTCGCTCACTTCGCCCGAGGCCCAGATGTAGGATTCGAGCGTGACGGATTTTTGGGCGCTGCGGATGGCGGCCAGCATGGCCGGAAATATTTCCCGTCCATTGATCAAGGGCTCGACCGTGTTGCCTTTGAGGAAATCAGCGCCGAGGAGCGGGCCGGCAAAATCCCGGAAGAGCGGATCGTCCACGCCCACGGTGGAGACGATGGGATTGGTCAGCATACGCGCGGAGCTGGTGTAAAGCAGCAGGCCGAGCAAGCCGATTAGTCCGCCCAACAGAATCCATTGGAGGCCGAGTTCAAACTTGGCGACCCGGAGTTTGCGCCGCGGGGCGGTGGCCGCGCGGTGTTCGCGAAAGCGTTTGAGGGCCCGGGCAAATGAGGGTGGGAGAGGGGGCATGGCAGGACCCGCCGACAAGTCCGGAGCGTGACCGGAGCAATGCAGGGCAGGCCTAATCAATGACCCGGATGCGGAACAAGTGTTACCCGGCAATTGGGCTCGATAGTGGGATAATGGTGAACAGTATGTCGGCATCTCGGTCATAGGCTGCATGCCTCACAAGTTTTGTAACCCTGTGCTCACGCGCAGGGACTTCGGGAATGGCCGCCAGCCTCCCGCTGGAAAGCCTAGCGCATTGCCCGCCGGAAAGGCTAGCGCACTGGCCGCCGCTCACGCGGGGGGTTCCAAGATACAGCAGATTCACTCTGCGTGCGCGGCATACGGGCCAAGGCGTGTCTTTGAAATGAATGGGCGAGTTCACTGTAGGGCCCGTGCTTGCGCCGGCCTATGGACGTACACCCCGTTGGCCTCGCCTGAAGGCCGGCGCAAGCACCGGCCCGACAATTTCCCGCAGTACACGCCTTATTTCGAAGGCACTGCCTAGGCCTCACACTCAGATCATGCTCATGATTCGAAAAACCAAGTTAAGTTTGATGGTGATCGCCGTCGTCGTCGTCCTCGTGGTGGTGGTGGGTTTATCGGGCGAGGTGGACTGGCACTCGTTGCGGCAGTCGCTGGAGGCGATGGATCGCGGGCCGTTGCTCGCGCTTGTGGCGGTGCTGCCGATTTTTGGATTTTCCATTGCGGTGGTTTATCTGGTGGTGGGCGCGGTGTTTGGAGGATGGCTGGGGCTCGCGGTGGTCGGGTTGACGACGGCGGTGCATCTGCTCGGCAGTCATTGGATCGCGCGGAGTTTTTTGCGTGCCCCCTTGCTGCGCTACCTCCAGCGGCGCAAATACCAGTTGCCCGAATTACCCGAGGGCGAAGCCTGGACGGTGGTGTTGATGACCGCACTGGTGCCCGGGCTGCCGTATTTCGTGAGAAATTATTTATTGGCGCTGTCCGGCATCCCCCTGCGGACCTATTTCTGGATTTGCTGGCCGGTGTATGTCGTCCGCTCCTGCCTCGTGATTTTTCTCGGTGAATTCAGCGGCGATATCAGCGCGCGGCGCGTGGCGTTGCTGCTGGCGGTGCTCGGGGTGAAGGTAGCGATTTGCGCGTACCTCATTCATCGCTTGCGCGCCCGGCACAAGGCCCGGCACGGGTCGGCCGCCGGATTACGGCCGACGGCGAAGAAGAAGGCGGCGTGAGCAAAGCGCCCGGGGCCGGATTATTTTTCAGGGACGACGGCGATGACGTTGTCGGGATGCGGGGTGACGCGTTGGAATTTGCTCCAGGCATACTCGATGCGTTCGCCCAATTTGTGCACCACGACCCGCGCAGTGCCATTTGGTTTGGCGGCCGCCGGATCGCTTGCCGCACCGCCTTTCTTCGACGGATTCATATGCACGTCGAAATCGACGTCCAACACCCGCGCCAGACCGAGCGCGACTTTGAATGGTTCGTCGATGCTTGCGACGATGTCTTCGACGGCGAGGGTGGATTTGTTGACAGTCACCAGCAGCGAAACTTTATCCACGGGAAAGAGCCAGTTGTGATTGTTGCGCAAAGGCAGATGGTAGGAAACGTTCCGGTCATCCTCTTTCACGAGCGTCGCCTGATCAAACTCGAGATAATCATTGAGCGGCTTGCCGGGATTTTTGCGTTTCTTCGTCTTGTGCTTTTGCCATTCGGCACGGCGCTCGTCGGTCGGCGGCCGGTCATTGACCGAAAGCAATTCCCAGCGGGTGATGCCTGGTTTCGACGGATCGTAGCGTTCCTGCCGAACCTCTTTCACCTGACTGCCGTCAAATTCGCGGACGAGCAGGGTGAACGCCCAATTATCGCGTTCCCCGAGCCATTTATCCGCAGCCTGTTCAAGGAGAAGCGGTGTGGCGGCGTGGCCGGAGCCAAGCAGTATCGTGCAGAAAAGAAACAAAAGGGAATAACGCATGGGACGAGAGTGTGGGGAGTATGACCCCTGATTTCCGTCAAGGTTACCAACAGTCGATGGTGCCGGATGCCTCTGTGCAGAAATATACAACCTAGCTTAAAATATGCCTGCCCGACTATTCACTCCGGTTGCACTTCTCAGTTGGACTGTGGGCCCGGTGCAAGTGCTCACGCGGGGATGGGGAGGACACCCGCGAAGTGACCGAAACGCGTGCCCTGCTCAAAGGCGGTTGCGGAGTCCGCAAGCGCAACGTGCGCAGCCGGCGGGACGTGCGCAATGAGTGCGCTCGCGGGGCGAGCAAAGATTCCTTCGCCTCGCTTGAGGCCGTGCCCGCGCCACTATTTTAATACACGTGATTCGTGTCTCATGAGTATTGATAAATTCAGGATGAGGGTGGAGCGCGACTTCCGGGCGCGCTTCTTGTAATCGTTCCCGGGAAAAACCTGCCCGGAGGTCAGGTTCCACCGGAGGAGGCACGTGTGGCGAACATTGAAAACCAGCGGAGTTCCACTCCGCCCTCAACAGATTTTACGGATTCATGCCGTTGAGCTCGTGCATCCCCATGGGCAGAAATTTAGTGAATGGTGGTCGCCGATCTGCATCGGAGTCACAGCGTCGGTGTGGAAACCGACGCCCACCCACGGCATGATCCCCGTCAGTTGTTCACGATGCCGTCGTCGGTCAACTCACCTTGGAGCTTGCGGCGGAGTTTCTGGATCTCGATGTCGGCTTTCAATTGCGTGGCAAAGAGCTGAAGCCGACGGCGGGTGTCCAATTCTTCGAGCATCTTTTGTTTCATGGCACCGTCGTCACACATGTTGAAGGCGGCGATATCGGCAAAGGTGTCGAAGTCTTCGATGCTTTCCAAAAATTGAGTCATCCCTTTGGGGGCAGGTGCGCCGAGGCGGCGACGGAGTTGCAAGAGACGCAATACTTCCAGTCGCATGATTTCCAGTTGGGTGTGATTGCCTCCCGCTGTGCAGGCGAGGGGTTGGACGGAGATGAGCCGATAAGGCTTTTCGCGGATGATATGGTTGATCGCGACGCGACTGATGCCTTGCAGGAGCAGATTGGAGGTGTCGTCGTCCGCTTTTTGGCAGGCGCGGATAATGCCCACGGTAGCGACGAGGTGGGCCGGTTCATGGGCGCCGGGCTGGGCGGCTTGCGATGGATCGAGGCGGGCGACGGCGAAAATACGGTTACTGGCAAGAACGGCGCGGAGCATTTGCTGATAACGGGGCTCGAAAATATGGAGCGGAAGCAGGGCCTGCGGAAAAAATACGATATTCGGCAGGGTTATCACCGGCACGGTCTCGGGCACGTGAAACGTCTCCATGCAAGAGAAGGTAGGTGGATTTTCCAGAAGAGCAATCTCGGTGTCGGCAAATATTTGTTACGGTTGGGTTAATCTCCGTGGATTTGTTCTAGACGAAGAAGGCGGGTGGGCCAATGGTTGGGCTGTGATTATTCCTCCGCAAGAATTGGAGTCGTTTCTCGGTAACCGTCAGGCCAATCCGCATGGCTGGTTGGGGATGCATCCCATCACCTACAAACGCCGAAAGGGCGTGGTGGCCCGGGCCTTCGTCCGCGCGGCGGTGCGGTGCGATTTAGTGGATCTGGATTCACCCGGCACGCCGTCGTTGCCGATGGAACTACTCGCGCCTGAGGGTTTTTTTGAAGTGTTCGTGCCGAAGCGCGAGGTCTTCCGTTACCAGCTCCGCTATCAGACTTCGTGGGGCGATATCCATCAGGTTTATAACGCGTATTCCTTTTTGCCGACGTTGAGTGATCAAGACCTTTACCTGTTCAACGAGGGCACGGAGCAACGCATCCATGAGAAATTGGGCGCGCACCAGCGGAAACTTGGCGAAGTGCCCGGCGTGGCGTTCTCGGTCTGGGCCCCGAGTGCTTCGCGGGTGTCGGTCGTGGGGAATTTCAACGGCTGGGACGCCCGCTATCATCCGATGCGGCCGCTGGGCGGCTCGGGCGTTTGGGAACTGTTCGTCCCGGGCTTGGGCGAGGGCGAGCTCTACAAATTTGCCGTGTGGGATAAGTCGGGCCATATGCGGATGAAGACCGATCCGTACGGCACTTATTTTGAACCGCCACCGAACAACGCCGCGATTGTCTGCGCGACGAATCATCATGCTTGGGGCGACGCGGCTTGGATGAACCGGCGCAAGGAACAAGCCGGGAAACTGGATCAACCGATGTCGATCTACGAGGTCCACCTTGGTTCTTGGAAGCGGAAACTGGAGGAGAACAACCGCACGCTGACCTATCGTGAACTGGCCCCAGCGTTGGCCGACTACGTGGTCGATCTGGGTTTTACCCACGTCGAGGTGATGCCGATTGCGGAGTATCCGTTCCTCGGTTCGTGGGGCTATCAGGTGACGGGCTATTTCGCCCCGACGCACCGCTACGGTACGCCCGAGGACTTTCAGTTTTTCGTCGATCATCTGCACCAGCGCGGTATCGGCCTCATCGTGGACTGGGTGCCGGCGCACTTCCCGCGTGATGCGTTTGCGCTCGCCCAATTCGACGGCACGCATCTCTACGAGCACGAGGATCCCCGGCTGGGCGCGCACCAGGATTGGGGGACGTTGATTTTTAATTACGGCCGGCACGAGGTGCGCTGTTTCCTCGTGGCCAGTGCGCTTTCATGGTTGGATCGCTACCACATCGACGGGTTGCGCGTGGATGCGGTGGCCTCGATGCTTTATCTCGATTACTCGCGCAATGAAGGGGAATGGATTCCCAATAAATATGGCGGCCGGGAAAATTTGGAGGCGATCGATTTCCTGCGCCAGACCAACGATCTCGTCCACCAGCTCTATCCCGGCGTGGTGATGATTGCGGAGGAATCGACGTCGTTTTCCCAAGTGAGCCGGCCGACGAAGGATGGCGGTCTGGGTTTCGACTTCAAGTGGAACATGGGCGTGATGCACGACACGCTTTCGTATTTCCAAAAAGATCCGATCCACCGGAAGTGGCTGCACGACAAACTGACTTTTGGGATGCTCTATCAGTATTCGGAAAATTTCATCACCGTGTATTCGCACGACGAGGTGGTGCATCTCAAGTCGGCCATGCTTTCCAAGATGGCGGCGTCGAGCATCAGCGAAAAGGCCGCCAACCTGCGCGCGCTCTACGGCTACATCTGGACTTATCCGGGCAAGAAACTGCTCTTCATGGGTGGCGAGTTTGGGCAAACCTCCGAGTGGAATCACGACGCCAGCCTCGATTGGCACCTGTTACAGTATCGCGATCACAACGGCGTCCAATCACTCATCCGTGACCTCAACAAACTTTATACCAGTGAGCCGGCGCTGAGTCAGAGCGATTTCAATGCCTCGACCTTCAGCTGGGTGAATTGCACCGACGGCGATAATAGCATCTTGAGTTTTCTGCGGACAGATCCGTCGCGCCGCAGCTTGTTCCTCATCGTGGGAAATTTCACGCCGGTGACCCGTGCGGGTTATCGGGTGGGTGTGCCGCAAGGAGGCCACTGGGCCGAGGTGCTTAACACTAATTCGACGTACTATGGCGGCGACGGCATCGGCAATCTCGGCGGTTGTGAAACCTCGGGCATGCCAAGTGATGGGCAAGGCCAGTCGCTGTTACTCACGCTCCCTGGTTTATCGACGCTGGTCTTTAAGTGGACGGCGAAGCCTTGAGGCTCAGACATGAATGGCGCTAAGATAAGCGCGTGATCGTCGCCCGCCTGACGTTTCGTCTGCGCTGATTTGCTGCGGAATTTCGCAGGGCCGCCCCTTGTGGGCGAGCCGCTTCCGGTGCGCACTCCGGCACGGCCACAAGGGCCGGCCCTCCATTTCTCATGCAAAATAGTTGGCCTGATCACGTAGGGTAGAATGACGACCAACCTCCTTAACTTAGCGCCATTCAGGTCTGAGGCTGGGCCGGGAGGGCGATGGGGGAGGCTGGCGCAGGCGCCACGCGGTTTGAATTCTCATGGGGGCCTCGCGGATCTTGACCTTGGGGGTGAAGGCGCGGAGCCTGCGCGGATAAATTTCGTGCGCAGTTTCACGGGCCCGGCGTACGATGAACCCCTCCTGTTATGTCCTCTGGCCTGTGGTTGGATTTTTCGCGCACGTGGCTGCGCCTGTTCTCGCGGTGTTTGGTCGGCCTGATCTTTGGCGGGCTGGCGTTGTCAGCGGTTGCGCTGGAGTTGAATCCCGAGCAAGCCCGCGAACGCATCAGGGCGTTGCGGGCGGAGATTGCGCATCATGATGAGTTATATTTCAAAAAGGCCGCGCCGGAAATTAGCGATGCCTCGTACGATCGACTCAAGCGTGAGTTGATCGACTTGGAAAAGGCGAATCCGGCGATGGGACGTGATGCGGCGCTCGCCCCGGTGTTGGGTGATGATCGTTCGGGTTTGTTTCCCACGTACCGGCATCGCGAGCGGATGTTGAGTCTCAGCAAAAGTTATGCGGAGACCGAGCTGCGGGCGTTCGATGCGCGACTGACTCGCCAGCTAGGGCACGGTGATTTGGAATATGTGGTGGAGCCGAAGTTCGATGGGCTGGCGGTCAGCGTGACGTACGAAAAAGGAAAACTGGTACGGGCCGTGACGCGGGGTGATGGTGTGGAGGGCGACGAGATAACGGCGAATGCACTCACGATTCCAACGTTGCGGCGGGAGTTGCGGACGACGGTCTCCGCTGGCGCAAGGAATCCCGTGCCGGACATAATCGAGCTGCGGGGAGAAATTTATTTTTCGTATGCGGAGTTCGCGCGAATCAACCGCGAGCGCGAAGAAGCCGGCGAGGAGCCGTATGCGAATCCACGCAATCTGGCCGCGGGGACGCTCAAACAGATCGATCCGCGCGAGGTGGCTCGACGTCAATTGGAAATTGTTTTCTATGGGTGGGGCGATTGCCAGCCGGTGAGCTCGGCGCCGGTTTCGCAACTGGCGTTGCTCGCGCAATTGCGTGCGTGGGGTTTGCCGACGATCGAAGCGCCGCGCTTGGTGCGGGGGAGCGAGGCGATGTGGCAGGCGGTGAAGGCGGTGGGCCGGGAGAAAAAGAATCTCCCGTTTCCCATCGATGGCGCGGTGGTGAAACTCAATGCTGCTGCTGAGCGTCAGCGGCTGGGGGCAACCGAGCTGGCGCCGAATTGGGCGATGGCGTACAAATTTCAAACGGAGCAGGTGGTGACGCAGGTGCGCGGCATCACGCTGCAGGTGGGGCGTTCGGGCGTGCTCACGCCCGTGGCGGAGCTGGAACCGGTGCCGTTGGGCGGGAGCACGATTGCGCGGGCGACGTTGCACAACCGCGACGAAATCGCGCGGCGCGATATTCGGATCGGTGATTTTGTGCAGGTAGAGAAAGCCGGGGAAATAATCCCGATGATCACGGCAGTGGTGCTCGCGCGGCGGCCGGCGTCGGCGGTGAGTTATGTTTTTCCGGAAGAGTGTCCGGCTTGTCGCACGCGGGTGGTGAGCGTGGTGGGTGAGGCGGCGGTGCGGTGTCCCAGGGGAAATTGTCCAGCGCAAGTGCGGCGACGCATCGAGCATTTTGCGTCGAAGACGGGCGTGGATATTGCCGGACTCGGGCCAGCGACGATTGAGTCACTCGTGTCGCAGGGACGGGTGAAGACGGTGGCGGATATCTATCGGCTGAAGCGCGTGGATTTGCTGACCATTTCCGGGGTGGGGGAGAAGAAGGCGGATAAACTTTTGGCGGCGATTGAGCGCAGCCGGCACGCGGAGCTGTGGCGTTTCATCAATGGCCTGGGCATTCCGCAAGTGGGCGCGATTACGGCGAAGGCGCTGGCCTTGCGATGCGGCAGTTTGCCGGAGCTGGCGCAGTGCAGTCGGCAGGAGTTGGTGCCGTTGGTGGGGAAGGGGGCGGCGGATTCGTTACTGGTGTTTTTTGCGCAGGCGGAGAACCGGCAGCTCGCGGCTGCCTTGCTTGCGGGAGGAGTGCAACCGGTCGCGACGAGAGATTAATGCTCGCGTACTGGACAGACAGGTCCGTGACGTTCCAAATTCAGGATCGATGGGTATGGGAGTAGCCACAGGCCTCCGTACCTGTGGGATCGGGGTACTTGTAGGTTGCGAGCTTGCCTCGTTCTGCTGGCCAGCAGAATAGCGCGACAAGCGCGCAACCTACCACAGATTGGATGTCGAACTCGGCAGGCAGGGACCGGCCTTCGACAATGCTACGGCTGGGCAAGCGCCTGCCGCTACCTGAGCGGCGAATCGCAGTTGGCGTCAGTCAATGGTTGGGGCGATTCTGAATCGCGCCGAGGCTTCGCCGGTCTTGCCAGCAAACGTAGGAACGTATTCGTTCGCCCTCACTTTATGGAGGTAATCTTTCTCGGTTCCGGAACATCGCAAGGCGTACCCATGATTGCGTGTGAGTGCGCAGTCTGCACCTCCTCTGATCCGCGCAACCATCGCACGCGCGCCAGTATCCATGTCGTGATGGACGGGCTGCATGTGCAGGTGGACGCGGCGCCGGAGTTCCGTTTGCAGTGTTTGCGCGAAAAGATCGCGCAGTTGGATTTTTTTATCCTGACACACGGGCACGCCGATCATGTCGTGGGCATGGATGATCTGCGGCGGTTTTGTGATCTGAAGGGCGGTCAGGCGCTCCCGGTGTATTCGACGGAAGAAGGCATGGGGCGGGTGCGGACAATATTTCCCTACACGATTTCTGAACGCCCGGTGGCGAAGGGCTACGCGGCTTTCAACTTATTGCCGATGCCGGCGGTGCTCGATCTGCCGCAGGGAAGAATCTATTCCACGTTGCTCCCTCATGGGAGCATTGAAACCATTGGTTTGATTTTCGAGGAGAGGTCGTCGGGCAAAAAGTTCGTCTATTACAACGACTGCAAACGCATCCCGCCCGAGGCCGTGGCGTTCGCCAAGAGTGCTGATGTGGTGGTGCTCGATGGCTTGCGGCCGGAGCAGCATGCCTCGCACATGAACATCGAGGAAGCCTGCGCGGCCGCTGCGGAGATCGGCTGTGCGAAGACTTATCTTACGCACATGACGCATCACATGGATTACAGGACGTGGAGCGGGAAACTCCCGCTTGGGGTGCAGCTAGCTTACGATGGACTGCGGTTGAAGCTCTGAGTGGGTGCCAGTCGGTGTGATGGTGGGGCGAAAAATCATGGCAGAACAGGGAAATAGGGCTTGATCTAATCCCTACTAAGTTAATGTAGATTAGATAACTGTCCTATGAAACTCTCCAAGCGCGGCGAATACGCCCTCCGTTCCATGATCAACCTAGGCATAGCCGCCAAGGTGGGGCGGCGGATCGTGCGCGTGACGGAGTTGGCCAAGGCGGAGGAGCTGCCCATCAAATTTCTCGAGCAGGTGATGCAGCAACTCCGCGAGGCCGGCTACGTGGCGAGCGAGCGCGGCAAGCACGGCGGCTACCGGCTGGCGAAACCTGCGGCTAAGATTATGATTGGGCAGATTGTTCGTTTGATCGACGGCCCGCTGGCTCCGATTGGCTGCGTCAGTCAGACCGCCTACGAACCGTGCAATTGCCCGGACGAGGCCCACTGCGGTTTGCGGATGCTCATGCTCGATGTGCGCAACGCCATCGCGGCCATTCTCGATCATTATTCCCTCGCGGATGTGGTCGAGGTCACTACGCGAAAATTAATTTCCAGCGGTCGCCCGTTGCCTTTCAGCACGGCCGCCAGCACGCCCGGCAAATCGGTTCCGACCAAGAGCAGATCCAAAAAATCCACCAAATCCCGCGCGACCAGCACCAGCCCGACTGAGGGAGTCATTCATCAACTTTTGGGAGACTACGCGATATGATGCCTATTATTCGAAAATTATTTTTGCTCGTGCTCTTGCTTGCTGGCTTCACGGCCGTGCAGGCGGAGAAAGTCACGTTGCGCATCGGATATTTTCCCAATCTCACGCACGCGCAGGCCGTGATCGGCAGCCACGGCACGCGCGAGAAACAGGGTTGGTTCGAGCAACGCCTCGGGCCGGACATCACGATCCAGTGGTATCCCTTCAACGCCGGGCCGAGCGCGATGGAGGCAATCTTTGCCGGCTCGATCGACGTGACCTATGTCGGGCCGAATCCGGCGCTCAACGCCTACATCCGCGCGCAAGGCGAAGAGATTCGCGTGCTCGCTGGCGCGGCGCTCGGTGGGGCAGCGCTCGTGGTTCCCGGTGATGGCCGCATCACCAAGCCTGCCGATTTCAAGGGCCGCCGCATCGCGACTCCTCAACTCGGCAACACGCAGGACGTCGCGGCCCGCGCATGGCTGAAGAAACAAAATTTCAAAATCACGCTGACCAGCGGCGACGTGCTCGTTGTGCCCACGCCCAATCCGGACCAGCTCGGCATGTTTCAACAGGGCAAACTCGCTGGCGTGTGGACGGTGGAGCCGTGGGTTTCGCGGCTGGAGTTGGAGGCCGGCGGAAAGGTGCTGATCGAACAGACAGACGCCGTGACCACTGTGCTGGTGAGCAGCGTGAAGTTCCTCAAGGCCCATCGCGCGTTGGCTGAAAAATTTCTGGCCGCGCACATTGAGCTGACGCAGTGGATCAACGCCCATCCCGTCGAGGCGCGGGCCCAGGTGCGCGCCGGACTGAGTGCCGAGATGAGACGTGACATGTCGGCGGTGATCGTGGAAAACGCATGGCAGCGTCTCCAGTTTTCCGAGCTGGTGACGCAGGCACAGTTCGACACGTTGGTAACCGATGCCCAGAGCGTCGGCTTTCTGCGCAACGCGATCCCGCTCGACCGACTCTTTTCCAAACAACCATGACCCTTCAGGAAGAACTCAAAGCTCCTCCGGCCACCCGGCTGGCCATCGAAAAAGTTTCGAAATGGTTTCAGACTTCGCGCGGCCCCGTGCACGCGCTGGACGATATCAGCCTACAGGTGGCCGAGGGGGAATTTGTCTGTCTCGTCGGTCCCAGCGGTTGTGGGAAATCTACTCTGTTGAACATGATTGCCGGCTTGGAAATGCCGGGGCAGGGCAAGGTCGTGACCGCCGGCCAGCCTGTGAAAGGCCCGAGCCGCGAGCGCATGATGATGTTTCAGGAGTCGGCGCTCTTCCCGTGGCTCAATGTGTTCAGCAACGTGATGTTCAGCCTCAAACGGAAACCCGGGCTCACGGACAAGGAGCGGCGCGAAGTGGCGGAATATTACCTGAAGCTCGTGGGCTTGGAGAAATTCATGCACGCGAATATTCATGAACTCTCCGGCGGCATGAAGCAGCGGGTGGCACTCGCGCGTTCCCTCGCGCCCAATCCCCGCGTGCTGCTGATGGACGAACCCTTTGCCGCCCTCGATGCGCTCACGCGCGAGCAACTCTACGGCGATTTGCAGCGCATCTGGCAGCAACGCCACGTGACCATTGTGTTCGTGACGCACAATGTGCGCGAAGCGGTGAGCTTGGGCGACCGGGTGATTCTTTTCTCGCCGCACCCCGGACGCATTCGCGAAGAGTTCAAAGTCAACCTGCCGCGGCCGCGCGACATCAACAGTGTCGAGGTGGCGGGCTACGCCACGCGCATCACCCGCGCGCTCAAGGATAACATGGAACACGGAGCTGGAATCTGATGAAACGTTTTCTCACCGCCTCGGGATTTTTCGCGCTGCTCATTGCCGCCTGGCACTGGGCTTATGTGGCCAAAATCTGGTCGCCCATTCTCGTGCCCTCACCCGAGAGCGTCGTCCGTTACATCTGGGAAATTGCCCGCGACGGTTCGCTCTGGGAAGCGGCGGGCGTGACGTTAAAACGGTTGCTCGCCGGTTATGTGATCGGATTGCTGGCGGGTGTGCCCTTGGGTTTTCTCACCGCGCGCGTCCAAGCCATGCGCGATACGCTCGGCGTCATGGCGCTCGGGTTGCAGGGATTGCCGAGCGTGTGCTGGGTGCCGCTCGCGCTGTTGTGGTTTGGCCAGACGGAGGCCGCCATGCTGTTCGTCGTGGTGATGGGTACGCTGTGGTCCGTGATTCTCGCGACCGAGACCGGCGTGCGTAACGTCAATCCCCTCTACGTGCGCGCCGCCAATACCATGGGTTCGTCGGGCCTGCATACTTGGATTCATGTCATGTTCCCGGCCTCGCTACCCTTCATTGTGAGCGGCATGAAACAGGGCTGGGCGTTTGCCTGGCGCTCCCTGATGGCGGCCGAGATCTACGTGACGATCCTGACCGGTTTCGGACTGGGGCACCTGCTGCATTACGGACGCGAGCTCAATGCCATGGACCAGGTGGTGGCGATCATGCTCATCATCGTCCTGATCGGTCTGCTCGCCGATAAAATCCTGTTTTCCCCCTGGGAGAATTTTTTGCATCGCCGCTGGGGCACGGAAAAATAAATATCATAAATCATTCAGAGGATTTGCCCTCTGTCCCTATTTGCCCAAGTCTCTTCCGGTACTTTCAACGTCAACGTCTATCCCTCAACCTACGATCCCATGGCCAATATCAAAAACGACATCACCGAAACGATCGGCAACACCCCCCTCGTGCGTCTCAACCGCACCGCCAAGGAGCACGGCGCGCTTGCCGATGTCGTGCTGAAACTGGAATTCTTCAACCCGCTCTCCAGCGTCAAGGACCGCATCGGCGCCTCGATGATCAACGACGCGTTGCAGAGCGGCAAGATCACCACGAAGACCGTGCTGATCGAGCCCACTTCCGGCAACACCGGCATCGCGCTGGCCTTCGTCGCCGCCGCCAAGGGCATCAAGCTCATCCTCACCATGCCCGAGACGATGAGCACCGAGCGCCGCAAGCTACTCAAGATTCTCGGTGCCCGCCTCGTGTTGACCGAAGGTGCGAAAGGCATGAAGGGCGCCATCGCCCGTGCCGAGGAATTGCAGAAGCAGATTCCGAACAGCGTCATTCTCCAGCAATTTTCCAACCCAGCCAATCCCGCGATTCACCGCGCCACCACCGCAGAGGAAATCTGGAAAGATACTGATGGCAAAGTGGACATCGTGGTTTCCGGCATCGGCACCGGCGGCACCATCACCGGTATTGGCGAAGTGCTGAAGGCCCGCAAGCCCGGCATCAAGATCGTGGCCGTCGAGCCCGATGCTTCCCCGATTCTCTCGGGCGGCGCGCCCGGTCCGCATAAGTTGCAGGGCATCGGTGCCGGCTTCATTCCCGCCGTGTTGAACACGAAGATCTACGACGAAGTTATCCGCGTGAAGGAAGTCGACGCCGGCCCGATCTCGAAGCAGGTCAACCAGCAGGACGGCATTCCGATCGGTGTCTCGTCCGGTGCCGCCGTCTGGGCCGCATTGCAGCTCGCCAAGCGTTCCGAGAACGCCGGCAAGCTCATCGTGGTCATCATTCCCTCGAGCAGCGAACGCTACCTCTCCACCTGGCTCTTCGCCGACGTCAGCGCCGAAAGCGACTCGATCGACGATCTCCTCACGCCCGCCACGGCCTGAGCGAAAGAGAAATCCCATGCAATTCAAAGGCGGACTCCGGTCCGCCTTTTTTATTATGCACGCGCCCTACACCAAACAACCAAGCCAAGGGCTGAGCCTGTCCTTCGGGCGACCTTTCCGTCCTTCGCGAGACGATTTGAATTAGTAGGTGACCGACTTCCACTCACCCCTGATTCTTCACAAACATTACGCGCATGCTGATTATAACCCAATTCTTTTTCAGAGTAATGGATGTTATGTTTGGCAGTAGTGAAATGGATAAAAGGCGAGTTGCTTGGCATTGAGGGTTGAGTCAGGTGAACTGATCGGGTGCGCTCGATGGTGCTGGGTCACCCCAATCTGTATCTATCTCATCGCTCATGAAACTTCCCAGCTGAACGAATAGTGAGCTTTCGGTGTTATCGCTTTTTGCCTTTAACTTGCCTCGATGGGAACTGCTGCGAGTCACGCGCACGTCAATTCTAACTGTACTAATCGTCGTTGGCTCGTTTTTGCTCTCGCTGCGAGTTTCGGCGCAGACCACAGGGAGCACACCGCCACAACTGACAGTTGTCAGTCGGACCAGTCCATCAAGTGTGAGTCCGGAAGCCAACGTTAGCTTCGACTACACCACAATCGCCGGCACGAGTGCGCTCACATTTGTCCAGATACATTTCACAGGTCCGGATGGAGTCGGGAGGGACGCGGCAGCTGTTACTAATACGCTGACAGGCATGGTATCCAAAGCGGTGAAGTCCGATTGGTTGAATGGCGTTTATGCAGTAAACTACGTTGTCCTGAACGATTCGAACGGGCGGATTATTTTTTATAAGCGAGATGATTCCATTGTTATTAGCGGCGGAAGTGCCGACGGCCCTACTACACACTCGCTCAATATCGCGAATTTGGATTTTCAGCTTACAGGGGCCGCGAGGGAGGTGATGCTATCTCAACTGGTCGCGATTAGTCGAACAAGCACTGCGTCAAGGAC
>Ga0335394_10004229_pt1 | contig 16309 bp, 13 predicted proteins | sample MAT03_FD_205741 | JGI IMG/M metagenome (GOLD analysis project Ga0335394, IMG submission 205741) | Freshwater microbial communities from Lake Fryxell liftoff mats and glacier meltwater in Antarctica - MAT-03 (spades assembly) (version 2) ... | reverse complement strand
CAGATGCGCTGCCAGATGGCTGCATGTGTAGTTCACGGGGGTGCTAATCAGGTATTCGATATATTCTCGTTTGGTTATCATTCCTCTACAATACCAGCAAATGTCCTCTCAAGCGAAAGTCCTATATTTAATTCTAGTGAAAAGACGATACACTTCCTAACGCGCCAACCAAAGTAGCCCAACCAAGCTAATTCCTAAGCCAAGCAGCGCCCACTTGCGCCATGCCGGAGTTTCACCCGTCGCGGGCAGTTGACGGATGGGCAGTCCAGTGGTCGTCAGGGTGCCGCTGTAATTGGCAGCCGAGAGCGAAACGGTGTTGGCGGCATTGGTCACACGCTGCGCTGTTGTGAAGATACTGATTTGCGTCGTCTGCCCCGGCGCTAGGGTCGGCAGTGTGATTGTCACGGTCTGTCCGCTCACCGTCGATGATCCATCCGGCACCACCACGCGATTGATGCTGTAATCACCCGGCACGACATCCACAATCGTCACATTCGTCCCTGCCGCAGTTCCCGTATTGCCGACGGTAATCACCCACTCGACCAAACTCCCGCGCACGAAACCCGCTTTCAACAGCGACGGTTGAAAACCAGAGTTGATCGGCGTGGCAGTGGGCGCGGGGCGCGGACGCTCACGGATGACCGCCAATGTGCGCGTCCCGCCTGCGCCGGAAAGCACACGCCTCGCTGGTCCAATGAAGGCCATTTCCAGCGCCAGATTTTCGACAGGTTCATCAATGCCGTCGTTGATGGCCGTCACGGAAAAAGAAGCCGTCGTCGCGCCTGCCGGAATAATCAGCGAATAGACTCGGTCAAGGCCGCTGACGGTGTAATCCAGCCCAACGGTTGCCGTCCCTGTTATTTTAAAGAACACCTGAATTGGCCCCGGCGCGGGAAAAGTCAGTGTGATATTGACGGTAGATGTCCCCGGCGGGTCTTCGACAAAATCCAACACATCAAAATTAAAGTCGAGGTAGGGTAAATCGACGTTGAGTTCATACGATCCATTATCACACTGGACGATGCCGTCACTGTTGCCATCCCAATCACGCGGGACCCCGCGTTGATCAGTGGGCGGCGGTGGGCAGGCGGGGATAGGTACGCCGTCGATGCTGTTGCTTGCGCCTGTTCCGGGCGAATGGGTGAAGGTCGCGCCGCCGTTGTCGGCTAATCCGCCGAGCGTTCCGGTCAACAGCGCTGAGCCCGGACAGCTTCCGTCTAAATCGAGATTATTTATCCCCGTTATCGTGCCACCAATTGTACAATCTCCACCCGCGTTATTGGCGATAATACTGTTCCGTATATCCCAAGTGATAAATCCAAATCCATCATCAAGACCTATTTGATTACCAACAATGGTGCTGTTGAGAATTGTTGCAGTAGCTGATGAGACAATTCCCGGCGCATTATTCCCAGAAATGGTACTGTTTATAATGTTTATGGTGCTACCAGCGGGGCCATTTATACCCACACCTCCAACAAATGTGCCATTGATATTGTTGGAAATGGTGCTGTTTTCAACTGTTAGGGTTCCGCCAGCAACGATGCCGGGGCCAACATTACCAGATATGGTACTATCCCTAATTATTGCTACATTGCTAGAATAAATTCCCCCCGGACCTAGGCCAGTACCGTTATTGAGAATAGAACTTCCAATGACTGTCAGTGAGCCGGAGCTGTTGATGCCTGCGCCTCCACCCAAGCCTGATGTCATATTATTAGAAATAATGCTATTGGTAATAATAGCTGTGCCATTGGAAGTAATGCCGCCTCCAGTACCAAAACCTTGGTTAGCCGTAATTGCGCTGCCCGTAATAGTAAGTACGCCATTACTATAAATACCACCTCCGTTAGTATCCGCACCTCCCGTAATTGTGACATTGTTCAGCGTGAGTGTGCCTGCCGCCGCGACATGAAAAATGCGGAAAGTATTATTTCCGCTGATGGTGTAGCCGCCGCCTTCAATCGTAATCGGCGTGGTGATGCTGGGTAATCCGTTATTGCCATCCACAGCGTTATTGATCGCCGTCAGCGTGATGTCGCCCGTGAGCGAGATCACATCCGGGTCAGCGGCGGTGTTGGCGAGATTGATAAAATTGATGAGTGTGGCAGCATCCGAGGCAGGGAAGACGGCGGCAAAGGTGGAACGCTGTGGGACGAAAACCAATAAAAGCGCAAGGCAAAAAACCGATAAAGTCACGGCGGTATAACGGCGCATAATCTTCCCCAATAATCGTGAATGGCTTAACGCCCATTATTATAGCGAAAGGAAAATCGCGCTTTAGCAAATGAAACCCTTTCCCAACCATTTTGTAAAAGTATTGTTATGAATAAAAAGTGACTTGCTCATCAAAATAAAGTTATGGTACTCTGTTCCTATGGCATACACGTTATAGAACGTAAGGGTTAAAATAGATGACCACCGGAACCACCCTACAAACGATTGACCTGATTGTCACTGGTGTGACCGGAGTCGGTAAGACCACCTTCATCAAGACAATCAGCCAAAATACCGATCACACCCATTCCGACGGTTGGTTTACCGGACATGTGCAAATTGATGATGGATTAGATGCACTGTTTATGGAACCGCCTGCTTCTGCCAGCTTTGATTTTATGTGGCAGCGCGAGATGATCGAAGAGTCGGAAGTACACGGTTATATCGTGGTGTGCGACAGCACCCGCCCTGAGCATTTTGGCGAAATGATCGGCATTTTAGAAACCATCCGCGCCTTTCACCCCGGTACGCCTGTGATCGTCGCCGCCAATAAACAAGATCAGCCCGCCGCATGGAACGTAGACGACATCCGTATGGGACTCGGTATCCCCGCTGATATTCCTGTGATGCCGTGTGTGGCGAAGGATGTTGACGGCGTAAGCACTATTGTAATTCGCCTCTTAGAAGCGCTCTGGCAGTAGACCCGCGCTTTTCTGGGCAAAATTCAAAAATCCGCATTACTCTACACTTATTCCCGCGCCAATCTGATGAAATTTTTCGTAACTTCCAGCCGCGTGGACTCTGCCTTATCTATGCAATCGAGCCGTTGTCCGTATAATAAAAGATGGGAACGCATGATTTTCCCAATAATGTGTTTACGTAGGCAGGGTTAAATCGTATGTATAGAAAGCGACAATCGTCCGGTTGTATCATCAAACTGCTCATCGTTTTGGGCATGATCGCCGGAATCGCTTACGTTGGGGTTGATTACTTTCGCGCCAGCCGCATTTCATCAGAAACCGTGCTGCTGCCGTCTTTACCACAGTTTCCTTCCGGTGCGCCAGCAGAGAGCGCCCTCGCCGCCGCCCCCACAACCGCCCCGACTTCGCAGCAAGCCTCCACCAGCCTCGTCTCATCAGGGGTGCAAATCGACAGCGAAACCACCCGCTTATTTATTCCGTCGGCGGGCATCGAAGCGCCCATCACCGAGGTATTTTTGGACGGCACAAGCTGGGATGTCAGCTTCCTCGGCACATCGGTAGGGCATTTGGAGGGAACGGCGTGGATGGATGATACCCCCGGCAACATTGTGCTTTCGGGGCATGTGGAACTTTCTGACGGGCGGCAGGGGGTTTTTGCGACGTTGGATGAAGTGCCTGTGGGCGAAGTCATCATCATCACACGCGGCACCGAAGAACGGCGCTACCGTGTGACCACTGTGCGCCAAGTCGAACCGGATGACCTCACTCCGTTGTATCCCAGCACGACGGAACAACTGACCCTGATTACTTGTGGTAGTTACAATTTCTTCTCCGATGAGTACGAAATCCGCACCGTCGTGGTCGCGGAACGCCTGAGTTAAGCCTTCCAGCCGTTTAAAAATCGCAAATCGTAGGGACGCACCGAGGTGTCGCTCCCTACGATTTATTATTTCTACCTATTATTGCGCTGATTCTTCCCTGTCTTTTTCCCGAATACGTTTGAATTCTTCCTGGAGCTTAGCCAGTTCCGCGTCGGACATATCTTCCAGATCGACCAAACTATTACGCGCCGTTTCTAGGCTGTGGATGAGTTCATCCAGCTTGAGATGAATCGCCCGCGCATCACGGTTTTGCGTATTCTGGATCAAAAATACCATCAAAAACGTGATAATCGTCGTGCTGGTGTTGATGACCAACTGCCATGTATCGGAAAAGCCAAACAACGGCCCCGTCAGCCCCCAAATCACAATGATGCTTGCCGCGATGATAAATGCCCACGGCGAACCGACGATTTCCGATATCCGATGAGCGAACTTCCTGAATATCTCTCGCATGATTTTTACCCCCTTCCTTACTGCTGCTCATATTTCACCGCGCCTTCGTGAATAAAGCGCGTGATTCGGCTTAGAATAAAGAGAGTCTCGCTCAGTTTACAAGCCAACCCGCATAGGCCAAGCGTAGGGCAAGCGGTGGGAAGCCTTAAACCGAACTTAACCTCGCATCCCTAAAAATGTTGTACACTGCCCCGTAGCAAACTCACCATCACAACAGGAGCCATCGCATGACGTTTATTTACAAGAAAATTATGGGGGGGGGTAATAGTTAGCATCGCGCTGTTACTGCTCCTCGCGCCGACTCTCGCCCAAGAGACCACGCCCGAACCCATCCCGCCCACACCCATCCCGACCTTCACTGAAACCCCGACACCGCTGCCCACATTAACCGAAACCCCAACCCTCGCGCCCACATTGACCGAAACGCCGACTTTATTCTCGACCTTGACCGAAACCCCGTCGCTTACGCCAACCTTGATTGAAACACCGACTATCACCCCAGAAGCAACAGAAACCATTATTTCTACCGATATCGCCTCAACCCCAACGGATACTCCAACTATTTATCCTATAGCGTCCCAAGAACCAACAGCACAGGTATTTAACGCACAAGCATCGGAAAATCTCGCAAACGATTTCCCGCCGCAACCGACCCCAACTACAATTAACAATGTAAGTAATGTGACACAACTTGTCGCGGAAATAGAAGCGGCAAAAGTTAGATGTCCAAATTCCACGTTAATTAACTTAACCGAAGGCGGAGTTTTTACTTTGCCTCATCTCATCAATAATCAACCAACTACATATACTGGAAGCTATGGACCAAATGGTCTCCCCATTATTTCCTGCGATATCAAAATAAATGGTAATGGGTCGATTATTGAGCGAAGTGGAAGTACAAACTTTCGTATCTTTGAAGTTAACACGACAGGTCTTTTACGATTGAGCAATATCACCATACGTAACGGTTACACCACAATAACCGGTGGTGGCGCTGTACTCAGTGTTGACGGTGGCATCGAAATTGATAATGCCGTTTTTGAAAATAATGAGTCAAAGGTAATAACAACGGGTTTGGGCGGTGCTATTTATGCGTATCATAGTGATTTAATAGTCAACCATAGTGAGTTCAAAAATAACCGATCAGGAAATGGCAATGGAGGTACAATAGCAGGGAGTGGTGGTGCAATCGCCGTAGATGCAAGTCAGACTGGAATTTTTAATAGTCGATTTGAACTCAATTCTGCAGGAGGTGCAGGAGGTGGAATATATAATATCGGCTCTAATATTAGCCTATCTAGTGTTGATCTCATCAATAATTCGGCGCAGACGGGTGGGGGAGCATTCTACTCAAGCCATACAAATGGCACTCCTATTGTCTCAACTAGCTGTATTAACGGAAATACCTCTGCAACGGGAGCATCAGGCATCGATGGTAACAGTATATCTGTAAACACAACAGTTAACGCTTTCTATAATTGGTGGGGGACTGCAACTGGTGCTCCATCCACTACAGCTTATTCTGCAACAGAAGTTACTATAAACGGATATGTTGACTCTGAGCGAAAATGTGGACCTTATGACATTCGTTTTGTTAATGACGATGATCCTAATACTAAAAGGTGGGCTTCAGAAGCGCAGAATGTTTTTGCTGGTCTTGACCAAACCAGCATCGCTTTATATAACCTTCTGTATGATCCTAGTGTCAGTAACGTTGATCCGCTTTCATATCCAGAAGCATTCAATCGTGTAATGGTAGTCCAAAATACACCAGGTTACATTTTGTTTGTTCGTGCAAACACTGCGACAAGCACTATAGGCGAAACTTCACCCGATGTAATAATTCCTCACCCAACTATTTCGGGTATGACAATAGATTATTCAGATGTAAATCTTGGAGAATGCAAAACATACCCCGGTAATATAGCTACCAACATACCGCAAAGTATTGTCTGTAATGGAGATATGACTAATGGTGGGTTTGTTGTAACAGAATACACAATTGCACATGAATTGGGCCATCTATTTGACTATCGAAGTGGTACGATAACCGATCCCGGCTTATCCGTAGCAATGGGGCGCAATGCAACAGGCGTAGTTAATCCACCTCCTTTCACTTTATCTTCTTGTATATCTTCTGACTTTGGTACGTATTATCAAATAATGGGTAATGTTGGAGATGATTGGCGACGTGGGCCGAGAGGATGGGGAAGTGACGAACCTTTTTCTGAGTTTCAACAAAATATCACGAACGAAGACTTAGAATCAAATAAAGAAATACTTGAGGCAGCGGCAGACATGTTTCTAAATTGGGTATATAGATATAGCTCACTTCCGCCTTCCACTCTAAACATTCCAATTGTAACCACAGACGCGCTTCCCCCTACTTCTGGTTGCATTCCTGTTTCTGAACAACAAAATCCACCTACAGAAAATTGGCAAGGTTTTCGCAATATAAACTGGGAGCCATCGAATAATCCTTATGATTGGGGATTACCAGGAGATGTAAGGTATCGCTTCATGATTCAAGCTATGACTATGTTAGCGGTAGCCCGTTCTTGGTAATGAACTTCTATCTCAAAGAAAGATGTATATGATGAACAAATTTCTTCGCTTAATCCTATTTACCTTAATCATAATTCTTGTTAGCTACATGAGAATTGGAACTTTAAATACGGCTGCACAAACTCTGCAAGGGGTAATGAGTGTAGCTTGGAGTTCGGACAGTAGCAAATTAGCTACGGCTAATACAGATGGCACAGTAAAAATTTGGTCTCGCACAGGCCAACTATTACGTACTTTGGCGGGACATACTGGCGGTGCAAATGGAGTTGATTGGGATCCACGTCCAAGTAGCAATCTTTTAGCAAGTAGCGGCGATGATAGACTAATAAAGATTTGGGATACTAATAATGGACAATTAGTTGCTACACTCACTGGACATAATGACGATGTTGTAGCAGTAGATTGGAGCCCAACAGGAAGTGTGTTAGCAAGTTTAGGAGGGCTTGAAACTCAAAACTTACGTATTTGGAATACAACCAATTGGTCTCAAGTTGCTGCGCCTTCAGTCGGAACAATAACGCAAATGCGTTGGAGCCCAAATGGTAGCGAGTTCGCAATCTCAGGTTATCCAAATATTGTAGCTACAGGAAATACCATAAATTTTAGCTCTACACGTATATTTCAAGGTCACGTAGGTGGAGTATTTTCACTAGATTGGAGCCCTTCTGGAAATCGTCTCGTAAGTACTGGATTAGATGGTAAAGTCAGATTATGGAATTTGGTTACAAATCAATCGCTAGGCATCTTAACTTCACCAAATGAGGACGTTTGGGATATCAGATATAGTCCTGATGGTACGCGAATAGCTGGCGCTTTAGATGATGGTACAATCCGTGTTTGGGATGGAACAACTGGACAGACCATATCAACTTTAACTCAAACTGGTTCAATGAAGTCAGTCGCGTGGAGTCCTGATGGCACTTTATTGGCCTATGGAGGAGTTAATAGCAGCCAAATGCTACCTCCTTCAATTATTTCTGCGCCGGGAGGCCAAACGGGACCCACAGCCACACCGACGCGCACCCCTACACCCGGCGGTCCGACGGCGACGCGCACCCCTACACCCACGCCAACCCGTACTCCCACCCCCGGCGGACGGGCGGTTACGTCGTTTACACTGGTCAACGCCGATACCGACGCGGACATCCTCACCCTCAGCGACGGCTACGTGCTGGATTTGAGTGTGTATCCGCGTGTCAACGTCCGTGCCAACGTCAGCGGGCAGGTGGAAAGTGTGCGCTTCGGTTTTGATGGCAACGCCAATTATCGCACGGAGAACGGTGCGCCGTATGCGGCTGGCAATAATACCACCACGACGTATGATCCTTGGTCGCTTGCGTTGGGGACGCATACGCTCACGGCTACCCCATACTCGCTCGATAATGCCAGCGGCACGGCAGGCGCGGCGCTGACTGTGCAGTTTTCGGTGGTCACTGGCGGCAGCGCGACGGCGACTCCTACGCCCGTTCCCGCGACAGTCTTGTATCGGATTGATGCAGGCGGCAGCGGTGGCACGTTCAGCGGCGTGAGTTGGGCGGCAGATGCGTATTTCACGGGCGGCGTGGTCAGTAATTTGCCTAACCCGATTGCGAATACGACGGATGACGGTCTTTACACCACAGAACGCAGCACCAGCGCGGATACGCTGGGATTCAGTTATGCGCTGCCCGTCACGAATGGGACGTATACCGTCCGGCTGCATTTCGCCGAGCTTTATTGGGTCGGCGGCGCGAATCGCGGTATCCCCGGTGTGAACAAGCGCGTGTTCAATGTGCAGCTTGAAGGCACGACGGTGTTAACCAATTATGACATCACGGCAGATGTTGGGTATCTGGCGGCAGTGACGAAAACATTCACGGTAACGGTAACGGATGGGACGCTGAATATCACTTTTCCGGCGGCGAGTGTCAATCGTCCGACGCTGGCGGCGCTGGAAGTGATCGGGCAGTAAAAAACAACCTTGTAGGGGCATAGCGTACTATGCCCTTTATTCGAGCGGCTCATGGAGCAGGGCATCCCGCGTGAGAAAATCATCCTGACGTATGCGGGCGAATCGCTGCCCGATACGCCGTAAGATGATGCCTTAAATCATCACAATTTCCGGCTGAAATATGCTACCATAATCAAATGCCGATTCGGTTTTTTGATTAATTATTGAACGGAGATTTTTTGATGATGAGTGACGCAGCCTCTCCTTACGAAAGCATTTTGGTCGAAACCCCTGTCCCCGGCGTAGGACTCATCCGCCTCAACCGCCCCAAAGCGCTTAACGCCCTCAACGCGCAAATCACCGATGAAACCTTCACCGCGATGGAAGCCTTTGACCGCGATCCGACGATTGGCTGCATTGTGCTGACCGGGAGCGAGCGCGTCTTTGCGGCAGGCGCAGACATCAAACAGATGGCGGAGGCCAGCGCGACGGAAATGCTCATGAATGACTTCACCGATTGGACGCGGATGAGTCGCATCGGGAAACCGATTATCGCGGCGGTCAGCGGCTACGCGCTCGGCGGCGGCTGCGAAATTGCCATGATGTGCGATATGATCGTCGCGTCGGAAACAGCGGTTTTCGGTCAGCCGGAGATCAATCTCGGCATTCTGCCCGGTGCAGGCGGCACACAGCGCTTGACGAAAGCTGTCGGCAAAGCGATTGCGATGGAAATGGTGCTGGCAGATCGCAAATTGACCGCCGACGAAGCCCTCCGCTGGGGATTGGTGAATCGGGTTGTGCCTGTCGAGCGTTATTTAGATGAAGCGCTGGTGCTGGCGCAAAAAGTCGCGGGGATGTCACAGATCGCGGCGCGGCTGACCAAAGATGCCGTCAACAAAGCGTTTGAACTGAGCTTGCAGGAAGGCTTAAGCTACGAAAAGCGCAATTTCTATTTGTTGTTCGGCACCGAAGACCGCAGCGAAGGCATGAAGGCCTTTATCGAGAAACGCAAGCCCGAATGGAAAAACAAATAGGAGTAAGTGTTGAGTGATGAGGACTGAGTAAAACCCTATGGCAAAAATTGAACGTTTTGAAGATTTGATTGCTTGGCAGAAAGCACGTCTGTTGACCAAAGCCATTTATGAAGTCACACGCGAAGATAAATTTGCACGGGATTACGCATTGACCGGACAAATACAACGTGCCGTCATATCTATGATGTCGAACATTGCCGAAGGATTCGAGCGCGGCGGACGCGGTGAATTTCAGCATTTTCTCTCAATTGCAAAAGCATCATGTGCTGAAGTTCGTTCACAACTTTATATTGCGCTAAATGTTGGGTCTCTTTCCCAAGATAAATTTCGCGCATTAATAACTCACCTTACGCAGCCAGCCGCTCCGGGTTCAAAACCCAGAGCTACGCGCAATCTGGAAACCTCTAAAGAGGTTAAGAATCTTTACTTAACCCCTTCAGGGGTTTCCAAACGCTTTAGCTGGCAGTTTTGAACTGCCAGTGTCAAGTGATTTGAGTGTCTGCATAAGATCAGTTAATAACGCAAGCGGAAGAAGTTGGTCGAATTGTGGGTGGATTACGTGCCTCCGTTGAACATCAGCGTGATCTGTAAGGTAAAGGCTGGATGATGCTCAGTCCTCAGTCCTCAGTCCTCATCACTTTATATACGTACAACTTGCGCGGTGATTTGGCACGATTGCCGCGCCTGTATACATTCTTGCGCCAATTACGGCGCGAAGCAGCAGGCGATGTTTTGCTGCTGGATTTAGGCGACTCGTGCGCGCCGGAGGTATGGCCTTGTGAGGTGACGGAAGGGCGCTCAACGTTGATCGCGCTCGATGCGATGGGCTATCACGCCGCCAACGTCGAAGGCATCCTGACCGACTCCAGCCGCGACAAATTGAGCGATCAAGTGGCGCTGGCACTGGTGGACTTGGCTCATCCGCAGATGTGGAAAAATATCGCCTTAACTTGTGAGAATCCGCCCCTGAATCGTATTGGCGACTCCTCGCCGCTGACGATTTCGCTGTGTCCTGCTCCCGCCGTCACACTCATGAATCAGACGCTCACCCTCGCTGCGATTAATGCCAGACAAGTCGGATCGGTGATGCTTTCTGGCGATCCATTCACGCTTGAAAATCATACCGTTCACGACTTGCCTTCCACGACACCCGCCGATTCAACTATCGCAGGCGTGATCGATTACATCCGCGCCGAAGCCCGTCTATATGGGAACAGACAAAATAAGCCCTGAATAAGTGGCATTACGCTCTAATCCCTCCTAAAATAAAGGGCATTGACCGACGCAAAACTGAGGAAACTTCATGCGCCGCTTATTGCTTATTACATTAGTCATTTTTTTTGTTATCCCGTTTTTGGCCCAAGCCCAAGATTTAACGGAAACGTATGTCTCGGAAGCTGAAGGCTATGTCTTTAATTATCCGTCGGATTGGGTGATTGAAGTGGATAGCGATGGCTTTCCGCTGCTTTCTAGCGCCGATTCCACCATTTTTACCGTGTTCTTCGGTACAGCTTATGTAAATGAGGTATCAAGAGGGTCTAACGATCCCGACAAAGCCCTACAGCGTGTCCTGACGGATGTGGGCGCTGATCTGGAAGGGCAAATGGAACTGCGCGAAATCGGCGGCAGAGACAGCGCCCTCGTCCAACCGATAACGATGAGTGGGTCAACCGGTTTAGCCGCGCTGATCGCTTTCGACGGCGGCGGCTTCGGTGCGATGATTGCCTTCGCGGGAAACGAGGATGATCTCGTGCAGAACCAGGAGACATTATTGGCTGTTTTAGAGTCCTTTAATGCCGCCGCCGAGAATACACAATCCACTCAGACGACTCAAACCACCACGACTCAGTCCAACGTCGCTGCTCAATTAGACGATGCCGACGGCGATTGGGAAGACGCAATTGCGGAATTAGAATCCCTCGGCATGATTCCTGAAGGGGGTCGGTTGGTGTTTGAGGAAGACAGCGCGTTTTTTAGTGGGCGCGGCAGTTTCTTCACCGGACTCGCCAGCAGTTTACCGAATACCCATATCGTGATGGCGGCGGAATTGTCGTTCACGGTGGGTTCAACCTCGGAAACAGAAACGTGTTCGCTGCTGGCGCGGGTGGTAACGGATAACCAAGGGAACGCTACAACCTATCTTGATGTGGGCATTGATAACGAAGGGTCGATCTATTTCGCGAATTTACTCAGTGACGGCGAATTTCCCTCGCAGAATTTAGCGCAGGATGTTGATTTTAGTGAGCCGCTTCATCTGTTATTCCTCGCTGTCGATGACCAGTTGACAGTATATGTGAACGGCGAATTGAGGGCGGAAGGCGTGGAGATCGAGGAAAACAGTGGAACGTATGGCATCGCACTGCGCGGCGCAGGTGCGGGGGCGCGATGTGAAGGGCGCAATATCTGGGTGGTACGTGTCGGCTCGTTTACGCCGAGCGAATGCAGCATCAGCAGCGCTAATAACGTCAACAAACGCAGCGGCCCCGGCACGAATTTCGCTCAAGCTGGGCAGCTTAGGGCGGGTACAACCCTACAAGTGATAGGGCAAGCGACGGGTGCGGATGGATTTGTCTGGTGGCAGTTAGAAGACGAAACGTGGGTAAGGGCGGATATAGTAAACGAAGACGGCGACTGTGAGAGTGTGCCACAGGTCAATCGTTAAAACCTATAAAAATTACTTGCATATACAAAAAAATCCTTTATCCTTAGAAGGATTTCCTAAATACACGCAACAGGAGTTTTTTAGAATGCGTAGATTACGTATCACGCTGCTGCTTACTTTGGCCTTGAGCCTTTCGGTTGTTTTCACTGCTGCCGCACAAGATGCCACCGAAGAACCGGATACTGCCATCCTCACCCTGCCGATTTTGGCGGATGGCGAACCAATCGATACGTCTTTCGACAGCGATCTGGACGGCCAACTTTTCGCGTTTAATGCGACTGAGGGCGATGCTGTCACCATTAGCATGACCCAAGCCGAAGACAGCACGCTTGATCCATATATCATCCTCTTGGGTGATGATGGCGCAGTTTATGCCAACGATGATGACACTGGTGGCAATCTGTCTTCTTTAATCGAAGACTTCACCATTCCGAAATCCGGCAGCTTCTTTATCTTGGCGACCACTTACTCCGGCATCCGCGACGGCTCAATCTCCGCTGATGATGGCACTGTTGTCGAAGGGCTAAATTACAGCATCGAAGTCAGCGGCAACACGCAACCGGAAGACATCACCGAAGGCTTTCAATATTTCGCGGGAAAGCTCGAAATTGGCGATACCGTGACGGTTGAAATCACACTCGAAGCCCCGATCTTCTATGTCACCTTCATTGCGGAAAAAGGCCAAACTATCAGCGTCGGCGCTCAAGGCGTGGATGGCGATGGCGATAATCTGCCCGACGTGGACACGCTGCTCTATCTGTTCGATTACGCAGGCAACCGTCTGACCGTCGATGACGACAACGGCGATGCGCCGCTTGCTTCGCTTATTGCTAACTTTGAAGTGCCGCAAGACGGCCTGTACTTCGCCTTCGTAACCGCCTATAACTTTGCGGATGCGACCACCGAAGAATGGGATTCTGCGGGTCAGATCGAAATCAGCGTTCAGTAATTTTGGATATGTACTTGAAGGAGCAAGGTTCGTCCTCGCTCCTTCAACCAATTCTTTGCTAAGGCCGCGCTTTATTCTTCATCTTGTGTTCCTCGGTAACTACTCAACCCTATTTTTGGAGAGGAATCAATGTTAAATTCATTTTAGTGACTTTTTTGGTCACTCAAAATTGAGGTTAGGGCGCTATTGCAAGAAAATCCAATTTAACGGTGATATGTGAAAACTATTAAGTGTAAACAAAGTGACCATTATAGGGCATACTCTCAACTATATGGTGTTCATTTACGCGATATTTCACTGACGATAAATTGATTTTTTGAATTGAAACAGGCTGAGTAGTTACAGAAGCTTTTGTTACTAAGATATTCGTTCATTAATGCGGAAGCGACGAGATTTGAACTCGCGATCTCTGCCTTGACAGGGCAGCATGTTAACCGCTACACCACGCCTCCATGTGTTAACGATTTCTATAATAGCACAGTCTTTTCGGCTGTGTCAAGACGAAATATGCCCTTGATGCTGCCAATTGTCGCTGGATTTAAAATGAAAAGAAAAATAACGAAGTTTGTAAATAATGTGGCGTAAGTTAGATTTTTGAATATCATTAAGAGGCGTATTGTCGCTATAAAAAGGATGTCGATTGTGCGCCTGCGATCTGAATTCCGTATCGTTGCCATCTACGTTATCTTAGCCGGAGCATGGATTATTGGGTCTGATCTGTTCTTAGACGCGCTCTTGGGTAGATCGCCGGATACACTTCAATTTTTTCAGACGTTTAAGGGATTGTTTTTCGTCATCGCAACCGCACCGCCGCTTTATTGGGCTTTACATCGGGAAATTTCCGCACGGGAAAAAGCGCAAGAAGAACTTCGCAATCTAAACCTCGATCTGGAACACAAAATTACGGCGCGTACCGAGGAACTCAGTGCGATGCGAGAAGAAATGCTGCATCTTGCACGGGTGAAATCACGTTTTATCAATGATATTATCCACTCACTGCGAACACCCATCACATCAATCAACTTGCGCTTAGAATTGTTGGATAAACTCCCCCATGAAGAATATCCCCGCCATATGGATGGCCTTAAACGCCAAACCGAGCAGTTAAATGCGCTCATTGTGGGTGTTTTGGATTTGGTCTACTTGGAAGAACAGGGACTAGAGCGTGAGCAAAGCGCGGTTAACCTGAATACTGTTGCATTGCAAATTGTGGAGGCACATCAGGACATCGCGCAAGACGCTGACCTAAAGTTGGTGTTTTATCCAGCAGAAAATTTGCCGCTTGTGATGGGAGGCAGCAACCACCTTGGGCAGATGATTGCTAATCTGATGACGAATGCCATTAAATATACCGCCGTCGGACAGGTAACGCTGACGACGTTATTCGATGACGTGCGTAACATGGTACGCATGGAAATTAAAGATACGGGGATGGGCATTGACCCAGAAGATCTGCCGCGCCTGTTTGACCGCTTCTTCCGCAGCAAACGCGCCGCTAAATCGGGCATCCCCGGCACAGGGCTAGGACTGGGTATCGTACGCGAAGTGCTGGATTTATATGGTGGCGATATTGAAGTAAAAAGCAAAATCGGCGAAGGCACGACCTTTATTTTATGGCTGCCCCCTGCTGAACCCCACCAAAGGAACAAGCCCTAATTTTTTGCTGTTCGGCTCTCTGTTTTAGCGTAATCGACGTGTACAATCAATACTCCTTTATTGAATTGATAGAGAGTCGTGTGTATTTATGACGCTGCTCCTTGGTATTGAATCAAGCTGTGACGAAACATCTGCGGCGGTTGTGCGGGATGGAAAAGCCATCCTTTCCAACGTCGTTGCCTCGCAAATTGATCTCCACGCCCATTATGGTGGGGTTTTCCCAGAAATTGCCAGCCGCGCTCATGTTGAAGCCATTTCTAAAGTGGTCGATCAGGCGATGGAAGATGCAGGTACATCGTATAACCAGCTTGATGCTATCGCCGTCACGCGAGGACCCGGATTGGTCGGGTCTTTGTTAGTCGGCATTAACTACGCCAAAGGCTTGGCGCTGATGACCAATAAACCGCTGCTGGGGGTGAATCATTTAGAAGGGCATGTTTACAGCCTCTGGCTGACTCCACCTTTTAGAGAGATCGTTTTTCCGGTTCTGGTGCTGATCGTCTCCGGCGGGCATACCGAACTGCTGCTGATGAAGGATCACGGCGTTTATGAACGACTCGGCGGCACTTTGGATGATGCAGCGGGCGAGGCTTTTGATAAAGTGGGGCGGATGCTGAGTCTGCCGTTCCCCGGCGGGCCAAATATCGAACGCGCCGCACAGATGGGCAACCCTATTGCCTATCATTTCCCACGCGCTAAACGCGACGAAAGCTATGATTTTAGCTTTTCCGGCTTAAAGACTGCCGTCATGCGAGAGGCAACGGTTGCTTCCTCGCCAGAATCACGCAAAACACGCGGCGAGAAAAAAATTCAACTGCGCTCCGATGTCTCGGTGAATGATGTCGCTGCCAGCTTTCAAGAAGCCCTCATCGAGATTCTGGTGGAAAAAGCAGATCGTGCCGCGAAAGCCCATAACGTCACGGAAATCTTTATTTCGGGCGGTGTAAGCGCCAATCAACGGCTGCGTGCCGCCATGCGGAAGCAAACTGATCTCCCTGTGCGCTATCCGCCGCTGAATCTTTGTACCGATAATGCCGCGATGATCGCCGCCGCTGCCCATTATCGCTATGAGGCGCAGATCAAAGCCGGGACGCTGCCCGATCATGATGACATGGATGTCGTCCCGATGTGGCCTCTGACGAGCGCGGCATACGACGGCTAACGCTCCGGCTAACACTTTCTCGACAAGGTGCTTGGTTTATCTCCACACAATGCGCGACAAAATTCATCGATCAATGCAGGAAAGCGCGTCTCTTTTCAT
>Ga0335394_10004228_pt1 | contig 16310 bp, 18 predicted proteins | sample MAT03_FD_205741 | JGI IMG/M metagenome (GOLD analysis project Ga0335394, IMG submission 205741) | Freshwater microbial communities from Lake Fryxell liftoff mats and glacier meltwater in Antarctica - MAT-03 (spades assembly) (version 2) ... | reverse complement strand
GATCGTAGACCGGCGCCTCTGGCTCCTGCCATTCGATTGCGGTCTTCTGCGGCCGGCGGAACTGCGCCACGATGTCACGCGCTATCGCAATCGCTTCCAGCTCGGACGCAGCCGGGTAGTCCGCCACTCCCGAGACCCGGGTGTGCATGTCGGCGCCGCCCAGTTCCTCGACGGTGACCTCCTCGCCGGTGGCCGCCTTGACCAGCGGCGGGCCACCCAGGAAAATGGCGCCGCTTCCGCGCACAATCACGTTGTAGTCCGACAGTGCGGGCACATAGGCGCCACCTGCAGTGCAATGGCCTAGCACCAGCGCCACCTGCGGCACACCCATCTTCGACAGGATCGACTGGTTGCGAAAAATCCGCCCGGCGTAATGACGGTCGGCGAACAAGGTCGATTGCAGTGGCAGGAAGCCACCGGCGCTGTCGCACAGGTGGATCACCGGCAGGCGGTTTTCGATCGCGATGTCGAGCGTACGGATGATTTTCTTGATCGACAGCGGATACCAGGCGCCCCCCTTGACGCTGGCATCGTCGGCATGAATGATCACCTCGCGCCCGCAGACGATGCCGATGCCGCTGACAATCCCTGCTCCCGGCACTTCGCCTTCATAGGCCATGCCGGCGGCCAGGGTCGAGAGTTCGAGAAACGGCGTACCGGGATCGAGCAGTTGATCAAGGCGCTCACGGATGAAAAGCTTGTTCTGACGTGCAAGCCGCTGCATGTCGCGCTGCGGCCGCACCTGGCGTGCCTGATGCTGCCGCTCCCTGAGTTCGAAGGCGAGCTTGCGGTTGTGCGCCACATTGGCCAGGAAATCCGCCGAACCGATGTCCAGTTGCGATTCGATCCGTTTCATGTTGCACCTCCGCTTGCGGGCTCCAGCGTAACCAGCAGCGCACCGCGCTCGAAACTGCGCCCGAGTTCCACGTGCACGGTCTTGATCACGCCATCGCGCGGCGCGCCAATCGAGGTTTCGAGCTTCATGCTCTCCATCACCAGCAGGGCCTCGCCGCGCCGCACCTGGGCGCCGGCTGCCACATGCACCGCGACTACCGTGCCTGGCATCGGCGCTGGCACACTGTCTGCGCCCGCACCCTGCCCCTGGTGCGACAGGCGGGTGAGTGCATCGGAATAGCGCAAGCTATGGGCGGCGCCTTGCATATGCACGTGCACCACATCGCCTTCGACTGCCACCACCACCGGCACGATCCTGCCGTCAATGTGCAGCTGAAAATCCTGCGGCCCCAGCGCCTGCAGATCGACGCCAATCGCCGCATCGCCGGCGTGCAACAAATAAGCCTTGCCCGCGCGCGACAACCAGACCGCATGCGCGATCTCGTCGAGAGTGAACATGTGCCCGCTCATGACGCCGCCAGCGACGGGCTTGGGCCGATCGCGCATGCGCGACGGTACTCGGCGGCGATCCGCGCGACCAGCGTTGCCACCGCCGGAATATCGTGAATGGTGGTGATGCCGTGGCCGGCGCTCCAGATGTCCTTCCAGGTTCTGGCCTCGCTGTCGGTCAGGGAGCTCATGTCCGGCGCCTTCGGCGGCAGCGTTGCCGGGTCGATGCCCAAGCGCGTGATCGAAGGCAGGAGGAAGTTCGCATGCACCCCGGAAAAGCGATCGGTATAGATCAGTTCACTCATGCCGGAATCGACAATCATCTGTTTGTACGGAGCCGACGCGCTCGATTCAAGGGTGGCGAGAAAGCGCGTGCCCATGTAGGCCAGGTCGGCTCCCAGAGCTTCGGCCGCGCGCACCTGATGGCCGTCGCCGATGCCGCCGCCCAGCACCAGGCAACCGTCCCAGAACTCGCGAATCTCGCGCACCAGGGTGAAGCCGCTTTGCGCCGACGCGTGCCCGCCGGCGCCGGCGCCGACGCAGATCAGCCCGTCGACCCCGGCGCCGATGGATTTGCGCGCATGATCCGCGTTGATCACATCACAGAACACGATGCCGCCATAGGCATGCACGGCATCGACCACCTGGCGTGGATTGCCCAGGCAGGTGATGACCAACGGCACCTTGTGGCTGACCACGACCTCCAGATCAGGCGCGAAGCGCGGGTTGGTGCGGTGCACGATCAGGTTGACGCCATGCGGCGCGACCGCTGCACCCGGATAAGCCGCGCGATGCGCGGCAAGTTCGTCCTCGATCCGCGTAAGCCAGGCATCGAACTGCGCCTGCGGCCGTGCATTGACGTGCGGGAAAGTGCCCACCACACCGGCCTTGCAAAGCGCCGCAACCAGTGGCGGAAACGACACCAGAAACATCGGTGCGCCAATCGCCGGGAGCGCCAGGCGGCCGCGAAACAGCTCGGGCATCGGCATGGGTTTTTAGTTCCTCCAGGGGCCAATGGCCGCGTGCAGGGCCGGCACCGCATCGGCAGCATCACGCACCGGGCGGGTGACCAGCGCCGCCACTGCCAGCAGGCGTGCCACCTGTTCGGCCGGCAGCGCCGGAGCCTGCGCGATCGCCGGGTTGGCGTCGAGGAAGCCGGTGTGCACCTGGCCGGCAACAAACATCGGGTGAGCCAGCAGACGGCGCAGGAAGTCAATGTTGGTGTCGCAGCCAAGCAGCACGAATTCGGCCAACGCAGCGTCGGCGCGCGCCATCGCTGTGGCGCGGTCGGCGCCATGGACGATGAGCTTGGCCAGCATCGGATCGAACGCGGCCGTGACGGCGCCGCCTTGCGCGATGCCGCTGTCCACCCGCACCGCAGGCGGCAGGCGCAGCGCCAGCACCGGCCCGGTGGTCGGGGCGTAGCCGCGCGCCGGATCCTCCGCATAGATGCGGAATTCAATCGCGTGGCCCTGTGTGACCACAGCGGCCTGCGCGAAGCCCAGCGCTTCGCCGGCGGCAACCCGCAACTGCTCACGCACCAGGTCGATGCCGGTGATCATTTCGGTCACCGGATGCTCCACCTGCAGGCGCGTGTTCATCTCGATAAAATAGAACACGCCGGCGCCAAAGATGAACTCCACCGTGCCGGCGTTGCGATAGCCGGCGGCCCGCGCGATGCCGGCGGCGGTTTCGCAAATCCGTGCGCGGGTCTCGGCATCCAGTGCCGGTGACGGCGATTCCTCGACGATCTTCTGAAAGCGCCGTTGCACCGAGCACTCGCGTTCGAACAGATGCACCAGGTTGCCGTGCGCATCGCCCAGTACCTGCACCTCGATATGGCGCGGCGCCTCGACATAACGCTCGACATACAGACGCCCGTCGCCAAAATAGCGCAGGCCTTCGCTGCGGGCGCGCACGATTTCGCCCTCAAGAGCGCCGCTCTCGCGCACGATGCGCATGCCCTTGCCGCCGCCGCCGGCAGCCGGCTTGATCAGCAGAGGAAAACCCACGCGGGCGGCGCGCGCCACGAAACTGGCCGGATCGTCGTCCTCGATCGCCGATGGCGCTACCGGAAATCCGCCGGCTGCCACGAAGGCGCGTGCCCGCACCTTGTCGCCCATCAGATCGATCTGTTCCGGGGTGGGCCCGACAAACACCATGCCGGCGGCAGCCACGGCACGCGCAAAATCGGCATTCTCGGACAAAAAGCCGTAGCCCGGGTGGAGCGCGCCCGCACCGGCTGCCGCAGCTGCGGCGATGATCTGCGCGCCATCGAGGTAGGCTGCGACCGGGGTGGTGCCATGGATCTCGATGGCCTCATCGGCTGCGCGCACCGCAGGTGAATTGCGATCGGCCGCATGGAAAACCACCATGCCCTTGAGGCCGAGCGAGCGCACCGTGCGCAGTATGCGCAGCGCGATCTCGCCGCGATTGGCCACCAGAACCGCAGCAAACGGCCAGCTGGAGATGTCGCTCACGCGCGCACCCTGGGCATAGCCGGGCGCTGCTCAATGGCTTCCAGGCGCCTGGCAATGCCCGCCAGGCGCGCGGTCTCGCGGCGCAGGCCCGTGAAGGGGTCACTATCCGCTTCGCGCCGCAAACCCAGGCCATCACACAAGACATCCGTGACCTGGTCGGCAATGCGATCCGCGTCGAGTGTGCCGCGGCCACACAGAAAATTCCACGCGTGATGTTCGATGGCGCCAAACACCATGTCACGCACCAGGCTGGGCGCCAGATTTTCACGAAAGTCGCCTTGTGCGATGCCTTCGCGCACCACGCCCAGCAAAAACTCGGTATAGCGCGCGTTCATGCGATGCAGGGGCGATTGGTAGTAATCGGCCCGCAGGCGCACTTCCTGGAACATAAGGCGGCTCAGTTGCGCATCGCGCCGAATGTTCACCAGATGCTGCCACACCAGAAAACGCAACCGGTTGCGCGTGCCCTTGATACCGGCCAGGCCCTGGGAAAATTGCTCGACCAACCCCTCATACCAGGTTTCGATCACTTTGAGCAGAAGGTCGCGCTTGCTGGCGAAATACTTGTAGACACTGCCTTCGACCACCCCTGCCCGCGCAGCAATCTCCGCCATGGTGGTACTTTCGTAGCCGCGCTCCGAAAAGCAGACCTGCGCTGCGGCAAGAATGGCGCCTACGCGCTGCGCGCGCGCCTGCCGCACCACAATCTTGCGCGGCCCCTCGGCCGCAAGCATCAGACTTGCCGCAGGCGCAGCCGCGCTGGTTATCGCTGCCATCCTCATCTTCGCTGTTTTCGTCAATGCCGTTCAACCTGGACGCCGATCTGGTTGCCGCACCTGCGCTGTAAAGTTAATGAGTATGACTCACTCGAAGCGCAATGTCGCCGATTTTTCATTGTGCAAAGCAATATCGCCGTGATGCATCTTTAGTTTATTGCTTTTATCCTGCCAACTTCATACTATTGATGAGTAATGCTCACTATCGGGCAATCAATCTGCCAGGCGTGCCTGCATACACCAAGCCCATGCCGTGGAAAACGGACACCATGACAAACCAGACAGGCCCCAGAACCATGCCGCAAAGCGTGACACAAGCCTTTAGCGGATTGAGCGGCGAGGAAGAAGCAATCCTTGACCAGGCCGATGCATTCGCACAACGCGAGTTGTATCCGCTGGCGCAACGCATGGACAACGAGGAGTGGTGGCCGGATCAGGCTTTTCCGCTGATCGGCAAGACCGGTTACTTCGGCGTGACCGCACCGGCCGAATATGGCGGTGCCGGGATGGATTTGTTTGCCAGCGGCCTGGTGGCGCAGGCGTTTGCACGCTGGAACCATGCGCTGGCCCTGTCGTGGGTGGCGCATGAAAACCTGTGTGCCAACAACATTTTGCGCAACGCAAGTCCGGCGCAACGCGCGCGCTATCTGCCTAGCCTGAACAATGGCACCGCGATCGGCGCCCTGGGCCTGACCGAACCGGGCGCCGGCTCCGATGCCTTGGGTTCGATGAGCACCACGGCGCGCCGTGACGGCGATTTCTATGTGCTCAACGGCACCAAGATCTACATCACCAACGGCCCGGTGGCCGACGTGCTGCTGGTCTACGCCAAGACTGAACCGGAGCGCGGCGCACAGGGGATTTCCGCCTTCATCGTCGAGAAGGATTTCGCGGGATTCAAGGTTGCGCAGAAGCTCGCCAAAATGGGTTTTCGCGGCAGTCAGACCGCCGAACTGGTGTTCGACGATTGTCACGTGCCGGCCGCCAACCTGGTGGGCGAGGAGAATCGCGGCGTCAAGGTGGTGATGAGCGGGCTCGATCTCGAGCGCGCCATGATCTCGCCCCTGTGCCTGGGCATCGCCGAGCGCGCGCTGCAACTGTCGATCGACTACGCGCGCACGCGCAAGCAGTTCCGCCAACCGATCGCCAGCTTCCAGATGATCCAGTCGAAAATCGCCGACATGTATGTATGGGTCGAGGCCATGCGGCTTTTCACCTACCAGGGACTGCGCGCGGCCAACCTGGTGGAAAGCGGCGAAGGCGGTCGTGGCGAGATACACAAGATTACCGCAGCCTCGATCATGTTCACCGCCGAGACCCTGAACAAGGTGTTGAATGAGGCGCTGCAGATCCACGGCGGCAGCGGCTACATCTGGGAGTCCGAGATCAACCGCCTGTACCGCTCGATCAAGCTGCTGGAGATCGGCGCCGGCACCACCGAGGTGAGGAAGCTCATCATCAGCGGCGAGTTGCTGTCATGAACGCAGCGCCGGTCGCGCCGGTCATCAGCGCCGCCGACCTGTGGAACGCCGAAACGGTGTATCGCTCCGACCTGTTCGCCGCTCGCGTGGTGCTGGTCTCGGGCGGCGGTAGCGGGCTGGGGCGCGCCATCGCGCTGTTGTTCGCCAGATTGGGAGCCCGCGTTGCGATCTGCGGCCGCACGCTGGAAAAAATCCAGCGTGTCGCCGATTTCGCCAACGGCCGCGGCGCGCGCATGCTGGCGCTGGAAGCCAACATCCGCGAGCCTGAACAAATCGCCGCAATGTTCGGGCGCATCGAAGCCGAACTCGGGCCGCTGGATATCCTGGTCAACAACGCCGGCGGGCAGTTCCCGCAAGCGGCGATCGAATTCTCGATCAAGGGGTTCGACCGCGTCATCAACAACAATCTCAACGGCACCTGGTACATGATGCAGCACGCCGCGCAACTGTGGCGCGACCGGCAGCGCCCCGGCGTCATCACCAACATCGTGGTGGTCACCGATCGCGGCATGCCCGGCGTGGCGCACACGGTGGCGGCACGTGCCGGCATCATCGGCCTGACCCGCACGGTGGCGGTGGAATGGGCGCCGTTGGGCATTCGCGTCAATTGTGTGGCGCCCGGACTGATCGGCACCGAAGGCCTGGCCGTTTATCCGCCCGAGGCATTCAAGGAATTTCCCAAGGCCAACCCGATGAAGCACTGGGGCACGCCGATGGATATTGCCGAGGCCTGCTGCTACCTGGCGGCGCCGTCCGGCAAGTACATCACCGGCGAGGTGATGACCATCGATGGCGGCGGGCGCCTGTGGGGCGAACTGTGGACCGCCGGGCGACCGGCGTATTTCAATCCCTAGCAGTCTGTATCCTCCCTATCTGCCACTTTTCCCGGCCCTCGTTGAATGCAACGCTTGGTTGAAGGTTTCTAGGGGCCGGCTGCGGTAACCTGTTCGGCACCGCAACTAACTTGCGAAAGGTCCCACATGGGCATAGTTGTCCTGCCGGGAGACGGCATCGGCCATGGGTCGCGCGAGCCCATTTTTGCGACGCCTGCGGCCTTGGATGGCGCGCAACTTGCATGTCGTGATTGATTCGTCGGGATGATCCGGTTGCTAATGCATTTCGCGTACTATGCGTGCGCTCGATGCACCGGCTTTCGCCATCAAGCGGCGGCACCTGAACCCGCCGCCTGCGCCATCCGGCAAGACCATTTTCGGCATGCCGCAGTGCTCAAGCCAACCAGGGTTCGCCACAGCGTCTCTCACAAACCGCAATGCAACTTCTACAGCAAATCATCAATGGCCTGATGCTGGGCGGCATACTGGCCTTTTTAGCGGTTGCGTTCACGCTCACCATCGGCATGCTGAACTTCCTCAATTTCACCATTCCGGCGCTGTTCATGATCGCCGGCATGACGACCTGGGCCTTGTCATCGAGCGGCTCGCATATGTTCGCCTGGGGTTGGCACTGGGCATGGGCGGCATGCGCAGGCATCACACTGGCGGTGCTGGCGTCGCTACTGATCGAGCGCTTCACCTATCGCTACATGAAGGCGCGCTTCGGCGACGCCACCGAGCATGCGCTGCCGCTGGTGAGTTCGCTCGGCTTCCTGATCGTGTTCGAGCACCTGGCGATGAGCCTGTGGGGCGCCGACCCGCAACGTTTCGAGCTGCCCTTCAAGGATTCCAACCTGCGAATAGGCGGCCTGATCTTCGGCATTCCGCACCTCACCAGCCTGTTTCTGGCCGTCGCCCTGGTCGCATTGCTGCACTGGTTGCTGACGCGTACCCGCATCGGTCGCTCGTTGCGCGCCATCGCCGAGAACCCGGATGCCGCCACCCTGATGGGAGTCGAGGTGCAGCGCATCGTGCCGGTGGTATTCGTGATCGCCGGCTCGCTGTCGGGCCTGGCCGGCATCCTGTATGCCGCCAGTTACGGCACGGTCACGCCATTCATGGGCGACGCCATCGCCACCGACGCGATTGCCGGCATGGTGCTGGGCGGCTTGGGCAATATCTGGGGCGCGATTGCCGGTGGCTTGCTGGTGGGCCTGGTCAAGGTGCTGGCGATCAGCACCTTTGGCGCCGAGATCGAGAAGATCCCGGTCTGGGGCCTGCTATTGGTGATCTTGATACTGCGACCGTCGGGCTTGTTCGGCCACACCAAGATCGGCAAGGGCAAATTCTGATGTCTGGCTATCTGGCGGGCTTGCTGGCGGTGCTGGCGATCAACATCATCGTCGCCTACTCGGTGTTCGTGCCGGCCGCGGCGGGTCTCCTCAATCTGGGCGCGGCCGGCTTCGTTCTGGTCGGCGCCTACGGTGCGGGTGCCATGACCGCCCTGTTCGGCGTACCGCTGTGGCTGGCGCTGGTGCTGGGCAGCCTTTTGGCCGGCACGGTCGCATTTCTCATCTCGTTCCCGATCCTGCGCACACGCGGCATCTACATGGTGCTTGCCACTTTCGCGTTCGCCGAGGTGGTGGCCGGCGTGCTGCTCAACATTCCTGCACTGGGCGGTGCCGCCGGCCTCTCAGTGATGGCCTATGCCGGCCTGCCGCTGGTGGTCCCGGTGGCGTTGTGCGTGATCGGCTTTGTCGCCTGGCTGATGTCGACCCGCTTCGGGCTGTCGGTGCGCGCGATCCATGACGACGAGAACGTGGCGCATTTGTTCGGTGTCAACCTGCGCAGCACCCAGGTTGCCGCCATGACCATCGGTGGTGCCATTGGCGGCATCGGCGGCGCCCTGCTGGTGCACCAGTTCAACTTCATCGACGTGCAATCCACAGGCGTTCTGTTCAGCATCTACGTGCTGCTGTATGTGCTGATGGGCGGCACGCAAACGGTGTGGGGGCCGCTGTTCGGCGCGGTGTTTTTCACCCTGGCGCCCGAGGCCCTGCGCAAGCTCTCCGAACTTGATCCGGCGCTCAAATTCCTCGAAAGCAGCCGTTACATGACCTTCGGCATCGCGGTGGTGCTCTTGATGATGTGGCGCCCGCAGGGCGTGATCACACGCACCATGATCGAGCGCCTGGCCGGCTCGCGCAAGCCGGTCGCAGCCGACGCGGGAGCTGCAGCATGAACGCTGCTGCCCGGCCGCCCGCGCGAGGCGTTCATCCTCCCTTGGGTTGGATGTCGCGCAGTGACAGCAGGGTAATCCGATGAGCAGCGTGCTCGAACTGGCGGGCGTGTCAAAGTCGTTCGGCGGGCTCAAGGTGATCGACGATGTGTCCTTTGCGGTCAAACGCGGCAGTCGCACCGCGCTGATCGGCCCCAACGGCGCCGGCAAATCCACGCTGTTCAACCTGATCTCGGGCGTCTACCCGCTCGATGCCGGGCGCATCGTCGCTCTCGGCACCGACATCACCGACATGGCGGTGCCCAAGCGCATCGGCCATGGCATCGCACGCTCGTTCCAGAACATCCGTCTGATGCCGCACTTGTCGACTCTGGAAAACCTGATGCTGGGTGAGCATCATCGCGCCTCCCCGTGGGCATTGGCGCGCGGCGCGCGCGCCACCGCCAATGCGCGCGCCGTGCTGGCCCAAGCCGACCTTGACACCTACCCGGGCCAAGTGGTGGCCGACCTGCCCTACGGCATCCAAAAGCGCATCGAGGTGGCGCGCGCCATCATGGCCCGCCCGTCCATCCTGCTGCTTGACGAGCCCGCCGCCGGGCTCAACAGCAGCGAGACTGCCGAACTGCGGCGCATGCTTGAGCGCCTCTCGGAAAGTGGTGTCACCCTGCTGGTGGTCGAACACGACATGCCGTTTGTGCGCACCCTGTGCGACCACGTGGTGGTGCTCAATTTCGGCAGGAAAATTTTCGAAGGCACGCCCGAAGAGGTGCACCGCGATCATGGGGTGCTCGAGGCATACCTCGGTCCGGCCGCCGAGATCCCCGCAGGTGTTGCGCATGCTGCTTGAAGCCAGGGATATCGACGTGGTGTACGGCCGCACCCATGCGGTGCGCCAGGTATCGCTGCGCATAGACAGCGGCGAAATCATCGCCGTGCTGGGCGCCAACGGCGCCGGCAAAAGCTCGCTGCTCAAGGCGCTGCAGGGCGTGGTGCGCCCGCTGCGCGGCGAAGTGTCATTCAAGGGAAAGTCGGTGCTGCGCCAAAGTGCCGCGTCACGCGTCGCCCAGGGCATGGTGCTGGTGCCCGAAGGAAGGCAAATCTTTGTCAGCCTGACTGTGCACGACAACCTGCTGATGGGCGCCCATACGCGCCGCGACGACACGCGCGCCGAGATCGAGGCGATCTACGAACGCTTTCCCAACCTGGCGCAACGCCGCGACATGCTGGCCTCCGTACTGTCAGGCGGCGAGCAGCAGATGCTGGCCATCGGGCGCGCCCTCCTGTGCCGCCCGGCACTGATGATGCTTGACGAACCTTCGCTGGGCTTGAGTCCGATCTTAGTGAAGGCACTGTTTTCCCTAATCGCCGACTTGAATCGTGGCGGACTGTCGATTTTGCTGGTAGAACAGAATACCCACATGGCCCTGGCCACCGCCCACAGGGCCTATGTGCTTGAACTTGGGCGATTGGTGCTCGAAGGTGATGCCCGCGAGATGGCGACCAATCCTCGCATGGTCGCCGCCTATCTGGGCGAATGAAACAAGGAGTTGCACATGAAATTGCGCTATTTGCTGGTCAGCCTGGCCGCCTGCGTGGCCATGCCCGCCCTCTCACAGGACCTGGTGCTGGGGCTGACCCATGCCAAGACCGGCCGCTATTCCGGCATCGGTGTCGGCACCGAAATCGCGGTGGATATGGCGGTGGCCGAAATCAATGCCGCCGGCGGGATCAACGGCCGCAAACTGCGGGTGGAGAAATTCGACACCGGCAGTGATGCCAAGAACGCCCAGGTCGCCGCGCAAAAATTCGCCGAGGATGCCAAGGCGTTGGGCATCATCGGGCCCTTCTCCAGCCAGGAGGCGCAGGTCGGCTTCGCCGCCGGCGAGCGCCTGGAAATCGTGCAGATTCCCAACGCAGCCTCGGCGCCTGGCCTGACCAAGGATCGCAAATGGGCCTTTCGCGTCACCGAAGACGAAGGTAAACAGTTCGGGCGCCTGTTGAAAACCCTGGCCACCAAGGGCGGCGTCACCAATCGCACCGCCGCGGTGATGTTCCCGAGCGACGAATTCGTCGGCAAGGCACTGGCCGGCTGGATGCCCAACCTGCTGGAGGCCAATGGCTGGAAGATGGTGATTCCGGCCGAAGGCTTCCCCACCAACGCCACCGACTTGTCGCCGCATGTGACCAAGCTCAAGGGCAATTCGCCGGGCGTGCTGGCATTTGCCGGCCTGCCCGAAGGCACCGCCAAGGTGATGAAGGAATTGCGCCGCCAGGGCCACACCAGCATGCTGATCGGCAGCCAGATCTTCGCCGACCCTGACATCGCGAAAATCCTCGGGCCCGATGGCGAAGATGCCACCTACGTCAGCTGGTACTGGTGGGATACCAACGAGCGCACACGCCAGTTCGAGCGCAAGTTTCTCGACGAGGCGAAAAAGCGCGGCGTCAACAAGTCCGGCGCCCATCACGTCGATGCTTCAGCCTATGACATCGTGTATGTGTACGCCGATGCGATGCGGCGTGCCGGCATCAGCGGCGACGCCTCCAAGCTCAAGGCCGAACGCACCGCCATCCGCGATACCCTGCAATCGACCAACATCGATGGCGTGATCGGCAAGATCTGCTTCAGCCGCGATCGCGATTCGGAACTGCCGGCCTTCATCATTCGCATCAAGAATGGCCAGCGTACCCTGCTCGATTCGCACGCGGCGGACCGCTGCGCTTAAGCCGGCTTTTTACCGGGCCGGGCATGACGAAACGGGCCGTCGCGCCCGTTTCGTGACTGCGGACACCACGGCCACGAATTCACCAGACAGGCAAGCCGCCGATGAAAACACAGCAACTCGGAAAGTTCCGTATCGACTGCGTGGTCGAAAGCGAAGGCCCGTTTGCCGCGCTGGAAATGATGCTGCCCGGCATCACAACAGGCGATATCGACGCCCACGCCGACTGGCTCAAGCCGCTGTTTGTGGCGCCCGACAACCGCGCCATCATGAGCTTTCACAGCTACATCCTGAAAACGCCGCACCACACCATCCTGATCGATGCCTGCGTCGGCAACGACAAGGATCGCCCGGAAAGACCCACCTGGCATCGCCAGCGCTTCGCGTACCTCGAAGCCATGGCAGCGGTCGGCGTGCGCCCGGAAGACATCGACTTCGTCTGCTGCACCCACCTTCACGCCGATCATGTCGGCTGGAACACCCGCCTGCAGGAAGGGCGCTGGGTGCCAACCTTCACCAATGCGCGCTACGTGTTCGCCAGAACGGAGTACGAGCATTGGGAGCACATGTATCGCCAGTCCATCGAACAGGGCCTGCCGGGCCTGAATCACGGCTCCTTCGCCGACAGCGTGCTGCCGGTGGTCGATGCCGGCCGCGCCCTGATGGTCGGCGACGACTTCGAGTTCGAAAGCGGTGTTTACCTGCAGGCGGCCCCAGGCCACACGCCGGGCAACTGCACGCTGCATGCGGTGAGCGAAGGCAAGCAGGCGGTTTTCAGTGGCGACATCCTGCACACGCCGGCACAACTGATCAATCCGGCCTGGTCATCGCGGTTTTGTGTTGACCCGTTGCAGTCGGCCGCCACCCGCACCAGGCTGGTGCACGAACTTTCGGATACGGCGACGCTGCTCCTCAGCGGGCATTTTCCAACCCCGGTGGCGGGTCGGGTCGTCAGTCGCGGCGATCATTTCCGGTTTGACTGTGTCGAGCGCTGAGACGCACCCGGGCCGCGCGCATGTGCCATCCCGCGTGCGGCCGCGCAGCGCTGTGTCGTGTCAGACGTGAGGCTTCAAACCTTCATCGAGGATCCCCCATGATCACCGCCACCGTTCGGTACCAGCTCCCCGCACACATCGACTACAACGCCTGCCTGGCACATTTCTCGAAAATCGCGCCCGGGTTTCGCGGGGCGAAAGGCCTCATCAGCAAACACTTCATCTGGAGCGACAGCGGCTGGGCAGGTGGGGTCTACCAATGGCGGTCACTCGAAGACGCGCGTGCGTTCTACAGCGGCCCGTGGCAAGCCGGCATCGTCCTGCGTTACGGCATGCAGCCGCAGATCGAGTACTACACCGTGTTCGCGGTAACCGACAATGTACGTGGCACTGTCGAGGTGCTTGAGCAGCCCAGGATTGCAGGCGCCGCGACCTGATTGAGGCCTGCGGTCCAGACATCGGCCATGGCCCGCGGCAATGGCGTTGATTTCGCTGCGGCGATTGCGTGCGTGCGCAACGGGGCGTCGATGCGCACGGCAGGTCCGAGCGAAAAGCCTTGAGGCAGCGCCTTGCGGGCGCCATGATTGCCAGAAAGTAATGCGACAATCTGGTATTACTTTTTACCCGGATCGCGCCATGAGCTATGCCCTTACCGTCAAGAGCCAGGTCACCCTGCCCAAGGCCATACGCCAGCATCTCGGTGTGCAACCGGGTGATGCGGTGGATTACCACGCCCTGCCCGGTGGCCGGGTGGTAATTGTGGCCGCCGTGGGCGCACGCAAGCCGGCTGCCAAGCGCTTTGCGCGCTGGGCTGGCAAGGGCATCGCAGGCGCAACGACCGAGCAGATCCTGCGCGCAACCCGCGGCAAAGACGCATTGCGATGATTCTGGTTGACAGCAGTGTCCTGATCGACCTGATTGAAGACCATCCACGCTGGCGCGCCTGGAGCGAGGACGCGCTGGTGCGTGCGTCAAACACGGATGACCTGGCGATCAATGTACTCGTCTATGCGGAAATCTCGCGCTCGTTTGCCAGCGCGGCGAAGGTGAATGCCTTCCTGCGCAGCACCGCCATCGTGCTCGAAGCAATTCCTGCCGCAGCCGCCTTCGCGGCTGCGCGCGCGCATCAGGCTTATCGAAATGCCGGCGGCGCTCGGACCGCAACGCTGCCCGATTTTTTCATTGGTGCGCATGCGGCAGAGGCCGGCTGGCCGCTGCTGACACGGGACGCGAAGCGGGTTCGCACATACTTTCCAGCTCTCAAACTGGTCACCCCGGCCCCGGGTTGAGGAAACGCTGAACAAGTCCCGCGCCAGTTCCGCAGCCGAGACGTCTGGCGCGCTCCAGCGCACGAAGCCGTCGACATCGGCCGGATGGATCATCGGTCAGATCGACCAAGCGCGAATCGACGCGCGTGAGCGCTCGGCCTGGGCGCGAAAGCGCGGCATCCAGATGCCGTCACGGAGCACGATTTTCGGACACAATGCGGTCAACAAAAGTTTCATCTACATCCAACTGGGGAGTTCAAAATGGTTCATGTCATCGCCGTGATCAGCGCCAAACCCGGCATGCGCGAAAGCATTCTGCAGCATTTTCGCGCCAACACGCCGGCGGTCAAGGCCGAGGACGGTTGCATCGAATACAACGCCGTGGTCGACGCGCAGGATGCCCTGCCGATCCAGACCGCCTGGGGAGCCGATACCTTCGTGGTGATCGAGAAGTGGGCCGGCATGGACGCCTTGAAGGCGCACACCGCCGCGCCGCACATGGCGGCCTATGGCGCCAAGACGCGCGAGTTCATCGCCAGCCGCGTGATACACATCATGCAAGCGGCCTGAAAGGCGTCTCGAAGACCCATGGCATCGTCGATGCGTGCGCCAAGCCATCAAGGGCCGCGCAACGGCGCGTCGACCGCGTGCAGGACGCGCGCGGGTGATGATTCCCAGTGCGACGGCAGCCAGATTGCCCGGCATCGCCCTGGCTCGACCACACGTACACCGCAGCCGCACTGCGTTTGATCCGGTGTAATGTCCGGCATCGCGCCGTCGATCACATAGGAGGCCGCCGTGTCTGTAGAAACCCAAGCCCTGCATCCCTTGTTCGTAGCCGAAATGCAAGGCGTCGATCTGCGCTATACGCCCGACGCCGCCTTGTGCAAGACGATTGACGCCGCCATGGACAAGTACGCGGTACTGGTGTTGCGCGATCAGCACCTGAACGACGAGCAGCAACTGGCCGTCGGCCGCGCGCTCGGGACGCTGGAGGACATGGCGGCCCAGGTGGGAATGGAAAAGCAGCGCTTGAAGCACCGCGAACTGGTGGACATTTCCAACCTGGAGGTCGATGACACCCTGCTGCCGGCCGACGACCGCCGCCGCATGTTCAATCTGGGCAACCAGTTGTGGCACTCCGATTCCAGCTTCAAGGCAACGCCCGCCAAGTATTCGATGCTGCACGCGCGGGTGATTCCGCCTGCCGGTGGCGACACCGAGTTCGCCGACATGCGCGCCGCCTGGGATGCCCTTCCGGCCGCCGTCCGCGAAATGATCGCGCCGATGGTGAGCGACCATTCCCTGATCTACTCGCGCGCGCTGTTGGGCTTCGACGCCTTCACCGAGTCCGAGCGCGCCGGCTTCGCACCGGTGCCGCAGCGCCTGGTGCGCAAGCATCCGGGCTCGGGCCGCCAGTCACTGTTCCTGGCCGCGCACATCGGCACCATTCATGGCATGCCGCGCCCCGAAGCGATGATGCTGATCCGCAACCTCACCGAACACGCCACCCGGCGCGAATTCGTCTATCGCCATGAATGGCGCGTACACGACCTGGTGATATGGGACAACCGTTGCACCATGCACCGCGGACTCGCCTACGACGACAAGCGCTTCAAGCGCGACATGCGGCGCGTCACGCTGACCGATTGCGCGCCGACGCTTGCGCAGCCGGCCTGAAAAGGCGTTTGACGACACAACCCCACGCGTGCGTCGACGCCGCGATGTTGGTATGCTCAAGTTCGCAAGTCCGCGATTACCCCTTCAACCCGAGGAAAACACCATGGCAGAAATCGGCACGGCAGCACCGGATTTCAAACTCAAGTCGCACGACGGCAGCGAAGTTTCGCTCAGCCAGTTTCGAGGCTCGAACTGGGTGGTGATCTCGGCCTACCCATTTGCCTTCACCGGCGGGTGAAGCAATCAAACCTCCAACTTCAACCGTGCGTTGAAGCAATTTGAAGAAAAAGGCGCCCGCTTGCTGGGACTTTCATGCGACCCGGTACCTGCGCTCAAGGTCTGGGCACAGAGTGTGGGCGGCGTCGGTTACCCGCTGCTGTCGGATTTTTACCCGCACGGCAAGGCGTCGCAAGGCCTCGGGACCTTCAACGCCGAGGCCGGCTACACGCTGCGCTCGGTGACCATCGTCGATCCGCAAGGCATCGTCAGGG
>Ga0335394_10004227_pt1 | contig 16311 bp, 16 predicted proteins | sample MAT03_FD_205741 | JGI IMG/M metagenome (GOLD analysis project Ga0335394, IMG submission 205741) | Freshwater microbial communities from Lake Fryxell liftoff mats and glacier meltwater in Antarctica - MAT-03 (spades assembly) (version 2) ... | reverse complement strand
TCAGGGTGAAAATATCAGGAGCGCAATGGAATATTGAGAGCGTTCCCTCTATCCTTTCTCTTCGCTGTGCTTACCTCAACGGTCAACTTTCAATTTGATGTATTTGCCAAAGTGAGATGCACCCTTTACGAGTCTGGGTAAAGCTTGAGTCATAGGTTTTGAGAATTACCGATAATATAAATTATATCTCTATCTATCTGCGTTCATCTGCGTGCATCTGCGGTTAAATATTCCAAATCTGCCAGTCTTGCTAGATTCAGACAATTTAAAATGCTGGATTTGATCGGGCGCTTTTCATCCCAAAATACGATCGCTGAATAAAAGTTAATTGCCGCCTGTGAATTCAAAAGCTCAAAAGTTTGACGTGCAACTCTCTCGCTGTCAAAGCTGAGAAAGTAAACAGTATCATCGAAGATTGCAGGTTTATTAGCTATTTCACCGATTAACCTAAAATCCAATTTTTTATAAAGCCCGCAAATCGCAATTTTCCAAGGTTGGAAGCTATAATCGCCTACTCCAAAAATCGAAAATCGAGGGTTATTTTGATAAATTTTGCTTTTGCGATTATCTAGATATTGCCCGCACTTCTCTAGATAACGTCCGGTTTGAGGAGCTATAGTTTTGATATTTTCGGTTGATTCACCGATGAATTTTTGAGTAACTAGGATATATCGATCCGTGGCATTAATTCGATTTTGAGCAACATCAGATCCTTTAAGTAGCGGAAATAGATAAGTTTCCTCAAGCTCGACAGCTTCCCCAAATCCATTGACAAACAAATTATTAATTTTCCGAAACTCCATCACATTCGAGCAGTCATGCTTTACGCCCGATCGCCATTTCGTACCTGACTTTACAGCATATAAATTACTCAATTTATTGAAAGAATCTATATCTTTAATTAGCAAATTATTTTGATAGCCTATGCGGTGGGAGTCTGAACTTTCTAAACTGCTAAATACATCGCAGAAGTAGTTCTGCGAGCTTGAGTCAAACTGGCACACTAACAGACAGGCATCCACATTTGCATCAAAATATTTTTTAGCATCTATTTTGTAAGTTGCACAGTTAGCGAGATTAAGTTTTTTTGAATGAATGTAGTTCAATAACTTTCGAGCAACGGAAGTCTTGCAAAGCATTGCCAGAGTTGCGTCACGATTTTGCAACCAATGAATTGCTTTAATTAGCATCCATTCTGAGATATCAAAATTACTTTTACCTGTGAGTGCATCTAAGCCAGTGTGCTTTTGAAAATTACTTTTCTTAGGCAAGTTTTCACTACCAATAGTTCCTTGGTGTGAGTTGGTCACCCAAGGAAAGTTACCAAGTACCAACACCTGATGATTAAATTGCTTGATTAATGATGTCCAGTCAAACTCAAAAAAATCTCCTTGTTTAACCTCACATCTCTCATCCTGTAACAATTCATGCTTAGCTCTTAATTCTATTAAATAACTTTGATTGATTTCAACCCCGATAATCTTGCTGGCGGATGGAAAGGAATTTGCAGCAGCTTCAATGAAATTACCTATCCCGCAAGTTGGCTCAATAATGAATTTGGGGTTAACCTCAAGTTCTATCAATTTTCTACACACCATTTCAGCTAATTCTGGGGGTGTCTGAAAATCTCCGTATTCTAGTTTTGTTTTGCGAACTGTGGAAATCATGAGTTAAATCTATAAACTGCGATAACGCCGTCTTGTTGTCCGGCACGCTCAATTACTCTGCCATACTGAAGTCGCCATTGTAACGCATTAGAAATGGTTGAAAAACCCTGTAGTGGCGGATTTATCATTATTTCGCCTGCAATTTTATCTGCCTCTATTTCGTCAACTGGTAGATTTTTGTCAAGCAGAAAAGCCAGCAAATCATCTTTGTTGCCTTCGTTATCTAAAATATTGTGAATCCCACGGGTCATTTGAAAATCTGCTGTTCTTTCGGCACTTACGTAAATTGTATGCAGAATATTCAGCGTTGCAGTTCGATTTGTACTGTTGTCTGTCTTTTCGTAAACAAAGATAATCAGTGAATATCCCAGCCCAAAAATCTTTTGTCTTGCAGATTTAAAAGGGCATGAGGATTGTGGTTGTCTAACGCTTGTTACCTTGACATCCACAAGTAGCCCGGGAAAATCGATGCCGCTTGCTGAATTTCCTTCTAAAAATTCATATCGCAGCTTGAGATACAGTTTAAACTTTTGTTCTAAATATGTCCCAATAGCCTTTCCGTCTGTGACTCCGTAAAGCAGAGGTTCTGGATGTTGAGACTCGGCGGCTGAAAATATTGCTGCCTCAGAACAAAGCATTTCTACAGTCAGAATTGTCATATAGCGAGCCGAGGAGAATTTGTGAACATATATTTTCAATGAATGTTGGTGGGTTACGGCGCGGTTTAATCTCTATTTATGAGTAACATAAGTTATATCATGTTCGGTGAATTATCCGCAATCAAAGGTGTTTATAGTGAAGAATCCATTGCCACAAGCGAGGCTCTTCAAGAGTGACATGGGTTCCCAAACACAGAGAAAAACCAGTTAACAGCGAAAGGAACCAGTTAAATGTTGCGATCGCACTTACAGATGTTTATAATATGACAAGTGCGTAAGTCACGAACAAAATCTGGTGTAGTTTGGAAAAAAAGGCTCAAATGCGTGTTATTAGCCGAAAAATTCTGCGAGATTTCTGTGAAAGCCATGCAGATTCCTGTGAGGCACTTTATGAGTGGTATAGAGTGTCAAGTAAAGCTGAATGGCAGAACTTAATTGATGTTCAGCAGACTTATCCAAAAGCTGAGGCAGTCGGTAATTTTACCGTATTTAATATAAAAGGAAATCGATATCGGCTGATAGTCGATCTGGTTTACGTTTCTCAAAGAATCTACATCAAATATGTTTTGACTCACGCTGAGTATGATAAGGATGAGTGGAAAAATGATCCGTACTTTTGATGCACAATCTTATACAGATTTACTGGTTCGGTATCAACCAAAACCGATCGCAACTGAAGCAGAAAACGATCGCGCGATCGCTCTCGCTAGCGAACTGGAACACCGCCCCGTGCGATCGCCGGAGGAAGAGCTATTTCTGGAGCTTTTGATAACGTTGATTGAAAAATTTGAATCCCAGAATTATCCTATTCCTGCGGGCGATGCTGCTTCAATGTTGCGACATTTAATGGATGCAAGAGATTTGGACAAATCGGATTTGATTCCACTTTTGGGGACGGAAACAGCGGTTGAGGAAATTATTGTTAATCGCAGAGCGATCGCCATAGATGAAGCCAAAAAACTCGCCGATTTTTTCGGAGTGGATATTAGTTTGTTTCTCGAATTGCGATCGCACCCTGTCTAACCGCAAAAGTAAGCGAAAAAGCCCGCCAGTTGTTGTTCCGTTTATGCTGTAACCATTTCGGGTTTGATATCGGGTGATGCTGGCTCAAAGTACAACACCATGATTTGCTCTGGATGCAGCCCGACAGACTCATAAGTACGTCCGTTACGATCGCTAAATTCAACCTCAAACGCTGCACCATCAGCCAACAGTTCAACCACAGTCCCTACTTGTCCGCGCCACAGGTTGTATTCAGGAATGTCAACTGTCAAGGCAACGACATCTAGTAATTTAATTGTATTCTTTGTCACTCTTATTACCTCCAGACATTACAGAGGATAGCAGGTTGTTAATCTCGGAATCTCCGAATCATGCTCAATAATCCAGCCACTCCGAAGGGTTGCACTTCTATTTTGCCATTGAATCGTGAAATCTAGGGTGTAGCGTTGCCCGAACCCATCCCGCCTCCCTAACTGAGCTTCGTGAGTTTGAATAACTTCGACCAAAATTTGGCGCAATTCCTCAGCATTGTCAGGCTTCATCCCAAGAATTGACGAAAAAAGTCGCGCTTTGTGTTTACCATCGTCGTGTTCTGGATTGAGGCAGTAGTCACGCAGTTTACGAATATCAATAACTGCATTCTCTGCATTTGGAATGAGCATAGAAAAGCTGATACGAATAAGCAGCCCTCAGTTTATCTCGAAATCAGCGAGCGCTTTAACCGTGGAGTCGTGCAGATACAAGTATCTCTCCAATCAGCACCAAAATCTCAATCGAGATTGATTTTTTGCCATAAATCGGCTGGAGCAAACCTAGAAAGATGACCAACATTTGTTGTCGCGATTACAGCATCCACAACATCAAGAGTCGTCGCCTGTGCTGCCAAAATCATATCGCTGTCAATCGTCTTATCACCCAATACGGTTCACTTAACATATTTATGCCCCGGAGATCCCTCTAAATCCCCCTTAAGAAGGGGGACTTTGAGAGCATTCTTGTCCCCCCCCTTTTTAAGGGGGGTTAGGGGGGATCTCTCTTAAGTGAACCGTATTGTCTTATCACCTGCTGTCGGTTGTCCTTGCTGACGAGATTGTGCCCAAAACATCGCAGCTTGTCGCATAGCAGCAGTTGTAATGGGTAAATACTCCAGCGAGTTAGCTAATTCATCTAATCGAGCAATACCCCTTACCTTGTTGGCCCGCAGCAATTCTCGGCGAACTTCATAATCGGCTATTTCGGGAATAATCACTCGAATATTGGATGTAATAAGCGTTTGCAACCAGCGAGTACAAAGGGTGCTTTCAGGAGATAGCTTTGGATTCGTAACTAAACCAATTGGCCCTGCATCTAGAAAAACGACTCTGCTCACCAAGTTACACCTTTTAATTCAATAGGAAATAGCTGGCGTTCAGATAAACGATCTTCGTCAAGAGCCTGAATCAGATACTCACCTGTTTCTTGCTGCTCTTCGCCATCTTCTTCATCCATCCAAGACTGAAGCAGATTAACCAATTTTGTCTGCTTTTGTTTTAGCATAATATGTTCTATCAGCAGTTGCAGAGTGTATGCTTCTGTCGAAAGCCCTTGCTCTTGAGCTCTTTGTGTTAAGTATTGCTCTATTTCTCGTGTCAGAGTGAGGGTGAGTGTCATAGGTCTTTTTATAGCTATACTTTTATATTTTACAACCTACTAGGCTAAACTGGCGATCGAACGCTTGGGAGCATTGAGGTAGAAACTTCGATCGGTTTCAATTATTCGAGCGATCGCTATCATTAATGAGTTTGCGACTTGGGTTTGAGGTCATTCGGAGGTATTAGCATTCTTAGACTAAGAAGAACACAAAACATCGCCCTACAGCAAGAGATTAAAAAACAAAGGGCGAGTTCCACATAAAACTCAACTGCAAAAGTTAAATTTTATGCTCAAACCCGCCCTCGCAAAAATCCCTTAATAAGCGTCTTGCAGCTCGTAGAAATCAGGGGAAATGTAATCTTTCCGCAGCGGCCAGCCTATCCAATCTTCGTTCATCAAAATCCGTTTCAGATTCGGATGTCCTTCGTAGACAATGCCGTACATATCGTAGGATTCCCGCTCTTGGAAATCTGCCGCTTTCCAAATCCAGTACACTGATGGTACTCTCGGATCTTCGCGGGGGATGAATACTTTGACGCGGACTTCTTCGGGATGGGAAGCGTTATCTGTCAGCTTGGTCAAGTGGTAGACGCTGACTAAATCTTCTCCGGGGCCTTGGTCGTAGGCGCACTGGTACTGCATATAATTGAACCCGTAGGCGTACAGCGCTGTTGACATCGGAATTAGGAATTCTCGATCGACCTTTAGTATCTCCACACCCAAATTATCGGCCGCCAAAGCTTCGTGATCAAAGCCATTTTGAGTCAGCCACTGAGAAACCTTCCCAGCTTCAACAATCGCAGATTCTGTCTCAGCCACGTTGTACCTCCTGTTTTTGTCCTGCAAGCAGGGCGGGCGGTACGGGCATTCCCATTGCTTCAGTCAATTCCTTCGGTGGGGCCATCCGGCCGGGAATTGACAAATACTTGCCGTCCAAAATGTCGTCTACTACTTTCATTTTGTGGGGTCTGGTGTAGTAGCGGTGAGTCGGTAGCAAGTTTGCGCGTTCTTGCATCGAGTCGTTGGCAATTTTTTTCCGCAATTTGATAATTGCGTCAATAATCGCTTCTGGACGGGGAGGACAGCCGGGGATGTACACGTCTACGGGAATCAGTTTGTCAACGCCTCTGACTGCTGTGGGCGAGTCTACGCTGAACATTCCGCCGGTGATGGTGCAAGCGCCCATCGCGATCACATATTTGGGTTCGGGCATTTGTTCGTACAGCCGCACCAAGATGGGGGCGTACTTCATGGTAATTGTACCCGCGGTGATCAACAAGTCGGCTTGCCGGGGGCTCGATCGGGGTACTAAGCCGAATCTGTCGAAGTCGAAGCGCGATCCGATTAAAGCTGCAAACTCGATGAAGCAGCAAGCCGTACCGTAAAGCAGTGGCCACAGGCTGGAAAGTCTCGCCCAGTTATAGATGTCATCAACCGTAGTTAGGATGACGTTTTCTGATAATTCCGATGTGACTTGCGGGCGCTCTGCCGGATTGACAATTAGCGATTTTTGTGATGTGTCAGAACTTAAGACCATTCTAAGGCTCCTTTGCGCCATGCATATACAAGAGCAATAACGAGGATCGTGATAAAAAACAAGGCTTCGATGAAAGCCAAGAGTCCTAGCTGGTTGAAAGCTACCGCCCAAGGATATAGGAAGACAGTCTCTACGTCGAAGATGACGAAGACTAGGGCGAACATATAATATCGGATGTTGAACTGAATCCAGGCTCCGCCGATCGGCTCCACGCCAGATTCGTAAGTAGTGCGTCGGTCGTAGGGACGACTTTTGGGCCGCAGTACCTTAGACGCCGTGAGGGCGAGGAGAGGCACTAGGCTGGAAATTAGCAGGAAGCCTAAAAAATACTCGTAGCCGCTAAGTGCAAACACGGTGAATGATTACTGCCTCTGTGAAAGGGTTCTGTAACTTAGTCTTTACATTATATAGATTTTGGGTAGCTAAAATTACGAATTGGTTGAGATTAATCGTCCATCTTCTGCAATAATTTTTAATGTATATTTTAATATTGTAACTGCCTGTGGAAGACGGGCGGCTGCCTGTGGACGCTAAGTAAGACCATCATCGACTTAAGTGTCGAACACCCTTGTGGTGTCCCTAACGTGGCATCGGCGGTTGAGACGGGAAACCTCGAAGACGAATAAGACCGTCCTAATATGAGTTTTAGTTGGAAGCCCCAACTATAACGAAGTTTAGTTGAGGTACTTCACGATTAGCTGACCTACTCTTTTGGATTTATGAGCGATCGAGCCACGGAGACTAATACCCTTGATCGGCACGAGTGCCGAGCCTGCGGCTACGTCTACAATCCTAAAAAGGGCGATCCTAAAAATGCAATTGCCCCTGGCACTGCTTTTACAGATGTGACCCAAACTTGGGTCTGTCCCGTTTGTGGGGCGCGCAAATCGATGTTTCAAAATCTCGGTCAGATGGAAGGGGTATCGGGATTTAAGGCAAATCAGCGCTACGGTGTCGGTGTCAACGGCATGACCGAAGGTCAGAAAAGTTTGCTGATTTTTGGCGGCTTGGTCGTTGGTTTCTTGTTTTTACTTAGTATGTATGGTTTGCAGTAAGACGATTGTGAGATTTTGGCAACGAATTGTAATGTTATTGGCGGCTGCGCTCATCTGTACGAGTTGCAGCACGATCGGTTCTGTGAGTTACAACCCCTGGCAGGTGATTTCTTTGCCGACGCAAGCTAATTTGCAGGATATTGCCTTTACGGGCAATGCTCAGCACGGCTGGGTTGTGGGTTCGGAGGCGACTCTGTTTGAAACGATCGACGGCGGGACTAACTGGAAGCCGATCGCACTGGATATCGATGATACTCGATCGCGTTTTGCGTCGGTGAGTTTTTCGGGTTCCGAAGGCTGGATTGTCGGCCAGCCTTCGGTTTTGCTCCACACGAACGATGAGGGCAAGTCTTGGACGCGGATTGCTTTGAGCTCTCAGTTGCCCGGTTCTCCGAGTACGATCGCAGCTATTGGCCCAAATACGGCTGACATGACGACGGATGTAGGCGCCATTTACCGCACTTCTGACGGCGGCAAAAATTGGAAAGCGATTGTCCAGGATTCCTTTGGGGTAGTTCGCAATATCAACCGTTCAGAAGACGGGCAGTATGTTGCGGTATCCTCAAAGGGCAATTTCTACTCCGTGTGGAAACCAGGACAAAATGCTTGGGAACCTCACAACCGTAACAGTTCTCGTCGCCTACAAAATATGGGCTTTACGAAGGACGGGCGTTTGTGGATGCTCGCCCGCGGCGGTCAAATTCAGTTTAGCGATCCCGAAAGTGCTGAAGGTTGGGGAAAACCGTTTTTTCCCGATCGCAAGGCGAGTTGGGGTTTGCTAGATATGGCTTACCGGACTGATAATGAAGTTTGGGTAGCCGGCGGCGGCGGCAATTTGCTGTGCAGTTTGGACGGCGGGAAAACTTGGCAAAAAGACCGCGAAGTTGAGGATGTTCCCGCTAATTTTTACAAAATTGTCTTCATGGGCCCCGATCGCGGATTTGTGATTGGCGCGAGCGGCACTCTACTTAAATATCAAGGTGCAGCGCAAGCTGCTTGATAGTAGAATAGTAATAGAGATTGTCTGTTGATTTGTTGTTGAAAGGAGGAATCTAAATGTCTGGTACAACTGGAGAACGTCCGTTTGGGGACATTATTACAAGCATCCGTTATTGGGTAATTCACAGCATCACCATTCCGGCTTTGTTTATTGCTGGATGGCTGTTTGTGCAAACGGGTTTGGCTTACGATGCTTTCGGAACTCCTCGCCCTAACCAGTATTTCACAGAGCAGCGGGAAGAAGTGCCGATTATCTCGGATCGCTTTGAAGCTAAGAAACAAGTAGATCAGTTCATTGGCAAGTAATTTTACAAGGATTTGGAAAAATGACGAGCAGAACGCCAAACAATGAGCCAATTTCGTATCCGATTTTTACGGTACGCTGGTTGGCAGTTCATACTTTAGGTGTCCCAACAATTTTCTTTTTGGGCGCGATCGCAGCAATGCAATTTATTCAACGATAGGAGTTTACAATGCCTGAGCGCGTTCCTAATCCCAACGAGCAGCCCGTAGAGTTAAATCGGACTTCCCTTTATTTGGGTCTGTTGCTGATTTTTACTCTGGGTATTTTGTTTTCCAGTTATTTCTTTAATTAACTGGTGTTTGAGTTGGCTTTCGATAGTTTGATCAAATTTGTTTAGCTGTGAATTAGTGAGGTGATCGCTATGTTTAGTGAAAGTGGCAGAATTCCTTTGTGGCTGGTAGCTACTGTCGCAGGTCTCGGTGTTCTGAGCATTGTGAGCCTTTTCTTCTACGGTGCTTATGCCGGTTTGGGTTCTTCGATGTAAGGAGAATCAAACTGATTTTCGGCTTTTAACCCCCCTTGAAAAAGGGGGGGTTTTAATTATGCGAATTTTGTTGGTAAATCTGAGATTAATTTTAGAGAAAGTGTTGATTAGACGAGCAATTGCATAAATTTTTGATAGATCAAGAAACCGCAGATGAAAGGCAGATAAACACAAATAAACGCAGATAATTTCAAGAATAGAGAGTGAATGAATGCAATTGCTCGTCTATTGTTTGACAAGTTTATGATCTGTTGCTGCTAGTCGATGAGAGCGAGACTTTTTTTGTGGTTGGGGAAATTTGCTCAATACATCGCTCCGGGGTAGGTTGACGAAAAACCCCAAAATCCCTGGTCACTAGCGGACGATCGCTAAGAGAGTGTGAGCCGATCGTGAAATTAGCCAAAAGTTGCTAGTAGAATGGTGCAAGAGCCGATCGCTCGATCGTAGTCCATAGCGAAATATGACCCCACCGCCGCCGCCCCGCAAACCTCAAACCGTCTTGGGTGCGATTACCCAAGCAGTCCAGACTATTGCCAAGGTTAATTTTAACCAGCTAGCGCTGAAACCGAATGCCAAAGTACCCGAATTGTGGGTGCAGGATGCGGGTGCAGCTAAAGCTGAGGTTTATCCGCTGTTGGGCGATCGATATTTGTTAGGTCGATCGTCCAAATCTTCAGATATTGTAGTTCGCAATCCCGTTGTCAGTCACGTGCACTTATCCCTGTCGCGGGATACTCGGCGGCGGACTCCTTTTGTCATCAAAGATGAAGACTCCACAAACGGCATTTACAATGGCAAAAGGCGAGTTAAAAGTATGTCCCTGCGTCACGGAGACGTGTTCACTTTAGGGCCGCCGGAACTAGCCGCCGCTGTCAGAATTCAGTTCGTATATCCGCCGCCTTGGTATTTGCAACTTGTGCGTTACAGCTTTTACGGCGTCAGCGGAATCACCGCTTTGATTGCGGTGTTGGTAGGCATGGAATCGACCAAGTTTAAAGTGCGGCCTCTGCCGAGAAGTATCAATGGCCCCGTGATTGTTTACGCCCGCGACGGGCAAACTCCCCTGCGTCCTCCTCAGAATAACGCTCACGTAGAATTAAAGGGATTGCAGGATTTTTCGCCTTATTTATCCAAGGCGGTACTTGCTTCGGAAGACAGCCGCTACAATTGGCATTTGGGGGTAGATCCGATCGGAGTTTTGCGCGCGCTTTTGACCAATGTTCGCGGGGGAGGAATACGCGAAGGCGGCAGCACTGTGACGCAACAGTTAGCTAGGAGTTTGTTTCGAGATTATGTGGGAACTCAAGATTCGGCAGGGCGCAAGTTGCGGGAAGCTGTAGTTGCGTTGAAACTGGAGAATTATTACAGCAAAGATGAGCTGTTGCTGACTTATTTAAATCGGGTGTTTTTGGGAATTGACCTTTACGGTTTTGAGGATGCGGCTCGGTTTTATTTTGGGAAGTCGGCGAAGGATTTAACTTTGTCAGAGGCGGCAACTTTGGCGGGGATTTTGCCGGCGCCAAACAGTTTTAATCCGATTCAAAATTATCAGTTGGCGGTGCAGTATCGCGATCGAGTAATCGAACGAATGCGGGCTATGGGGACGATTTCTCAGGAAGAAGCCGATCGCGCGAGGCGATCGCGAATTGAGATAAATCCCAAAGCCCGTCAATATCTGCAAAGTACGATCGCTCCTTATTTCTACAGTTATGTATTTGACGAATTGGAGTTTTTGCTGGGGGAGCAGTTAGCCAGAGAAGGCAATTTTATTGTAGAAACAGGTTTGAACCCCGGCCTGCAAAAGTTGGCAGAAAGTTCCCTCAGAAATGCTGTTGAAAATGCGGGAGCCAGTGCAGGTTTTTCTCAAGGAGCCGTGGTTACTCTCAATAGTACAACCGGGGAAGTCTTAGCTTTAGTTGGGGGCGTAGATTATTTGCAAAGTCAGTTTAATCGGGCTACTCAAGCTTTGAGACAGCCCGGTTCTACATTTAAGATTTTCACCTATGCAGCCGCCCTGGAACGGGGAATCTCAGCCAATAAAACTTATTCTTGCGCCCCCCTTTCCTGGGGCGGACAAAGTTACAGCGGCTGCGAAAGAACCAGCGGCAGTGCTGATATGTATCGCGGCTTGGCGTTGTCGGAAAATGCAATTGCGTTGAGGGTAGCACAGGATGTCGGTTTAGACAATGTAGTGCAAATGGCCAGACGTTTGGGGATTACTTCTGAACTGCGTTCTAATCCTGGTTTAGTATTAGGTGAAAGTGAAGTTAATGTGTTGCAATTAACGGGTGCTTTCGGGGTTTTGGCTAATCGGGGTTTGGGAAATCGTCCCCACGTAATCAAGCGAATTATTGACAGCAGCGATTGCAAAGATAGAAATGATTTTAACAGTTGCCGGGTGATTTATGACTATCAAAAAGATGGCATTGCCAATCGGCAGTTAGTTTCTGAAGCCGTAGCGGATACGATGACTGATATGCTGCAAGGTGTGGTGCGGGGAGGTACGGGCAGCAGTGCTGCTTTGGGGTTGGGAGAAGCTGGAAAAACAGGCACGACTAATGATAATAGAGATTTGTGGTTTGTCGGTTATATTCCGAGTCAGCAACTGGTGACAGGAGTTTGGTTGGGAAATGATGATAATTCTCCGACTGCCGGAGGTAGTGCAAATGCTGCTCAGTTGTGGGGGGAGTATATGCGGCAGGTGGCGCGTTGAGTGGAGGCGGGGATTGGACGAATTTTGATACGGCATTGAAATATACAATTTAAATGCGGTACAGCTTGTCAACTCAATCTCCGAATCCTAAACGCAGAACCCATGAAAAACAGATGCTGTGATTGCTTTTGTAAGAGGGCGCGCCAGCTAACAATCCCTGCGAGCAATGACATTAATACGTTATTGATTTCCAGGCTGATTAAGGTTAACTGAGCGAGGATGTTTTCAGGGCTTGGGTTGTTCGTCTCAAAAGCGATCGCACATATTTTAATTTTTGAAAAAAAATAGCCAAAATTTAATCATTATTCATACTTCCTGCCGCGCCACTGAGTCGGCTGATTCAACGCAGAAATTAGAATTCGCAAAAACGCTAACGGATCGGCTAAAGGTGACAGCCAAAACAGCCATTTACCCGATGCTTGAGTTGTATCGTAAGAAGGTGCGATCGCGAAACACAAAGCCGATCGCACTGCAACCAAAAATACATTCAATCCCAACAGCCAAAAGTGCGGAAATACACCAACCGGCGGCAGGGAACCAAACAGCAAATAGCACAAGACAATCGGCACCGGCAAACCTTGAACCGCCAGCAACAGCCACAAATCGCCCCAAATTTGAGCGCCAGAAGCAGCATCTTTCAAATCGAGCGATCGCCCCCACTCGTTCCAAGTCTCGATCGCCCCCTCATACATCCGCACCTGCAACACCTTAGCCCCATCCAAAAAGCCCACCTTAAAGCCCTTAGCAGCCGCATAGCGAGCCAAAGTCACATCATCGCAAAAAGAACCTTTTGCCACCTCATAGCCCCCCAATGCCACCAAAACCTCGCGCTTACAGAGAAAACACTGACCGTTCGCCATCACCCGTTCCGGCACATCCCCGCCAGTCCCCGTCGGCCCGAACCGATAAACCAAAGTCATTAACAAAGCAGGTTGCAGCCACAACTCCCCCGGATACTTGAGGATAAACTGCGGCGACAGCGAAATCAAATCGTAATTTCCAGCTTTCGCCGTTTTGAGTAAACTTGCAATCAAACCCGGATGCGGCACAGTATCCGCATCGATGCCCAAAATCCACTCGCACTTCTCGGAACTTGCCAAAAAACCTGCATTCAGCGCCCAGGGACGCCCTACCCAGCCCGCCGGCAGCGGATCGTCGTTAATCAAGCGAAACCGGGGGTCTTTTTGTGCCGCTGCTTTGACTAAATCTCCGGTTCCGTCTACCGAATAGCTGTCAACCACAATCACTTCTCGGAGTTCGTAACTTTGACTGGTTAATCCTTCCAAACAAGGCGAAATTCGATCGGCTTCGTTCAAAGTCGGTACTACCGCAGTACAAGAACCTAACAAATCCAGCGTCGGCGAATCCGGTTCCAGGGGCGGGATGCGCGATGGGCCTTTAATCAGACGCGACATAAGAAGGGCAGCAGCGGGCAATTGCAGCAGTAGGAATGCGACAGGGATGATACTTGTCAGCGGTTGGGAGAACAGGTGAGGGGCGATCGGGGAAATCAATTTAAAATAGGAAGTCTGATAAGTTTTTAACTGCAAACATATTACAGGAGTTGCGCGCGCGAAGTCTAACCATCAGGATACGGCAATGCCGTTTCCCTACAATCAATCGTGGGTAGGGAAACGGCATTGCCGTATCCTCAGTCTGATTTCGGTGCAAGAATTGCTCTAACAGCGATCGCCACTGAAAAACCCGGTTTCTTGTAGAAACCGGGTTTTTAAACTAGCTCAAAATTTAGTGTAAATTTTTGCTAAATCAGCCGCAGTTGCTCGCTAGCAACTTACTTACGCAAAACGCCCACGGGCTGAGGTGGAATTTCAGCCTTGAGAACAGATGTATCCAAAGACGGAATTGTTTCTGTTACCTCATCTGCTGCGGGTTTAGCGATCCAGCTTAACGCGATCGCCGGAACTACACCCAGAAGCACCGCTAGCGATGTCGGGAACCAGAAGCGAGAATCCAACGAAGTTACAGTGATAATTGCTCCGAAAGCAAAGTTTACCAAATAAACAATTAAGGGCAAACCCAATTCCGATCGCTCTAATTTAATCGGTGTTTTTCTCCACAAGAAAGCTGCTACAGACATAAATAGCGCCCCTGTACCCATCCAGCCAGCCAAATTGCGGTAAGGCATCCCAAAGAAAGCCCCAAGTTCCTCAAACTCCCAAAAAGGCACAGAAGTTTGACTCATCGCCGGATCAAGTACAAAATCCCAAGCTGTTAGCAGCAAAGCACCAAGGGCGATCGCCCCTATTTGGCGCACCCAGTTGAGTTCACCTTTACCGCCAGCTACTCCAGCGCGAGCAATTACATAGGAAACCAGTCCCAGATAAAACCACGAGAGGGGAATTGTAAACGGAACCAGCCCTGCAATTTTGTAACCCAAACCGCTCAAATAATGGTAGTTGCCAAAGGGAAAACCCGTACTCGTTCCCAACAACTCGCTACTCAAGGACAAAAACACAGAAGGCAGTAAAAAAGCCAGAGTTGCACCCAAACCCAATGTCCGCAAGGAATAAAGAGCAACTGCTGCTGCACCAAAGATGATATAAACTACTCCACCCCCAGCCATCCCCCACTGGAATAGCGTTTGCCCTGCAGGTGGCAAACTCATCACCAATTCGGGACGGGGTAAAATCAGCAGCAACCCTGCCAATCCAAAAGCCATTGACAAGACGTGGGCAATCAGGCAAAAGCGCTCAGCAATCAAAAGTTGCTTCATGGGACTCCTCGAAAAAATATTAGATGCAGAAAACACTCTTAACAGTTTACAAACTTTAACAAAAAACCAACTGCATTTGAGTCTGTTGTCAGTTGTCTGTTGTCTGTTGACTGTTGTCTGTTGACTGTTGACTGTTGTCTGTTGTCTGTTGACTGTTGACTGTTGACTGTTGACTGTTGACTGCAAGCCCGATTCCCAATTCCCAATTCCCGATGCCCGATGCCCGATGCCCGATGCCCGATGCCCGATGCCCGATGCCCAATTCCCAATTCCCCATTTCCGATCTTAAATTACTGCCAATTGCCCACTAGCACGAAAGGTGCCCAGAAATACGGATTCTGATACTGTTGGTTTTGCAACAGAGTTAATTGAGCGTTGCGGAGGGCTTCAGCTTTGCTGGTTTTAGAAGAAGCCAGTTGCTTGTAAAACTCAGTCATAAAGATAGCTGTAGATTCGTCGTTGACTTGCCAAAGGGTGGCGGCGGTGCTGCGCGCACCCGATCGAATGGCGGCCCCGGCCAAACCCAAAGCTGCGCGGTTATCGCCCGAAGCAGTTTCGCAAGCACTCAAAACCAAAAGTTCGATCGGCTGTTGTTTGTCACCAGTGCGGGCTCGCAGCAGTTGATCGAACTCCTTAACATTCACTTTCTGATCCCAAGTCACAATAAAAGTATCCGCCGCATTCGAGCTAAACTGACCGTGAGTTGCCAAATGCACGATCGGGTAAGAAAAAGCTTTAATTCGATCGTGCAACCGCCCGCTGACAAAATCTTCATTCAGCAGCGAACTCCCCGGCATCTCGGCTGCAATTTGTTGAATTTCCTGCGTCACCCCCGGCAAAGCCGAGAAGCCTTGACGCGCTTCCGAGAGGGCAGCGGTAAGCACTCTTAACTTGACTTTGCTCAGCGGTTTCGGTGCCAGCAATTGCAATCCCGGCGCCAAAGCAATACTGTATTTTTCTACCAAAAACTTTTCACCGTCGTGGAGCACCGCCATCGGCAGATTCCGCAAGTAACCGTCGAGGACAAATACCAGGGTTTTAATCCCGCTGGCGGTCAAATCCGCCTCTGCAGGGCGGATTAACCAGTCGTAAACCTGTTCAACCGCTTGCCTCCTGTCGCGGGGGAAAGCAGCAGGCCTGATGGTATTTTTGGCTTGTCTGAAGGCAGTTTCCAACTCGGCTTGAGACTTCTTAGTAGTGTAGCGGCGCAGGGGTTTGCCGGGAATTGACAAAATTACCTCCAAACGATCGCTCAAAATAATCGGATAAATCACCGCCGCCGTCGGATCAATTTCCTCGATCGACTTTGGTTTAGCATCAGCGCAAGCATCCCGAAAAAAGTTGTCCAATTCCGCCAACTGCAAAGATTCCACCGTTTGGCGCGCCTGTTTCAATTTAGCTTGACTGGGAGATTCATCTGCCAAAAGCAGCCCGACTAATTCCCGATAAACCGGTTCGGCACTTTCCCGAAACGAAAATTGCACTTCGGGATTGACTGTCACCAAATCGCCGCGCAGAGAAGACA
>Ga0335394_10004215_pt1 | contig 16342 bp, 8 predicted proteins | sample MAT03_FD_205741 | JGI IMG/M metagenome (GOLD analysis project Ga0335394, IMG submission 205741) | Freshwater microbial communities from Lake Fryxell liftoff mats and glacier meltwater in Antarctica - MAT-03 (spades assembly) (version 2) ... | reverse complement strand
GCTACTACCAGCTCCCCAAACACAACAGGTACAACGAACACCACAAATTCTACTGGAACTACGAACTCTACTGGAACTACCAATTCTACAGGTACCACCAGAACTACGTCGGGCACTCACTCAACAAATAGTACTTCAAGTACTTCAAGTACCAAAACGACTAGGGGAACGTCCAGCACTTCAGGTACTTCCAGCACTAACACAACAGCAGGAACTTCTGGAACTTCCAGCACAAGTACTACTATGGGTACTTCAGGTACGTCGAGCACTGACGGAACTACAGGAGGAACGTCAAGTACTTCAGGAACAGGGAGTACTGCGGGCACTTCAACAACCAGATAATACCAACAGAAAAAGCTGTCCACCAATTGGGGACAGCTTTTTTATTTAACTTCAGCGGGTGAACTATCTTTCTTTTGATCTTCGCGCTCTTGCTTTCATGCGGATTTGCCTGTCCGCGGTTATTCTTATAGACTTAAGTATCCGCATCAGCGATCTAGAGGCTTTTTATTCCAATACAGGTGTTGTTCCCCTTACTTTGTTATTTGAGAAAGGATGGAACGATTATTTTATTTCCTTTCATACCATTAGCGGCCTTTGGCAGGTGCAGCTTCTTTTATTTATAGGAGGTTATTTTTTTGCGATACTTTTATTTATCGGGTATCGTACACGTTTAGTCACGTTTTTTTCCTGGCTGATGCTGCTGTCTCTTCATAATAGGAATGGGTTTATTTTGCAAGGGGGAGATGATCTACTCCGTATGGTTTTGTTCTGGGCGGTTTTCATCCCCTGGGGTGCACGCTATTCCTGTGATGCGCTTCTTACTAGGAGTCCTTATAAAGAAACAACTCTATATTCTGTTGCTACCATCGCTTATTTATTACAGATCTGCTATATCTATACTGGCTCTGCGCTTTTAAAAGGAGTTGAATGGAACCATGACTTCACGGCCATGTATTACGTTTATGCTCTTGATCAGGTAAATTATAAGATTACTAAATGCTTTTTTTATTATCCTGAATTGCTCAGAAAGATGACGATGCTTGCTTATTATTTAGAGTTATTTGTTCCTCTTTTATTTTTTGTACCAATAAAACATCAGTGGTTCCGACTCTCGGGTGTAGCACTAATTATACTCTTTCATGGAATGAACAGCCTGACACTTTTTATAGGCATGTTTCCGCTCATAGGAATGGCAACTGCAATGGGAATTTTGCCTACTTGTTTTATGAATTGGTTTGATCTTAGAGTATTAAAAATGAAACGAAGGGTGCGTGAATCTTTTTTGGGCATAAGTTATCTTTTAGAACGCATAATCCGTTGGAAAGAACCTGCATATGAACAGCATATTTTGATTTACAACATCAAAACTGCTTTTTTGATCTTTCTCACAGCATTTGTATTTGATTGGAATTTTAGCAATTTATCGTTCATCAACAGCAAGCTTTCTGATAAGCTTCGGTTTATCGGTTACAGCTTAAGACTCGATCAAAACTGGGGGATGTTTGCTCCCGGCGTTTTTAAAGACGACGGCTGGTTTGTAATGGAAGGGTTAACGGAGAAGAATAAGAGTGTAAACATTTGGAATCAAAAAGAACTCAACTACAAAAAACCGGAAAGTGTTGTAGCGACTTTTAAGAACGATCGTTGGCGTAAGTATTCTGAGAATTTGATAATGGATAATCAATCTTTCTTAAGAGGATATTTCTGTAACTATTCAACACGCACCTGGAATGAAAAGCATCCGGATGAAAAATTAAAGTCTTTAAAGATTATTTACATGAGCGAATTCACTCTTCCTGACTATCACTATGCAAAACCAGAAAAGCAAATTCTCTGGGAATGTCATTAATCTGGATGTGTTCGCATTTATTGTTTTTATATATCATGGCCTGATTTATTCCAAAAGGGTTTGACCGAATGGCCCGTACACATCCTTACAACATTTCCTGCTTGAGCTAGCTTGAATGAATGAAACCGCAGGATTACGAAAATTCAGGTCATGCGTCCGTGCTAAAAAAAACGCGGGGACTAAATTAGCACAAAGAAGAACTATTTTCACGGTTTGTAGTAGGGGATGAAAAGATGTATAACGCTTAGTTCAAATAACGATGGATGGGGAAATTATTCAACCGATACAATTCTTTTAAATAAAGGTTAAGGCAAGTGTTTTTGCTTTGCAAATGGTAACAAATATTCTATATTTGTTACACGTTTTTCTGAAGCATCGATTTCAAAATCGCAGGATATAAAATGAAAACCTCAACAAGAAATACAAGCCAGGACACCGAAGCACTTTCTAAGGAGCGCACCACTCTTTACAATTCGTTTATGAATGCGCCTTCAGGCATTGCTATTTTAAAAGGAGAAAACCACATTTATGAATTTGTGAATGCCAGTTACGAAAAATTAGTTGGCAGGAAAATCACACTCGGAAAAACCCTGCAAGCGCATTTTCGTGAAATAGAACATCAAGGCCATTTGCAAATGGTTAAGAGTGTGTTTTTATCAGGCGAACCACATAGTGTCAATGAACTTCCCGTAGAGTTAAATTCAAAGGGTGATGGCATTCTAGAAAAATTCTTTCTCAATGTATCCATTCAGCCTTTAAAAGATAACGAAGGAAATACTGAAAAATTGTTGGTGCATATCAATGATGTCACTGAAAGTGTGAATGCCCGGAAACAAATTGAAGAAAGCAATCACCAACTTAATTTCGCGATTGAAGCAATGGAATTAGGCACTTGGGATTATAATCCGATAACAAACAAGTTCATTAGCAACAACCGCCTTAAAGACTGGTTTGGCCTCCCCCACGCCGAGGAAATTGACCTTTCAGTTGCTATAAATGCGATGGCAGAAAAAGACAGAAGTCGTGTTTCAAAAATGATACAAAGAGCATTGGAAGATGAAACTCTCGGGCTTTACGATATTGAATACACTATCCTCAATTCCGTAACCAAACAAGAACGGATAGTGCGGGCAAAAGGAAAAGCATGGTTTGGAGACGATAAAAAGCCTTACCGTCTGAATGGAACGTTGCAGGATATTACCCAACAAACAACTGCGAAAACAGAAATTGAAAAAACGGCATCTTATTTGAAGCTTGCTACCGATTCTGCCAATGTGGGCACCTGGTCTTTAGAGATGCAAACCCAAGAATTAGAATGGAGTGCTTTGCATAAAAAAATGTGGGGATATGATGAGCATCGCACAAATCTTACCTATGAAGACTGGCATAAACTTATTCTACCTGAGGATAAAGAAAAGGCTTTTGGAAAAGTTGAAGATGCCAGAGTTAGTCATACACCTTATCAAGCAGATTATTATATTAAAAGAGCTGATGATGGCGCACTCCGCTATATGCGTTCTTATGGAAAATATCATTATAATGATAAGGGCGAAGCCGAAACACTTACAGGCATTAGCTTTGATATAACGGACCAGAAAGAAGCAGAATTAAAATTAAAAGCAAGCGAAGAAAAATACCGTGGTTTATTTGCAACAATGGATCAGGGTTTTTGCATTATTGAAATAATTTTTGATAGCGCAAACAAGCCCGTGGATTATCTTTTTGTTGAAGCCAATCCTATGTTTGAAATGCATTCGGGTATAACAAAGCCTGTAGGCAAAACCATAAGAGAATTGGTTTCAAACATGGAAGAGCGCTGGTTCGAAGTTTATGGTAAAGTTGCTTTAACTGGCGAAGCAACTCATTTTATTGAACACAGCTCAGTATTAGATCGCTGGTTTGATGTTTACGCATTCAGGTTAGAAGATCAGGGAAGCAATAAAGTAGCCGTTCTTTTTACGGATATTACGGACCGCAAGCAAGCGGAAAAAAAAATCAAGGATAGCGAAACCCTGTTTCGCACTTTTGCCGACAGCATTCCAAACCTCGCTTGGATTGCCAATGGCGACGGTCGGATTTACTGGTATAACAAGCAATGGTACGATTATACCGGAACCGGGTTCGAAGAAATGGAAGGTTTTGGCTGGCAAAAAGTACACCACCCCGATCATGTCAAAAATATAATAGAAGTTACAACAGAGTTATGGAAAAAAGACGAAGCATTTGAACTAACCTTTCCACTTCGCAGGCATGATGGGGAATATCGTTGGTTTCTAACCCGTGTCTATCCTATATTAGATGCCCATGGAAATATCGAGCGATGGATAGGAACAAATACCGACATTACCGAACGCATAGAAGCGGAAGGGAAACTGCTTAAGAGCGAACAGCAAATGCAAACCATCGTGGAAACCGCACCATTCCCAATTGGTGTTTATATTGGCAAGGAAATGACGGTGCAGTTTGCCAATCAATCAATACTTGATATATGGGGTAAGGGGAATGATGTTATTGGTAAATCATTTAAACAAATATTGCCCGAACTGGATAGCCAGGAGATTTTTAAACAACTCGATGCTGTTTACTCTACAGGTATTCCCTACCACACAAAAAACCAGAAAGTTGATATAATTACGGATGGAAAAACCACGGGTTTTTATTTCAATTATAGCTTTACGCCACTGGCTGATGCAGATGGAAAAATTTACGGTGTAATGAATACCGCTGCAGATGTAACAGATCTTAATCTTGCTAAACTTGCCATTCAAAAAAGCGAAGGAAATTTAAGAAGCACTATTTTACAGGCACCTGTAGCCATGTGTATTTTTAAGGGGGAAAATTTTATTGTGGACCTCGCAAATGACAGAATGTTTGAGCTGTGGGGCAAACCTGCGGCAGCAGTAATGCATAAACCAATTTTTGAAGCCTTACCGGAAACAAAAAACCAGGGCTTAGAGGCAATTGTACAGGGGGTTTATACAACAGGAAAAACTTTTTCCGCAGACGGAGTTCCCATTACCCTTCAACGAAACGGAGCAATAGAACTGGTATATGTAAATTTTGTTTATGAACCGTATAGAGAATCGGATGGCAAAGTTTCAGGCATACTGGCGGTGGCGGTTGATGTAACCGCCCAATTAACTGCCAGTAAAAAAATTGAAGAAAGAGAACAAAAATTCAGGCTGCTGGCCGATTCGATGCCTCAGTTAATCTGGACAGGAGATACCAATGGAAATCTTAATTATTTTAATCAATCCGTTTATGATTACTCCGACTTAAGAGAAGAAGACGTAAAAAAAGAAGGCGGCTGGATGGAAATTGTTCATCCGGATGAAAGAGAAGAAAATATTAAACAGTGGCTTAACGCAGTAAGTACTGGTAATGATTTTAAGTTCGAACATCGCTTTAGGAGATATGATGGAGAGTACCGCTGGCAGTTGAGCAGGGCAAAACCACAACTCGATGACAATGGAAACATCCAGATGTGGGTAGGCACAAGTACAGATATCCAAGATCAAAAAGATTTTGCCGAATCGTTGGAAACTGAAGTAAGAGAACGGACACAACAATTACAATTACAAAATCAAACCTTTAAAATATCTGAAAAAATTGCAAAATTCGGGAGCTACAAATGGAACATCAATAAAGGCTCATTAGAATACTCTGATAATTTATTTCGTTTGTTTGATTACGAACCGCAAGAATTTGTGCCGAGTTTCGATTTTTTTTTATCTTTTATTCATCCTGACGATTTGCAGCAGGTAATAAAAAATGGGGAAGAAACGATGCAAACAGGCAGGTTAGTGGAAACACCGTACCGCATTATAAGCAAAACAGGAAAAATAAAACACTTCCGGTCAAGTGGCAGCTTTACTGGAGAAGATAACAACCGCACCCTCATTGGCACTGTACAGGATATAACCAGAGACATAGAAGCTGCACAAGAGTTAAGCACAAAAAACCTTGAACTCGAAATTACCAATGACCAACTTGCCTCATTTACCTATGCTGCCAGCCACGATTTACAAGAACCTCTGCGAAAGATTCAAACCTTTGCCAAGCGTATTATAGAAGTAGAAGAATTTTCAGTTCAAACGCAACATTATTTCAGTCGCATCATTTCATCAGCTGAACGTATGCAGAATCTCATCATTTCACTGCTTGATTTTTCCCGTGCAGATGCAGCAGAATTAAATTTTAGTTCCTGCGATTTGAATGCAATTGTTGAAGAATCAAAAAGCGACCTCAACCTCAGCATCGTTGAAAAACAAGCAATTATAGAATATGAAAATCTTCCTACACTAAATGGACTGTATGTTCAACTTTGCCAACTCTTTACAAACCTTATTGACAATGGTATTAAATACAGTCGGCCAAATACACTACCGCATATCAAAGTCAGTTCTGAGCGAATTGCTGGTGCAGAAATTGGACATCCCGCAGCAAACAAACAAATGGAATATTACGCCATAAAAATTGAAGACAATGGAATTGGCTTTGAAAACGAATATGCAATAAAGATCTTTGAACTCTTTCAGCGGCTTCACCTAAAGCATGAATATTCGGGCACAGGCATTGGTTTAGCCATAGTGAAAAAAATTGTAACCAACCACAAGGGCTTTATTTTAGCAGAAGGCCATCCCGGTGCAGGCTCCGTATTCACTATTTACATACCAGCCACATGAACCGAATATTGCTTATTGACGATGATGATGATGACCAGTTTTTTTTTAAAGAAGCTCTCGAATCAATTAATCCCTTGCTGGACTGCGAAACTGCAACAAATGGAAAAATTGCTCTTGATAAATTAAAGGAAGGCACTTCTTTACCTGACATTATATTTCTCGATCTGAACATGCCTGTTATGAATGGCTTTGATTTCCTAATTCAATTCAAAAAAGAACCGGCATTAAGAAAAATTCCAGTTGGCATTTTCAGCACATCAAATAATTTTCGGGACAAAGAAGTAACAAAAGAATCTGGAGCAAAATTTTTTCTCACCAAACCAAACGACTTCCAGACGCTTCGTAAAAAACTGAAGCAAGTTTTATCCGCAGATTTTTCAACCGATCAATATTTATCAATACCATAGAGGACAGCTAATTTTGTAGTTTTTCCTTTTTCTTAAAGTCCTTCCATGTAAAAATAAGCGGTAAGGCTTTTGTAATAAATGAAAATAAATTAATTATATAAATCTGCGGATACACTTTATAAATCGCGCATAAAGTCGAATCTAAAATGATCCACGCCCCAAAGGCTACTATGATTGCATTACGAGCCCAAATTTCTTTTCTTTTAAATGGATAATAGGCAATATAGGCAAGAAAAATATAGCAGCAGGCTATTGTTCCTCCCAAAGGACCCCAAATAAATGCGCGAAATGGCTCTATCTCTTCAGGTATTTGGGAAGTATTCCAAAATATTTTAGCAAGCATATTATTATAAGGTTGAAAGAAAATGTTATTGCCATAAACAGCAAAAACAACACCAAATAGCGCATAGAAAATACTTGTGTAAAACAACCATTTTTGCCAGAATAAAAACGAAGATTTTATTGTCATTGCCTTACTAATATTAATTCTTAAAGAGATTTTTGCGAGTCAAATTATAGTGCTTTCATTTTACTCTCACAAAAATGTATAGCGTAGTCAGACCCTCAGATCTTAAGTTTAGACTCAAAGTAAATGCCAGATGGAAATACTGATACCATTGCTTATAACAGAACGGCTTCGTATTTATCACTTCAAAAATCACATCGGCAGTAAAATTGTAAATACAGATCCTTTACCTTGTTCACTTGTAGCAGATATTTGACCGGAGTGCATGTCGACGATTTTTTTTACCAGCGCTAGGCCTATCCCTGTCCCCTCATAATCAGCCGCGTTTTGCAATCTTTTAAAAGGAGTAAAAATGTCTTCATGATATTTCTGATCGAAGCCTATACCATTGTCTACAATGCTAATTTCAAGAAAGGGTTTTGTGATCTCATCTATTAATTTGGTGGTAGTGCGGCAAGAGATAGTAATGATAGGCTCGGCAATAGAATATTTTAGGGAGTTACTTATAACATTGCACAGTGCTTGAGAGAGTTGATGCCTGATTCCATGCACCATTGGTAAAGGCTCATAAATTATGCTAGCGGTTTTTGTTTTGATTATAAGTTCCAGATCGTCTTTTATTTCGTCTAACACTTCGTTTAAATTTACCGGCTTAAAGGCCTTATTATGATGGCTAACTTTTGAAAACTCCAGTACATCGCTAATTAAATTTTTCATTCTTTTCGCGCTTGTTTCTATTTTGTCTAAATAAATTTTGTTATCATTTACATTGTAATTTTCAGTAACAAGCTTAGAAAACGTCTCTATTTTCCTTAAGGGCGACTGAAGATCGTGGCTCAAAATGTAGGCAAATTGCTCAAGCTCTGTATTAACTCTGTTTAGGCTTGCATTTTGCACATTCAATTCGTCATTAAGCGTCTCCAATGCCTTTTCTTTTTCCAGAGCGTCCGTTACATCCCTCGACATTACCAAAACAGCATATTGTTTACTACCTTCCATTAGCGGGATAAATGACGTTTCGTATTTTTTGTCTGTAGGAGAATTATAGATTTTTGTATTTACAGAGCCGCCGGTAGCAGCATGTTTAAGATCTTTATGGTACTCATTATCAATTGCGGTCGGGAATAGTTCTTTAAAGTTTTTGCCTGTTAAATTTAATTTTTTTTTGTTTAGCAACACTTCTGTTTGTTTGTTTACAGATAGTAAATTTAAATCATTATCAAATACGTTGATGTAGTCCACTGTGGAGTCAAGTATTTTTTCAATAAAATCACTCTGCTTTTTAAGCTGTGCATTAGAGTCTTCCAATCCTAAAACGAGTACTTTGTTGCGATCAATTTCTTCTTCCAGTTGTTCCGACGTTTTTAATGTGAATACTGTTGGAAGTATTTTAATTAAATGATAAACTGTTACCCAGCTTACAATTCCCGTAATAAATCTTATCAAGGCGTTTAAACGGTACATGGGTATCCAAAATGTAACAGCATCCAATAAATGGGTTAAACCGCAGGCAAGAATAAAGGCAGCAAATAGTAAATAAATTTTTTGAAAACGAATGAGTGTTTTTTTGCGAATATATTTGATGATAACAATAGGGATCGTAAAATACGCTGACCAAATGGCCAAATCACTAATAATGTACAGCCAGCCATGAAATTTAGACCAATATCCGCAGTGCCATCTTGGAGGCCACAGGTCACTTGCTAATAACCCTTTAAAAAATTCAATCATAGTGGTTCATTAACGATTTAAAATAAAACAAACTTACAAATTGATTTTTTATTTTTTGAGATATTTTGTGTGGAATAATTTACCCAATCACAAAACGTGCATCCATAAGACTGCATTTATGGTTAGCTATAGTATATTTGTAACGGATAAACATTGGTTTAATAGGACATCATTGCCATTTTTATCTTGAAAGGCAAATTAATAATAAAAGAAATATGAAGAAAATTCTGGTCACAGGATCAACTGGCAATGTAGGAATGGCGGTGATAAAAAGTCTTTCTTTTTTAAATCACAGTTATAAGATATGCGCCGGTGTTAGAGATTTGAGCAGCGATACTGACAAATTAAAAAATTATAATGTTAGTCCGGTGCATTTCGATTTTACTGACCCCTCTACGTATCATGCAGCTTTAACTAATTGCGACATTCTATTCCTGCTAAGACCGCCCCAGATATCCGATGTGGAAAAATACTTTAAACCCTTGATCGAAATCGCTAAAGATCGGAACGTGGAACACATTGTTTTTCTCTCCGTACAAGGCGTGGAGAAGAGTAAAATAATCCCCCATCATAAAATTGAAAAATTACTCGTGAACTGTCGAATACCTTACACCTTTTTAAGACCCGCCTATTTTATGCAAAATTTTTTGGGTTCATTGCAAAATGATCTGGTAAATAGAAGAACGATTTTTCTACCAGCTGGTAATGCTCTATTCACGCTCGTTGACGTAGAAGATGTTGGTAAAGTGGCAGCAAAAGTGTTGATCAACACTTCAGAACATTTAAATAAAGCATACGAATTGACCTCAAACGAACTATTGACTTTTAAAGAAATGGCTCAACTATTAACGCAAGGACTTGCAGTGGAGATTAATTACACATCGCCGAATCTGATCCGTTTTTTTATTGCAAAGAGAAAAGAGAAAGTTGCGACCGGCCTTATTTTGGTCATGATTATGCTGCATTATTTTCCCCGTTTCCAAAACGCCCCTTTAGTATCAAGATGGATAGAAAAAATTACGGGTAAGTTGCCGCATTCTTTTGCTGAGTTTATACAACTAAATAAAAGTCATTTGATGCGATTAAGTACGCTAACCATAAAACGGTAATTATTGACACAAAATGGAAACTGCCGGATGATGTACCATAACTATTGATTTTATCTATTTCTAAATTATTACAGTTGGAGTTTGTGAGGCCGGAAAGTTTTTCTTATTGGGGTGTTGCTGGAGGGTTAAAAATCAGAGTAAAGGACTTATAAAGTTTGAGGCCAATTACCTTGAAGCCCTTGCTAGTTGTAAAGGACTAGTAGACCATTAAATTCTCAAAAAAACATCAAAAAATTCCCTATTTCTCCGCACATAAATACGAAAGGGTTTAAGGTTTGCTTGAGCCTTTTTTTGTTTTCATCAAGTTAGTAAAAGCTTTCTTTTGCTAGCGAAGGTGCTAATTCGAAATTTTTTTTGATAAAACGTAAAAAGCAAGATAGATTTTTTCCATGAAGTTAAGCTAAAAGGTTACTTCATATATGCATTCATCACCTGCATGATTCGTCTACTTTTATATACGGTACAAAGCTTTTTATGTGCGGTGTGTAAATGAAAAAGAGGTGAGGTTTCGGGTAAATTTTAACTGAAGTGAATCATCTAAAATTTCTTCCGCCATGAAAAATATCTCCCTGAACAAATTTCTGCGTTTTTTCAATGCCGGGAGCTCTGCTGTCTCTATGGTCAACGCTTTGGTCTTCTGAAGATCTTGCCTCGGGCGTTGTTATCGGTAATAAAAGTGCGGAAAGATCGTAACAGCAACTCGCAACCACGTGAATCACTTCGCCTTCTTTTTGTAATTTTCCTTCCACCATCAGGAGGCGCGCATGAATGATCTCTTTCCTGAATTTAGAAAAAAGGTTTTTGAAAACAACCAGGTTGGAGACACCGGTTTCATCCTCAAGGGTAATAAAACAAATGCCACTGGCAGTACCGGGCCTTTGTCGCACCAGAACGAGTCCGGCTACTCTTATAAAAACGCCGTCTGTTTTTGTAGTCAGTTCATGATGCGGCGTGACATTCAGCAGAGAAAGTTTGTTCCGCGCAAAACTTACGGGGTGTGCTTTTAGAGAAAAAGAAGTAGAGCGGTAATCTTCGATCACGTGTTCTGATAAATTCATTTCAGGAAGTGTGATGTGTTGTTCGTTGCTTGCATCCACAGGCTGTCCTGCGAACAAGCCTGTGGAGTGGTCTTTCAGGGCAGATACTTCCCAAAGTGCTTTTCGCCTGTCGCTATTCAATGAGCGAAAACAATCTGCATCGGCAAGGTATTCAAGTGCTGAGAATGAAACGCCGGCATCCAACAGTTGGGCCATACTTTTAATCTTCGCTGTCCTTTCAAACTCCTTCTCCCCAGTCGTTTCGAATCCCTTCTCCCCAGTCGTTTCAAACTCCTTCTCCCCAGTCATTTCGAATCCCTTCTCCCCAGTCGTTTCGAATCCCTTCTCCCCAGTCATTTCGAATCCCTTCTCCTCAGTCATTTCGAGCGGAGTCGAGAAATGCTTTAAAGGAGTCGAGAAATTCAAAGAACCCCGCGCCGCTACCAAAATCTGCATGTCTTCTTCTCTTAAACCTTTCACTTGCCGGAAGCCCAAACGCAGCGCGTAATAGTTGTTTTCCTTTGCTTCCAAAGTATTATCCCAATTTGAATAATTCACATCCACAGCTTTTACAAGCACGCCATGTTTACGGGCATCGGAAATAATTTGTGCCGGTTGATAAAATCCCATGGGCATACTATTTAGTAAAGAGGCAGCAAATACATCGGGATAATAACACTTTAGCCAGGATGAAACATAAACAAGTAAAGCAAAACTTGCGGCGTGACTTTCTGGAAATCCATAGCTACCGAAGCCTTCCAACTGCCTGAACACGCGACGTGCAAATTCTTCTGTGTATCCTTTTTTTGTCATGCCCGAAACCAGTTTTTCTTCAAAAGCACTCACCAAACCTTTTGCTTTAAAGGTGGCCATGCTGCGCCGAAGACCGTCGGCCTCAGCAGGAGTGAATCCCGCAGCCACAATGGCTATTTCCATGGCTTGCTCCTGAAATAAAGGGACACCTAAAGTTCGGCCAAGAATTTTTTTAAGTTCTTCCGATGGATATTCCACAGGTTCTTCTCCATTACGTCTGCGTAAATAGGGATGTACCATGTCACCCTGTATTGGTCCGGGTCTCACAATAGCAACTTCAATCACCAGGTCATAAAATTCTTTTGGTCGTAAGCGGGGAAGCATGCTCATTTGTGCGCGACTCTCAATTTGGAAAACACCAATGGTATCTGCATGGCTGATCATGTCGTAAACCTTTTTATCGTCCTGCGGAATGTTTGCAAGTGTGAGGTCGAGATTGTAATGTTCTTTCGCCAGGTTAAAACCTTTTCGAATGCAGGTCAACATGCCCAAAGCCAGGACATCCACTTTTAAAAAACCTAAAGATTCAATGTCATCTTTGTTCCACTCTATGTTGGTGCGCTTTTCCATCCTTGCATTCAGAATAGGGCAGAGGTCAGATAATTTTCCCTGCGTGATCACGAAGCCACCGGTGTGTTGCCCGAGCTGCCTTGGAAAACCGATGTATTGATTTGTGAGATCCAAAACTTTTAGCAAATGCGGATCCCGGGCATCAAAACCGGAAGAAGAAATTGTTTTCCCTTCGTACCAATCTTCCGTAAATTCCCAACCGGAGCCGGAAAGATTATTTACCGCGTCGAGTGACAAGCCCATGGCCTTTGCCACATCGCGCACAGCGCCTTTGTAATGTTGTTGTGTAACTGTTGCTACAATTGCAGCACGATCTCTTCCGTAGCGTTCATAAATGTATTGCATCACTTCTTCGCGACGTTCGTGTTCAAAATCCACATCAATGTCGGGTGGCTCATCGCGCGCATCTGACATGAAACGGCTGAACAATAAATTGAATTTGGAAGGGTCAACAGATGTAATGCCCAGACAATAACAAACGGTAGAGTTAGCTGCTGATCCACGTCCCTGGCACAAAATTTCCTGCTCTCTTGCAAATTTTACAAAATCATAAACCGTTAAAAAATACGCCGCGTAATTTTTCCGCTCAATAAAATCCAGTTCAAATTGAATCTGAGTTTTTATTTTTTCAGGAATTCCTTTGTTGAATTTTTCATTTGCACCCATCCAAGTAAGGTGGATGAGTTCTTCTTGCGGCGTTCTTCCTTCGCTGGTAATCTCATCGGGATAAACATATTTTAATTCACTCAAACAAAAAGTGCAGGCCTCTGCTATTTTATGAGTGTTTTCAATTGCTTCGGGGTAATGTGCAAAGAGACGCTGCATTTCGTCCGCCGATTTTAAATAGCGTTCTGCATTCTGATACAAATGAAAGCCGGCATTGTAAATGGTACACTTCTCGCGAATGCAGGTTACAACATCCTGTAGTTCTCTCCGCTCAGGCGCATGGTAATGCACATCGTTCAGGGCGACAAGTGGCACACCAAATTTTTTTGAGAGTTCTGATAAACGAAATAATTTTTTTCCATCGCTCGATTGGTAAGAACGGATGGCTCCAAGATGAACTTCTTCCCCTAACAAGTTTTTGTATTCCTTTACAGCGGCGATAAATTCGCCCTCAAATTCAAATGCCTGGTTAAGGGAAGCCGGAGGAACAATGATAAATTTTATACCATTCGCATAACGGCAAACATCTGCTTTGTACAAAAAACACTCGCCTTTTTCAGCGCGGAGATTTCCTTTAGACAATAAACCGGAAAGATTTGCATAAGCTTCTTTTGTAGTGGGGTAGGCGAGCAGGCTGTAACCGTCAAGTAAATTAAGTCTGCAGGCTGGAATGATTTGAATGGCTTTTCCTTTACTGGCTGTGTAAGCCCGCACAATTCCTGCTAAGGTATTAAAATCGGTGATCGCAATTTTTTTGTAACCCAATGCCAGCGCTTGTTCTATCATTTCTTCAGGATGCGATCCTCCTCGAAGAAATGTGAAATTGGTGGTGACTTGCAATTCAGTGTAGTTCATGAGTAGGTAACTTTTGGAGCATTTGTTTTAAGGGGCTTTGCCCTAAAGTGGAAAACATAGTAGGTAACAGCACCGGTTTTTTAATTCAGGGAAAAAAGCCATGCATAAACCACTTCGGATTTCCATGATTATAATCGCCTAATCTAAACAACCAATAACGCGCACCTTGTTCGTCCTCCACACAATAATAATCGCGGTACAAACCGGCCTCGATCCACCATTCCTGCTCAATGCGTTCGGGCCCGTCTGCTTTTTTTACCGTATGCAAAACTCCTTTGTATTTAAAATGCAAAGGCGGGTAATCGGGCATAGGCACACTGACTTCGATGTGTTCTGGTGTTGGTAAAAGATGCAAAGGTCTCGCCAGATCAGTCCGCCAGGCTGTTGCAGGTTCTTCTACGAGTGACGAAGCGAGTTTTACAGAGCGTTCGGGCCAATAATGTTCATCGGGCAAATAGCGGTGAATGGTATCTGCGCCGGTTTTTCCTGCCAGCTTATCCAGCAGCTCTGAAAGTAAGGCGGCATTCTTACTGCTTACCGACCACATAACATCTTGTGCGCTTTGCAATTCTTCTACCACAGGCGCTTCAAGCACAAATAATTCTATACCGAGATCTGGTTCTATCTGTTGAATTCTGTTCTCGAAAAGTTTGAAGAGGTGTTTTGCGTTACGTGAAGGTCTGCTGGTGCTGATCTCAATTTTTTGCATCATCCCATCTATGCGGTAACAAAGGAGTTCGCATTTACGCAGACCTTTGTTTTCCTTAGTTAAGCGCAGACAGAGTTCTTCCAATAAAGTGTTTAAAGCTATTTCAATTCCCGGTGCTGTGCGAATAGGTTCTAAGCTGGGTAAGCGTGCCTGGTAAGGGGCAATGGGTCTTACCGGATCCATGATTTCCATTTCGTAGCCGAGCGCCTGATCAAGCCGTGTTAAAAGGGTTTGTCCGAAACGCCTGCGCAGAGCGGTGCGTGGCATGCTCATAAAACTACCAATGGTTTTTAATCCAAGTTTTGTGAGACGTTCTGTAACGGCAGGTTCGAGGCGCAATGCAGATGGAGGTAAATTAGTAAGGGCTTTAATTTCTTCACCGGAATTTATAAGGCTTCCGTTTTTACCAAACCTGCAAACGGCAAGGGCTGTGCCAAAAGTGTCGGCCACCGCAAAACGGGCGCTGTAACCAAATGCCTTAAATTTTTTATGGATTTCTTTTACGTACCCTTCTTCGCCAGCCCATAAATGTGTGCAGCCAGTTGCATCAAAAATTAATCCGTCAGGTGCATCTATTGCTACAAAAGGGGTGTAGCGAATACACCATTCGGCAAGCGCAGTCAATAATTTTTCGGGTTGTTCGGCAGTGTAATCAAAAACCTGGAGGTCAGGTGCAAGTGCTTTGCAATCTGCTACCACCATGTTTTCATACACACCTCTTTGCTGTGCAAGTTTGTTTACGGCTTTTATAACGCGTCTGCCACGTTCGGTAAGCGCCAATGCAAAAGCAGTATCTTTTAATTCAGGTTGTTTACGCAGCATCCAATCTGTTATTAAATGCGGAAGCCATATCGCCACAATTCTTTTTCGCATTTTAGCCTGCTTCTCTTTCGGGAGTTTGTAATTTTGTCCTGCTACAATTCCGCTCAGCATCACCCTTGTATTCTAAACCGGCGGGCGACCATTGCACCTGCCATGCGCCGGGTTCACCGTTTCTTACTTTGGTAAGTTGGATGTTCCATCTTGGAAAACCGAGTCCGGGCATTTGATCGGGCGTAGCACTCGCCATGGAACTGATCTTCCAGCGTGTGACACAAGCTACCGGATTTTCAGCCTTTGGCCCGAGACGATGAATAAAACCTGTGACTTTGCTGCGTTCTACGGCTAACTGCAACCTGCGCGAATCATTAAAGCTAAGTTCCCTGATCTCGCCTACAACGGCTACTAAGGCTTCACACTTCAAGGCTTCTTCCACAGCCCATAAAGTATCTTTCACTTTTTTAGTATCAATGAATAAGATGCGCTCCGGTTCTACACCAAACATTTTTAAAGCAGGAGGAAAAATAGTACGGTAATTGCCGATCCATAAACAGGAACCACCCTGCTGCATGAGCTTTGCCAGCACAACCGACATAAAGCCACTGGTGCAAGCCGCATCCTCA
>Ga0335394_10004214_pt1 | contig 16344 bp, 9 predicted proteins | sample MAT03_FD_205741 | JGI IMG/M metagenome (GOLD analysis project Ga0335394, IMG submission 205741) | Freshwater microbial communities from Lake Fryxell liftoff mats and glacier meltwater in Antarctica - MAT-03 (spades assembly) (version 2) ... | reverse complement strand
GGTACGGCGGGCGGACCAGGCACAGAGCGCGGAAGGCGCGCGACCGGTCGATCGCATTCATGTCGGTGCGGCGGGACGCGGCGTCGAGCGCCGGCGCCGCCGACGCCGCCCGCGGCCCCATCCGGCCGAGCACCTCGGCGGCGCCCCCGGCGTGCGTCGCCAGCGAAGCGGTCAGGATTTCGACCGTCGGTGCGGGGTCGCCTACCGCGGCGAGCGTGCGGGCGGCGACGAATCGAATCCATGAATCGGAGGCGCTGTTCATCACGCGGGTCACGGCCGGGGCGGCCGCTTCCGCCGCGCGGCCGTGCGCCGCCAGGTCGTCGAGCGGCGTCCAGGCGGTGTTCCCGGTCCCCGCGGCTTCCAGTTCCCGGATCAACTCGGGGATCACGGCCGGGTCGATCTTCCGGCGGGCGCTCCTGGCGACGGCGCGCGCGCCGTGGTCGGGGTCGGCCGACGCCATCGCGGTCAGCAGCGGCACCGCTTCGGACGCCAGCGGGCCGATCGTTTCCAGCACGGACGCCAGCACCGCACGGAAGCGGCCCGCCGCCGCCGACCGGTCCGCGGCCGACTCGCGGAGCGCCCGGCACACCGACGGGAGCGCGAGTGCCTTCAGCTCGGCGAGGATCGTGTCCGGCTCGAACGTGCGGTCGGGCGGCAGGAAGGTGATGGGGGCGCCGGGTGGGAAGTCGGCCGGGGCGGGCGGCCCGACGAACGGCTGCGGCAGCACCGGCGGTTCGGCTTCGGTCTGCTTCCGACACGCCTCGACGAGGAGCGGGGCGGCGTCGGCCGCGGCCGGCTGGCCGGGTCGGAGACGGGCGCGGGCTACGTCGCGGACCGCGGGGTTCGGGTGTTCGAGCAGCCTCACCAGCTCCGCGGCCGCGGTCGGGAACGGGCGGCAGGACGCGGCCAGCCGCGTGGCCGGGTCGTTGCGGGTGCCGAACGCCAGCCGGTCGAGCGCGGGCGCGGCGGCCGGCCCCATCCGCGTCAGCGCGTAGACGGCGAACCAGCGCGTTTCGCCGTCCTTCTCGTGATCGAGGAGCGCTTCCAGCGCGGGGATCGCGTCGGCCCGCGCCTCGCCCTGCTCGGCGAGAGTGCGGGCCGCGGCGCGGCGGAGGTGCGGGTTCTCGTTCGCCAGCGCGGCGGCGGGGTCGGACCGGCCGGCGAATGCGAACAGCACGTCGGGGTAGACGAGGAACGAGACGGCGACGCCGGCCGCGAGCAGGGCCAGCACGGGGAGCAGGGTGAGGAGCCGGCGCCGCGCCATCGGAACCCCCGGGCGGGAGGGTTGAACCGCAGGTCGTCTGGGATGCTTGGCGATCCTTCGGTCTTCGCCGGAGGTGGTTCGCCCCCTCACCCCGCGTGCTTCGCCGCGACCCTCTCCCTCGGGGGGAGAGGGTGGGAGGCGGCAGGGCTTCATCGTGGGTGGGCAACCACGCGCCGACGCGAGGGGAACGACACCCCTGCGTTTGCGGGTCGAAACCCGCCCGCGATGGGTGCCGGCCAGTCCCACCCTCTCCCCTCGGGGGAGAGGGTCGCGGCGAAGCACGCGGGGTGAGGGGGCGAACCACGCACGACGCAACCCGTACCCGGCACGCAACCCGAACAACCTGCGGGTCCGTAGCGGTGAGCCGCTGTTACGCGAACAGGTACGCCGCGACCGCCCCGCCGGCCAGGGCGGCGGCGATGAACGCCAGCCAGCTCGTCAGGTAGCCCTGCGACCACGCGTCGACCCGCAGGAACACGAACCCCACCGCGGCGGCCGCGGCCAGCAGCCCGAACAGCTTCAGGCTCCCCCCCACGCGCTCGCGGCCGCGGATCTCGCGCACCTGCTCGGCCGTCGCCTCCAGCGTGTACTCGACGTACACGCGGTCCGCCGCGTACCCGGCGCGGGCCAGGGCGGTCTTCTCGGCCTCCGTCGGCGGGCGGACGAGGCGCGAGTCGCGGCGGAGGAAGTCGGCCTTCACCGCGGCCGGGCTCGGCCGGTAGTCGAGCGGCGGGTCGAGCTTGGCGAACGCCTCGTGGATGCGGTCGGCGGCGGCCAGGATCGTGGCCTCCTCGGCCTCGGCCTCGGTCGGCAGCGGCACCTCGCACGCCACCCGCTCCCGGACCAGCACCGACCCGCTCGGCGGCGCCACCGGCCGCGCCGCCACTTCCACGCGCGCCACCGGTTCCGGCGTCGGCACGGGCGGCGGGGGCGGCGGGGGCGGCGGCGTGGGAGTTGGAACGGGCGTGGACACGGTCTGTTCCGGCTTCCACAGCTTTTCGACGCGGGCGATCGCCCTCGCCGTCAGCGACTTCTTTTCCAGTTCCGGGTGCGCCGCGACCTCGGCCGAGGCCGCGCCGGTCGCAGCGGCGACGGCGTAGGACTCGGCGAGCTTGCGGTTCTCCTGCGCCTTCGGGGAATGGGAGCCGCCGTCGGCTGGGGTGCGCGGCCCGCCGCAGCCCGCCAGCAGGGCGAATGTCGTGAGGACGGCGAGGGAACGGATGCCGGTCATGGGTGATTCCGATGCCACGGGCGAAGCCCACCCGTTGCCACGGGTGGGCTTTTCGGAGTTACACATATTGCCGCTGCCGCCGCGGGGCGGGGCCGCGCACGATCGACGGCCGCGGCGGCGGGGCGGCCCACGGGCTGACCACCTGCACCGCCACCGCCGCGATCACCAGCGGGGCCACGCCCAGCACCGCCGACGAGTTGCCCCCCCACGGCCACAGGAACAGCAGCACGCCGCCGGCCAGCCCCGCCAGCACCACCCGGCCGAACTTGAACCGCTCCTTGCGGGCGCGGTTCGTCATGTTCCACCACGGGCACGCGGCCACCGCCAGGCCGTAGTACAGGGCGTACCGCGTCGCCGTGCTGAACAACTCCGGGCTCACCCGCGCCCACGACCCGAGCGTCAGGTCGCGGCTCGTTTCCACCGCCGGGCCGCCGCGCGGGAACGACCAGCCGTCCAGCCAGAACGCGAATCCGCCGACCACCATCCCCACCAGCAGCATCTGGAACTTCCGCCCCCAGCCGGACGTCGGCTTGTCCTTCGCCGCGCGGGCCACCGCCAGCGCGCCCCAACTCAGGGCCGTGGAGAGGAGGATCATCCGCCCCAGCAGCGACCACGGCTGCGGCGCGCCGAACAGCACGAACGGCGCGGTGCAGATTCCGGCCACGACCGGGGCGAACGCGAACGCCCCGAGCCGCTGCGTCAGCCACGTCCGCAGGCCGACCGGGATCGGCCCGGACGCGAACCGCGGGCTCGGCGGCACGGCCACCGGCGCCACCCGCACGTCGGGGAGCGGGCCGGGCGCGGCGGCCACCCCCGGCGGCGCCACGGGCGCGACCGTGGTCCGCGTCAGGCCGACGGGCACCGCCTGCGGGGTAGGGTCCGAAACGACCTCCTCGACCGCACGCACGAAGTCGCGCATCGTCGGGTAGCGGACGGCCGGGTCCTTCTCCAGCGCCCGGCCGACGACCGCGCGGTACGCCGCCGGCACGCGCGACAGGTCGGGCGTGTCGGTGAGGTGCTTGATCAGCACCTCCATCGGCGTCTGCCCCTCGAACGGCGGGTGGCCGGTCAGCATCTCGAACAGCATGACGCCGCAGGCGTAAATGTCGATCGACTGCGTGTAGTTGCCGCTCTTGATCTCGGGGGCCATGTAGTGCGGGGTGCCGACGCCCTGCGTCATCTCGCCGCCCTGGCTGAGGCTGATCCGCCGCGACAGGCCGTAGTCGCCGATCTTCAGGTGGCCGTTCTCGACGAAGATGTTCGCCGGCTTCAGGTCGCGGTGGACAACGCCCTGGTCGTGCAGGTACGCCACGCCGCGGCCGATGGCCGCGAACCACTCGCGGACCAGGTCGGCCGGGAGGCCGGTCGGGTAGCGGTTGATCCACTGGGCGAGCGACTCGCCGAACACGTACTCCATCACGACCCACTTCGCCCCGCGGTCGTCGGTGCGCAGGTCGTAGAGGTGGACGAGGTTGGCGTGCTTCAAGTTGAGGCAGTGGGCGATGCCGCGGAGCTCGGCGTCCTGGTGCCGGTGAAGGAGCTTGAGCGCGACTTCCTTGCCGGCGTCGGAGATGGCGAAGTACACCTCGCCGAAGCCGCCTTGGCCGACGCCGCGCTTCAAGGTGAACCCGTCCAGCGGGCGCTGGCCGGATCGGTGGGTGAACTTCATCGAGACGCCGCCCCCATGTGGGACCGGTCCTCCGGCCCCTAAGCAGGAGTTTCGCCGCCCGGAGCGGATTATTGCGCGCCGCGGGCGGAATGGTGAGAAGTATACCAGAACGGCCGCCGCTTGCGGCGGTGCAGCGTTGACGCTGCACCGCCGCAAGCGGCGGCAACTCATCACTCTCTCATTTCCGCCGACCTAAAACGCTCGCTATCCCCTCCCGGCCCCAGGGCTCGCGCCATGACTCGCACCACGCTCGCCTGTGCGGCGCTGCTCGCCGCCGTTGCGGCGGTCGCCGCCGACCCGCTCCCCGTCGCCCCGCCGCCGCGGCCCGGCGTCGATCTCACCGGCTACCGCACCCTCGCGGACGCCGCGAAGGCCGACCCCAAGTTGTTCGCCGCCACCCCCACCGACACCCCGACCGCGGCGGGCTACCTCGGCCTCCTCGTCGCCGGCAAGGACGGCAAGGCCGTGGTCGAGGCGGTCGAGCCCGAGTCGCCGGCCGCCACCGCCGGGCTCAAGGAGGGCGACGTGGTCGATGCCATCGACGGCACCCGCTTCACGTCCGTGTCGGCGGTGCAGGACGCGCTGCGGTCGCGGCTGGCCGGCGAGACCGTGAAGCTGGCCGTAGCCCGCGGCAACAAGGCGGTGCAGGTGGCCGTGACGCTCCGGGCGACGACCCGGCCGCTCGCCGCCGCCGGCCGCGCCGTCATGGGGATCACGCTGGGCACGGGGAAGGGGCCGGGCGTGAAGCTGGCCGACGTGACGCCCGGCGGCCCGGCCGCGGTGGCGGGCCTGAAGGCCGGCGACGTGATTCTGAAGGTGGACGGCAAGGACGTGGACGGCGACACCGGCTTCCGCGACCTGCTCGGCGACCACCGCCCCGGCGACCGCCTCAACATCCTGGCCGAGCGCGACGGCAAGCGGGTCGAGGCCCAGCCGACGCTCGTGGCCGAGGGGATCACCCCGGGCGGCCCCGGCGGCCGCGGCGGGTGGGACGACCGCATCCCGTCGGCGTGGAAGAAGAGCACCTACCGGCTGGCGATTCTGGGCGTCGAGTACCCGGACGTGAAGCACAACCCGAAGATCACCGACGCCGACTGGGAGGCGTCGATGTTCAGCCTGGGGACGTACACCGAACGGTCGGCGACCGGCGAGAAGGTGTTCGGCAGCATGCACGACTACTACAAGGAGATCAGCTACGGCAAGCTGAAGCTCGACGGCAAGTTCCTCGGCTGGGTGGAGGCGAAGAAGAAGCGGCTCGACTACTCCCTCGGCACCGGCACGAGCGTCGGCGAGAAGACGGCGCTGCTGACCGAGGCGCTGGACCTGTACACCGCGAAGCACGGCAAGGACGCGCTGACGAACTACGACGGCATCTTCTTCCTGTACGCCGGCGACTCGGTGAAGACGACGCGCGGCGGGCTGTACTGGCCGCACCGGGCGAACGTCGGCTACGGCGGCCGGCGGCTGCCGTACTTCATCGTGGACGAGGGCGGGTCGAAGATGAAGAACATCAGCGTGTTCGCCCACGAGTTCGGCCACATGCTCGGCCTGCCCGACCTGTACGCCCGCCCGGAGCTCCCCGGCTCGGAGGGCGTCGGCGTGTGGTGTGCGATGTCGAACCAGCAGCCGAACGGGAAGCCGCAGCACTTCTCGGCGTGGTGCCGCGAGCAGCTCGGCTGGGTACGGCCGACGCTGGTGGACCCGCGGGTGAAGCAGAAGCTGGTTCTGGGGCCGATCGAGGACGACCCGACGCAGTGCGTGAAGGTGGCGGTGCGGGCCGACGGGAGCGAGTACTTCCTGCTGGAGAACCGCCAGAAGAAGGGCTTCGACGAGTCGTTGCCGGCGTCGGGGCTGTTGGTGTGGCGGGTGGTGAACGGCCGGCCGGTGCTGGAGGAGTCGCACGGCGTGGAGGGAGCGAGCGGGCCGCGGGTGTACCTGGGGTCGGTGCCGTACCCGAGCCAGTCGAACACGGCGTTCACGCCGTACACGGTGCCGAGCAGCCGGAGCCAGCTCGGCGGCGGGTTGCCCGTCCACGTGACGAACATCCGCCGCCTCCCCGACGGGCGGATCACCTTCCACATCGGGTACGAGTACCAGTAAAGTTACCGCTTGCGGCTTCGCGCTGCCCGGCGCGAAGCCGCAAGCGGCGATCTGCTATGCTGAGCGTTGGCCACTCCCCCGAGGTGCCGATGCCGTTGCTCGACCACTTCCACCCGCCGCTGAGCGAGCGGCGGCACTGGCACGCCTTCCACAACTCGTGGGCGACGTACCTGTCGTCGGCGCTGAACGCGCTCCTTCCCGACGGCTACTTTGCCGAGGCGAACGTCCAGTACGGCATCGAGATCGACGTGGCCGCGTTCGAGGAGCCCGACGCAGCCGCGGCGCCGACCGGGTGGACGCCGCCACCACCGGCGCAGAGCCTGCCGTTCGAGCCGACCGGCGCGGTGGTGGAGGTCGGCGTGTTCAGCCGCAGCGGCGGCCCGACGTTGGCCGGGGCGATCGAGCTGGTGAGCCCCGCGAACAAGGACCGCCCCGCCTACCGTGACGCGCTGGTGACGAAGTGCGCCGCCTACCTCCAGGCCGGCGTAGGGCTCGTCCTCGTGGACGTGGTGACGGGCTGCACCGCCGACCTGCACGCCGATTTACTCGGTCGGTTGGGAACGACCGTGACCGCGGAACCCGGGCTGTTCGCCACCGCCTACCGCACGGTCGAGCGGGACAGTGCGGCCGCGCTGGACGTGTGGCGCGAGCCGGTCGCCGTCGGGCGGCCGCTGCCGACGCTGCCGCTGTGGCTACGGGGCGGGCTGTGCCTGCCGGTGGAGTTGGAGGCGGCGTACACCCGGACGTGCGTGGAACAGAAGGTGCAACCGGCCGCGTAGGACATTCCCTTTCCGCCGCTTGCGGCGTAGCACCGCGGTGCTACGCCGCAAGCGGCGGAACTCAACCCCCCAACAGCTTCAGCAGCCGCGCCTCGTCCGCGCGGCGGGACGCGGCCAGCGAGCCGTCCAGGTACGCGGCGATCACCTTCGGGTGGACGTAGCTCTTGCGACACACCGCGGGCGTGTTCCCCAACTCTGCCGCCACCTCCTTGATGACACCCACCACCGCCCGCTCCCCCGCCGTCTTCGACTCCGGGGCCGGCAGTTCCGACAGCAGCGACGCGGCCCGCGTGGTGCCGGCCCAGGTGCGGAAGTCCTTCGCCGTGTACTCCCCGCCCGCGGCCGCGCGGATGTAGGCGTTCACGTCCGCCGAGCCGACCGGCCGGGCGACACCGTTCTCGTCGCGGTACTGGAACAGGTGCTGCCCCGGGATGTCGCGGCAGGCGCGGACGATGCGGGTGAGCCGCGGGTCGCTCACCGCGCGCTCGTGCCACACGCCGCTCTTGCCGCGAAAGCGGAGCCGCAGTTCGCCGGGCGCGAACGACACGTGCCGATCGAGCAAAGTGCTGAGGCCGAACGAGCCGTTGTCGCGGCGGTACTCGGCGTTGCCGACGCGGAGGTGCGTCTGGTCGAGGAGCCGCACCACCGCCGCCAGCACCTTCTCCCGCGGCAGGCCCGGGAGCAACAGGTCGGCCTCGACCCGGTCGCGGACCCGCACCAGCGCCCGGCCGAAGCTCGCCATCCGGCCGAACTTCTCGCCGCCGCGGCGGGCCGTCCAGTTCGCGTGGTAGCGGTACTGCTTCCGCCCGCGGGCGTCGCGGCCGGTCGCCTGGATGTGGCCGTTCGCCTTCGGGCAGACCCACACGCCCTCCCACGCCGGCGGGATCGCCAGCGCCTTCACCCGCGCCAGCGTGTCGGCGTCGGTGACGCGACGGCCGCGGGCGTCCACGTAGCGGAAGCCGCCGCGGACGCGCTCCCGGCGGATGCCGGGGCCGCCGTCGCAGACGTGGCACAACCGCGCCGTTGCTCGAACCGTTGCAACCATCTCCCACCTCCGCGGGTGGGAAGGGCAACGGGCGTGCCGCGCTCGGCGGTTTGCGTCCCGCGCCTATCATGACCCCGTCGCCCGGAGGTTCGCCATGCCGATGTTGACCGTCGAAGGAACCGCCCCCGTGGACGTGCCGGCCGGTAAGCGGCTCGTCTTGGCCCTGACCGACGAGGCCGGGGCCGACCAACTCCACGCCTGCGGCGGCAACGCCCGATGCACCACCTGTCGGGTCGAGTTCGTGGAGGGCGAGCCGGAGCGGATGACGGAAGCCGAGAAGGCGGTACTGGTGGCGAAGGGGCTGTCCGGCGTTCGGCTGAGCTGCCAGCTGCCGTGCGACGCCGACATGACGGTGCGGGTGATCTCGCGGTTTGCGGGTAGCGGCCGGGCCGACGCCGGCAAGCGCCCGGCCGACGACATCGCCCCGCCGCCGGTGTGGACGACGAAGTGACCGATTAGCGCAACCACGTCACTCCGGCACCCGTCACGATTACCGCCGTGTTCCCGGCGAGGTGGGCCGTCACCCCCGGCCCGCGGCCGGGGAGCGTCAGCCGCTTCAGCAGCTCGCCCGTCTCGGCGTCGAACAGCAGCACCGGCACCGTCCGCTCGCTCCAGGTGTCGGCGAGCGTCTCGGCGAGTTGCGGCAGCCGCGACGCCAGCGGGGCGCGGCCGAACGACCGCACCACCCGCTGCCACACGTCCGCCACCGGCTCGGCCGGGATCGCCTCCGCGGGGTAGGCCACCAGCACGTCCGTGCCCGCCGTCACGCGCCAGCCGGCGGCGCCGCGCAGCTTCGGCAGGTCCGCCGACCAAGCGGTCGAGCCGTCCTCCAGGTCGAACGCACGCAGCTTCTCGCCGACGGGAACGTACACCCGCAGCCCGTCCGCATCGACCGCCGACAGGTCGATGCGGCCCGCGTCGAGGAACGCCGGTTCGTTCCACGCCGGGGTGCCGTCCTCCGGTACGAGGCGGTCGAGGTCGCAGCCGTGGTTGCGGCGGACGACTACGAACACGTCGCCGCCGAGCGCCCGCACCCGCGGCGGCTCCCCGCTCAGGCTCGGTGCGCCCGTCGCGGTGTACGTCCAGAGCGTTTTGTCGAGCGACGGGCTGAACACCTGCACGAGCCCCGGCCCGTCCGAAAAGGCGATCCGATCACGAGTCAATCGTGCGGGCGGCGCCGTCCACATCGCCCCGGCTGTGCGCTCGCCGTACCCGGTCGGCACCGAGCCGGCGACGGCCCGGTCGCAGACGCGGCCGGTGGTCGTGTTCACGAACCAGCGGCGGCCGTCGGACAGCTGCACCGCGGCGAGCGGCCCCGCGGCGTACAGGTGCGGGCCGAACGTCGGCACGCCGGGGAACACCACCGCTTCGTACCGCGGCCGGCCGTGCCCGCCGAGCACCCAGCCGACGCGCCGGCCGACCAGGTCGAGGCCGACGAGGTGGTGCTCGCCGACGCGCAGCAACAGCCACTCGCCGGCCAGGGTGAACGACGACAGGTGCGGCAGCGCGGCCCGCTCGCCGGTGCGGAACGGTACGCGGCCGGGGCGGTCCGGCAGCGAGTCGGTGGCCGGGAGGCGGAACACCCACTCGGGTTCGTCGCCGGCCCCGTACACGGCGACCGCGAACGGCCCGGCGGCGACGAACCCGGCGGCGAGGTCGGCGGCGTGCGTGAACACGTCCGCGGCGGGCCGGCGGCGCGGGTCGCCGCCCGCGAGCGGCACGGCCGTAATCCGCTCCGGGTCGGCGGCGAAGGCGTGGGTGGCGGCGGCCGCACCCGGGACGGGGAGGAGCGGAAACGTCGCCGGCGGGAACGGCAGCGTCCGACGGATTCGCGCGTCCGCGCCGAGCGCCGGCGGGTCGGCGTCACGGTGGGGCGGTGTCGCCGGCGGGGGTCGGGCCGGAAAGACGCGGCCGGCGTGGCGGTCGAGCAGGTCGCGGAGCGTGACGAATTGTCCGTCGGCGGTCAGGAGCCACTCGGACCGAACGGACGGGTCGAGGAGCGACCGCACGTCCGCGGGGAAGTTCGCTTCATCGGTTCCGGTCGGTGTCAGCAGGACGAGTCGCGCCGCGGCCCGGGCGCGCTCCGCGGCTGTCGCCGAGCCGCTCGCGGCATCACGCAACACCGCCCTGCCGCCGGCGATGTCGCCGTTCGCCAGCAGCCGCTCGGCCGCGTCCAGGCGCGCCTCTAGTCTCAGTGGTCCGGGCTCGGGGCGCGGCACCGGCGTGCGGTCCTCGGCGACGAAACCCAGCACCTCGGTCGCCGTCACGACCACGAGCACGCCGTCGGCATAAGCCAGGTTGCCGAACGGCCCGAGTTCGCCCGCCTTCGACCGGAGCGGATCGACCTGGTGCGGGTAGCCGGTCGTCGGGTCCAACAGCGCCAGGCGAGCCGACCGCGTCGGCCAGAAGATGACGCCGTCGGCAACGAGCCCGCGGCCGGACGTGATCTCCCCGCCGCCGTCGTGCTGCGCCCAGCCGTCGGGCGCCCGGTGCGACCCGGTGGCGACGCCGAGCCCGCGGATGCCGCGGAGCGGGCCGGTCACCGTCACGACGACGCGGCCGTCGGTCACGCCGACGATCTGCGCCCCGTCCACCGGAGTGCTCTCCCACAGCAGCGCGCCGGTCTCGGCGTCGAGGGCGTACACGCGGTCGGCGTCGGCGGGGGCCACGAACACGCGGCCGCCGGCGGCGACCGCCGGGAGTGGGTCGGACGACCGGGCGGCGTCGTTGAGTCGCTTGGCCGCCCGCGGGTAGGCGAAGCCCCACGCCCGCCGGCCGGTCGCCGCGTCCACCGCGACCACCGCCCCGGCGTTCGTGGCGAGCACCACGTTCCGCCCGGCCCGCGTCACCAGTTCCTGCCGCTGCCGCCCCTCGGCACCGATTGACAGCGGGCTGTCACTCGCTTCCGTCGCCCACGCCGGGCGGAGCGGGACGGCGTCGGCGTCGGCCGGGTCGTAGCACGCCACCGCGTGCGCCACCCGGCCGCCGTCGAACCGGGCGAACGCGGCGTACAGTCGGCCGTCGGCCGCGAGCGGGGCGCCTTCCCACACGGCCGGGCCGCGGTTCTCCCCGGCGGCGGGCGGCGGCAACCGCCACGCCTCCAGCAGGGGGAGGGCGGCCGGCGCCGACAAACCCGGCCTGGCGACCGCCGCGAGGGCGGTCAGGTCGGCCTTCCCCGCCTTAGCCTCCGGCGGCCGCACCGCCGCCGGGCCGGTTCGATGGAACAACCGACCGGCGAACGCCGACAGCGTTCCCCCGGGTTCGCCGTCGGGGACCCGGACGCCGCCGGTGTGGGTGCGGTCGCCGGTCTTCAGGTCGAAGGCGAGGACGCGGTCGCCGCTGGGAACGAACACCCTGCCGCCGGCGATGACGGGGTGGCGCGTCGGAGGGCGGAACCGGCCGGGCACGAACCCGTCGCCGTCGCCCATGCCGTCCGCGATCTTCTGGGTCCAAGTCGGCACCGGCGGCCACCGGTACGGCACCGGCCCGGCCACGCGGCCGGCGCGGTCGGGACCGCCGCCGAACGTCGGCCACTCCACGGTCGGGGCTTCTGTCACCGGCCGGGGCGGGGAGTCGAGCAGCGCCCGCAGCGCCACCCGGTACGGGCCGGTGCGGCCGGCGAACGGCCCCGCCGCGTCCGCGTGCCGCGCCTCGAACGCCTTCAGCTCCTGGGCCGCGCGGTCGAGTTCGTGCTGAAAGATGACGGCCAGCACGACGCGCGCCCGCAGCGCCGCCGGGTCCGCGGGCGGCGTCGGGTGGGCGAGGTCGGCGCCGCCGCCGGGGAGGAGGCGCCGCCACACCAGTTCCGCGGCGCGGAATTCGCCCCGCTCGAAGAGCAAATCGCCGAGCAGCCGCCCGCCCTCCTGCGCGGACCGCGACACGAAGTAACGGTCGAGGAGTTGCCAGAGCGGGCGCGGGTCGCGGTCGCGTGCCCCGGCGTCGAGGAGGAGTTTGGCGGGGGCGTCGACGCGGTTTTGGTACGTCTTCAGGGCGTCGGCCGGGAGGCGGGCGAGGAGCCCGTGCGCCACCAGCCGGGCCGGGCGGAACTGCCGGCCGTCGAGGCCGACGAGGTCGTCGCCGGCTTCGTCCAGGACGCGCTGGAGGTCGTCGGCGGCGTCGGCGGCCTTGCCGGCGAGGAGCTTGGCCTCGGCCTCGGCGAGCCGCTTGCGCGTCTGCGGCGAGTCGCCGCGGAGGACCGCCGGCTCGACCGGTGGTTGCCCGCACGCGGCGGCCGCGGCGGCGAGCAGGACGGCGACGGCGGCGAGGCGCGGCATGAGAGTGGTATCTGAGCGACTGTGTGTCGAAGCGGCAACGGGCTCGTGCGTGGTCAACCCCTCCCCCGCCCCTCCCCCAGAGGGGGAGGGGTGTTCGCGCCGCGGACCCTCCTGCGACCCATTTCAGGTTCAGGAGGCGCCCGGCAAGCTTCGCAGTTCGTCCCCCCCTTCCCTCCTAGGGAAGGGGGCCGGGGGGTTAGGTGGCTCGGGGCTTCGTCCGCCTCCCCCCCTATTCTTGACGCCCCGGCCCGAAACACAAGAATAGCCTGAGAAAAAAGTCGCACCCGCCGCCGGGTTCCACCGCCGCCCGGGGTTCTGCCATGCGTCGCGCCGTTCTCGTGCTGGTCGCCGCCGTCCCTGCCGGGTGCGCCCGCGTGGACGTGCCGGCCGACATCGCCCCGGTTGCGGCCGCCATCGCCGGCGGCTACCCGCTCCGCACCGACCTGATGCCGGTCGGCGACCTCGGCGCCCCGCCGAAGTGGTACCGCGCCGGGGCGCCGCCGCTCCGCGTCCTGAAGCTCGGCGCCGCGGCCCCCGACCCCGAGTTCGTGGCGCAGCTGAAGCCGAAGCTCGGCAAGGCGATCCTCGACCCCGAGACGGACCTGCCGGCCGACCTGCGGAAAGACTTGGCCGCGTTCCTTCCCGTCGCCTTCGGCACGCCCGCCGCCCCGGTCGTGCGGCCGGTGTCGGCGGCGGACGCGGAACGGGTAAAGGTGGACAAGGCGTTCACCGAGGGGCGGCCGCCGGGGAAAACGGCGAAGGAGGCGACCGCCGAGGCGGTCGTGGAGGCCGCGACGATCGTGGAGCAACTCGGGTTGACGGACGCGGCGCTCGCCCGCGGCGGCGTGCTCTACCGCCGCTGGTGCGTCGAGTGCCACGGGCCGACCGGGGCCGGCGACGGCATCCACGCCGTCGCGGGCTCGGCGATGCCGCGCGACTACCGCCGCGGCGTGTTCAAGTTCGTGACCGCGTTCCCGGCCGGCGTCCCGCGCCGCGGCGAACTCGGTAAGCCGCGAAAAGACGACCTCCGTCGCACCATCACGAACGGCCTCCCGGGGTCGATGATGCCGGCGTTCGCGCAGCTCACCGCGGCCGAGGTGGACGACCTGGCCGGGTACGTGATTCACCTCAGCGTCCGCGGCGAGGCGGAGTACGACTGGATGGCGAGGATGATCAAGCTGACCAAGGACCCGGGCGAGGACGACGACGACTACAGCCGCGCGCTCGGCGAGCAGACGCTGGCCCTGCGCGTGCTGCTGGTGCTGGGGAACTGGGGCCGGGCGGCGGCGAACCCGATCCCGGTGCCGCCGGAGAACACGCCGACGCAACCCGACCGGCTGGCGTCCGCGGCCCGCGGGTTCCGCCAGTTCGCCGGCGTCTGTGCGGGCTGCCACCAGGACTACGGCCGCGCCCCGCAGTTGAAGTTCGACGTGTGGGGTACGGTGGTGCAGCCGCGGAACCTGACGCTCGGCGTGTACCGCGGCGGCCGCCGCGGCGAGGACCTGTACGCCCGGGTGTACGGCGGCATCTACGCCTCGACGATGCCGGACTCGAAGGCGAAGGCCGGCGCGGTGTCGCCCGACCAGCCGGACGCGATCTGGGACACCGTCCACTTCCTGCAGGCGCTCGCCGACCCGCGCGAGCGGATGCTGCTGGGGCAGTTCGACCCGACGATTCGGTTCGAGTAGGAGACGGAAGGGCGAGCCGTCCGCCGTGAGGCGGCGGGTGACGTTCCCATCACCCGCCGCCTCACGGCGGACGGCTCGCCGCCCCCGCGCCCTACTTCGCCGCCGCCTTCTTCATCTCGAACGCGAACCCGTGCTTGCCGCTGAAGTCGGTCGGCTGCTTCTCCTTGTCGAGGCTGTACGCCAGCTTCAGGGTGTCGCCCTTCAGCGCGATCAGCCCGTAGGCCGGCGTCCCTTTCGCCTCGGCGTAGGCGGCCGGAGCGTCCAGAATCTTCATCTCCACCTTCATCGGGCTGGCCGTGCCCTCGACCTTGTAGCTGATCACGAACTTCCCGTCCTTCTCGCCCAGGATGATCGTCTTGGCGTCGATCTTCACCGGCGTTCCCTTGGCCTTGTCGCTCGCCGGGGCGCCGTCCTTCACCCCGCTGACGACGGTGTAGCTCCCCTCGATCTTGGGGGCGGCCTTGTCGTCGGCGGTGACCACCCCGCCGAACCCGACCAGCGCGGCCAGCAGCACTGCGTAGAGCGTCTTCATCCGTGGCTCCGGTTCGCGTTTCCGACCGCGGCGGACCCGCCCGCCCCGGCCGGTGGTGAGAATACGTTCACCACCCGGAGGGGCAATCGAATTCGCCCCGCCCGATGCCCACGATAAGATGACCGCATCCCTCCCCGGAGCCTGCCGATGCCGCGGTCCGCTCTCGCCATCGTCGCGGTCGTAATCGCCGCCGGGTCGGCCTCGGCGCAGGAGCCCGACTTCAACCGCGACGTGCGGCCGATCCTCGCCGGCAAGTGCTTCAAGTGCCACGGCCCCGACGACAAGGCTCGCAAGGCCGACCTCCGCCTCGACGACCGCGCCGCCGCCCTCGACGCACTCAGTCCTGGTAAGGCCGACGCCAGCGAGGTGCTGCGCCGCGCCCACTCCGCGGACCCGACCGAGGTGATGCCGCCGCCGGCGGTGAAGAACGCCCTCACCGCCCGCGAGAAGGACGTGCTGAAGCGCTGGGTCGCGGCCGGCGCCCGCTACGACCCGCACTGGGCGTTTGTGGCGGTCCGTCGCCCACCGGTGCCGCCGGCCCCGCCCGGGGCGGTCGTGCGAAACCCCATCGACAATTTCGTGCTGGCGATGCTCGCCGCGCGCGGCCTCTCGCCCACTGCGGAAGCCGACCGGCCGACGCTCGCCCGCCGCGTCTTCCTCGACCTCATCGGCTTGCCGCCGACGCCGGAAGAAGTCGATGCGTTCGTGAACGACGCCGCCGCCGGCGCCTACGAGCGGATGGTGGACCGCCTGCTGGCGTCGCCCCAATACGGCGAGCGCTGGGCGCGCCGCTGGCTCGACCTGGCCCGCTACGCCGACACCAACGGCTACGAGAAGGACCGCGCCCGCAGTATCTGGCTCTACCGCGACTACGTCGTCCGGGCGATGAACGCCGACGTGCCGTTCGACCGCTTCACCGTGGAACAGCTGGCCGGCGACCTGCTGCCGAACCCGACGCAGGACCAGCTCGTCGCCACCGGGTTCCACCGCAACACGATGCTGAACGAGGAGGGCGGCATCGACCCGCTCGAGTTCCGCTACCACGCCATGACCGACCGCGTGGCCGTGACCGGCACCGTGTGGCTCGGCCTCACGGTGGGGTGTGCCCAGTGCCACACGCACAAGTTCGACCCAATCTCGCACACGGAATACTTCCGCCTCTTCGCCTTCCTCAACAACGCCGACGAGCCCGAGCTCGAAGTCTTCACCCCCGAGCAGGAGCGGCAGCGCGACCAGTTGCGGGCGAGGATCGGCGAACGGGAAGCGGGCCTGCCGGACCGCGTGCCCCTGGCGGTGCGCGAGAAGCAGTTCGCCGCGTGGCTCGCTGCCGAGCGGCCGAAGGCGACGGCGTGGACGGTCGTGCGCCCCACCGCGCTCGACGCCGGCCCGCACTCGAAGCTGACGGTTCAGCCGGACGGTTCGGTCCTCGCCGCTGGCGACGCCCAGAAGCGCGACGTGTACACGCTGACGCTCCCCGCGCTGCCGGCCGGCGTGACGGCGGTGCGGATCGAGGCACTGCCGCACGACAGCCTCCCGGCCCGCGGCCCCGGCCGGGCGTTCTACGAGGGGCCGAAGGGTGACTTCCTTCTCAGCGAGTTCGTGCTGACCGCGGACGGAAAGAAGGTGAAGGTCGGCGGCACGAGCGAGTCGGCGGCCCCGACGGCCACGTCCGCGGCGAAGGCCATCGACGGACACCAGCACACCGGCTGGGCGCCCGGAATAGTCGGCCGCGCGAATCAGGCAGTGTTCGTGCTCGCCGAGC
>Ga0335394_10004210_pt1 | contig 16353 bp, 16 predicted proteins | sample MAT03_FD_205741 | JGI IMG/M metagenome (GOLD analysis project Ga0335394, IMG submission 205741) | Freshwater microbial communities from Lake Fryxell liftoff mats and glacier meltwater in Antarctica - MAT-03 (spades assembly) (version 2) ... | reverse complement strand
CTTGCGATGCAGATTTTTGTCGATGCGCACATTAAATTGCCCACTGTAGCGCTTGCGGGATGGCGCCTGCGGAACCGCCTCACCGCGCTTCTCATGGCTCAGCCGCACACCCGACCATGCCTGGGTGAGTTCATTGAGCGCCCCTTCGAGCGTGGCTGCAAACGCCGACACTTCCGGCAACTCGACAAAATGCGCCATCCAGTCGCCATCGTCGTCGAGATACACATTGACGGTGTAACCGTCGAACCGGTCTATTTTGCGTTTCGCCATCGTCTACTCCAGATGTTTCAAAAATTGTTCAACCTGATAACTCTTGGCTTTGCCATCGCGCCCTTCCTGGATCGACAGCACTGTATTCGCAGGAGAACGCCAAATGCGATGGCTGCCGGTTTGATGTTCAAACAAGCATCCACACTGCCGCAACAACGTTTCAAATTCGGCGAACGTCAATCCTTCGGGTTGTTTTCGCGCTCTGGCAAGCAGCTTTTCACGTTTCGTCATTCGTAACTATATTCAGTTACATGCGGGTTGACAAGCGGTTTGACAAGCGCTCGAACTTTGGGAGGGCGCTTTTCCAGCAGGGAAGAGTGGCGGCAAGCACGTTTTTGCTTGCCAAGCCGTGCCGGGGCGGACATACACTCGCGACTTTTACCCGGCCCGGATTCGCCATGCTCTATAAAAATGTTTTACTGAGCCACTTCAAGGTGGTCCACGCCTGCCTCGCCGCCATTGACGGCGACGCCTCGATCGACGCCGCCACCTTTGCGCTGGAGGTGAAGGCGCGCAACCGGTATTTCATGTTTTACCCGCAGTTCGCGCAACTGGTTGATGGCAGGTTTTCGTACACGCCCCACCTTTCAAACGACGTGAACGGGTTCAGCGACTGGCTGCCTTATTTCAACAAACATTGGCCGATGGCGCGCGACAAGATTTTGTTCAAGGAGTTTTGCCGAAGGATAGGAATTGCAACGCCATTGTTGCAGTAATCCGGCCATATCCGTCTGGGTCAATCGTTGATTTGGCGCCGAAGACCCCTGACAAGCCGTTGAAGCCCCGCCCCGGCATGCCCATTGTGTGTGCCTGTGACCACCTGGGCGGCGGAAGTTTGCCGCTCGGGTGGCCACAGGCACGTAGGGCGGCGTGCGAGATTGGTCAAGAGTAATAGTCACCGCCAGAGAGTCACTTTTTGGCAAAATCTTGGCTCCCAAGCGATCATTGCCACACTCACAGTCGCAACGAGTCGACCGGATTTGTCGGCTATGACTTCGAGGAAAACCGCCGTCGCCGAGCAAGGGGAATCAGCCCCAGAATGCCCAAGGCGGCCAGCGCGAAGCTCGACGGCTCCGGGACGGCCTGAAATCGCAACAGACCGCCGATCAGCAGCGGTCCTGTGTACAGCGGCAGCGTTGTCAAGTCGAGATCGACGATGTCGTCCGCCGAATCAAATACTGAAGCGCCAGGGCTGCGATAGACGATCGCATCCAAGCCCGGAATCTGACCGTCCACCACGCTAAAGGTTTGCCCCAGCGCAAACGGCATCGTGGGCGGGTTATTCCAGTACGTGATTACACGCTCGTCCGTCACAGAGAGGGGGATTGGGTTGCGATTCAGGCGGGTGAGCTCTGTACCGACACATGGGGGGGTGATGCAGGGAAGCACACTAGTCGATGGACCACCAAAAATATACAGCAACGCTAGCGAGCGTTGTGGATCCAGGTCGGCTACGAATGAGAACATCCCGTCGCCATCGTCATCTCCGGCGTCATACAACCTGAGCCTGCCCGCCGAATCGCGTTGGGCCAAGTCGATCCTCGCGAGGCCCTCGACTTCAATTAGCACTAGCCCCGCTTGCGCGGGGCTCGCCAGCAACATGCCGAGCAAGGCAGCCGCAACTGCGGCCAGACAGCATGCAGTTCGTGAGTTGTGCATCCATCGCATGGCGGCCCCTTTGCCGAAGACATTTACGCAGAAAAGACACGGCGGCCACAGTGTACTCGGCCGGCACTTCCGCGTGCAATGATCAGCCTTGTCCAACGTGGTGTGAGCCGCGGCATCGGCCGGGATGCTGCTGCGCGCCAGGTAGCAGGATGCGCGGCGCATGCGGAGCAGTGCTTTTCCGGGCCGGCGCCGCAGGCCTGGTAAAACCGCACGCCATCGCGCGTGGCGGCGCCGTACTTGCCGCATTGCATGGGCTGCCCTTCCATCCTTTCGCAGGTGCGCAACTTCCCGATTTGACCACCTCGAGGTAACGCAGCGATGCGTGCCTTACGATACGGGAGGGGAGCAATCTCCGGTTCGGCGAAGGTCGAAGGTTTGCTTTCGCTCAAGTACACCCCACGACGCGCATGGCGGCGGCCACTGTGGCGCCATCACTCAGGGGAGGCGATCCTCGTGAAAAAACGTTACCCTAATGAGGTAATATACCAACATGGAAAAGCACGTTCCGCACTATCGTTAGCAGGAAGTGCAACGCACTGTCGCGTCACGCGGCACCGACGCCTTTACCAGAACTGCTCTCGACAATGGCGTGGCGATGGGATTGTCATCGCGGCAAATGATCGACTCGGTTTGCGCCATGACGTGGCAGCGTTTTCACAAGAGCATGACCACCCTTGTCTCAAGCAAGATTTGGCAGGATCTATACCACGCACCGACACCTGCGGGCGTCGCTTACGTCAAGGTCACGCTTCGCGAAGATGGTGCGGTAGTGATTCAATTCAAGGAGAAATAGAATGAAACGGGAGTGCCTCAATTGCGGCAGTGATGAAATGACGCGCGGCAGTAGCAATGTGCGGATCACCCACAACGGTCTGGCCGCGACGGTACGTGCGGTCAAAGGATGGCATTGTCCGGCCTGCGGCGAAATCGAGTTCAACGTCGGCGAGGGCGAGCGCTACGCCGAAGCCCTTGCAGCGTTGCGCATGCGTGCACAAGAACGCAATGCAATTCGCCTCGCGCGCACTCGCAAAAAATTGAATCTCACACAGCAACAGGCCGCCAAACTCACCGGTGGCGGCAAGAACGCATTTTCACGCTATGAACGGGGTCAGGCCAAACCGATGCCTGCGGTGATCAACTTGTTCCGCTTGCTGGAGCGGCACCCGGACTTGCTTGCCGAATTGCAGGATTGAAACAAAAGCGGCCAGTCAAGCTCGCGGGGAACAGGCGTTCGTGTAACTACTCGATCACTTTGTCAGCACTGATCATCACGCCCCTCACCGACGGTCCGTACATGGCACAAGGCAACATGGAAATCGTTACCGGCACCGGCGCCACCATCGCGCGCACCACCAACGCGATCCTGTGCCGCTGCGGTGGGTCGAAGATGACATGCGTGATCTCCTCGTGTGTGACGGGCCGCGAACGTAGCGCCTGCTTCACGCACTCCGACGGCCCAGAGAAGTGTCTGCAACCACCACTGTGCGTCAGCCGGCTGGATGCCGAGTTATTTTATGGCGGGTCGCCTCGTTGCTCTGCCCTATCTTCTGCGCCTTCTCTTGAGGCGCCGGCTCTATGCAAGATGGGCAAAGATCGAGAACCGCTCCGCGCCGTTGACGGCGCGCGTGATATGGCCGCGGCCATCGGTATCCTCACCGATCAGGAAGCCGCCCGGCTGCACCACGGTGTTGCTGCCGTCGCCATACTCCATGGCGAGTCCACCAGTCAACACCAGGACGGCCTGCCTCTGGGGCGCCGGATGCCACTGATAGTCGAGATCCGCTGGAGCTTTGGCGAACTGGAAGGACCGCAGCGCGATCTGGCCGGTCTCCTTGCCCTCCTGACCGCCATACAGGAAGGGCATTGTCTTGTGCTCAAAGAAGGAAACGCCATCGGACGTCTCTTGATTGTGCAGGAACTCGATCCCGTCGGGCTCCGGTCGCTCTAGGTGCTCACGGCGATCCAGCACGATCTCATGGTCGAGGGAGATCAAGGCGGATCGGAACGGCTTGCTGTCGAGCGCGCGGCTGCGGTGACCTTCGCCCCAGGTATCGCGTAAGGAATAGATATCGCCGGGCTTGAAGACGCGCCGCTCGCCGCTGCGCAGGCCGATCTCAAGGGCACCTTCCGTCACCAGGACCAGCCGCCGCCGCGGCGACGGATGATAATCCATGTTGAATGAGCCGGGTGACCAGCGAAAGCTCAGCGTGGTCGCCGGCATGGCGGCCGTTTTGCGGAACGGGCCGCTGGTCGCGATGTAAGGCAGCGTCTCATCGATGAATCGCGTGGTGCCGTCGAGGCCAGTTTCGGTGATCTGGACGTGAACGCCGTCGGTATGCATCGGTCTCTCCTGTTGTGCCCGAACCCCGTGCGTCGGACGAAAGCAAGTTCGACGCGGCGAGCAACGAGCCGCTCAGTTGCGGGTCTCGTCGTCGACGCCGTCTGATTGGACACCAGCTTTTGTACTGCCTCGGTCCCGGCGGGCCGGTGCGTCCAACTCGATCGGAGGCTTCCCGCACTCCGGCGGCCCGGACGGGCCCATGCGTGCGTTTCGAATTCATCTTACTAGATAAGGATGAGGATAAGGGGCGGAGTCTCAGCGTTAGTTGACCGCGCTCGGGCAATGCCGGCGTACTTTCAACAAATGCAGCTTTAGTCCATCAAGCGACGGTCCGGCAGGGGCGGCTTGAAGTGCACCCATGCCGGCGGCACGCGGCAATGCGGTCGCAGCAGCCAAGGTATGCAGCAATCGACGGGAGGGTATAGGGTCCATGTGCTTCCCATCGTGCATAGACCCCTTGAAGCGTCTACGCCACGGATTGCGCTGCGGACCCGGCCTTACCATCGTGCGCAAACAACGACTCATCGACGAGCGTCTGCCGCTGCGCGGACTTGGCACTGCGGTGTTACCATGTAGACACCCGTGATCCCATGCGTTCCCGATATGCCCACGACATCGCTGAAACTTTCCGACGAACTGAAGCAACGCGCCGCCGCCGCCGCCAAGGAGCGCCGGATATCGCCACACGCATTCATGGTCGATGCGATAGCGCAGGCGGCAGATGCGGCCGAACGCAGGGCCGATTTTGTGAACGAAGCCCGCGCAGCGCGCGAACAGATGTACAAAACCGGCAAGGGCTACGATACCGGCGAAGTTGCTGCCTACTTGAAAGGACGCATCGCAGGTAGCAACCCCACCAAGCCGAAAGTCCGTCCTTGGCGCGGCTAAGTTATTCGGAGCGAGCGCTTGTCGATCTGACAAGGTTGACCGATTTCCTGATCAACATCGATGCTGCGGCGGCAGCGGAAACAGTTGACCTGATCGCCGAGGCCATCGAACTGTTGCGCCGCCACCCGCTGGTTGGCCGTCCTGTCGAACATGGGCTGCGCGAACTGGTGATTTCGCGCGGCCAAACGGGCTACCTGGTGCTATACAGCCTCGACGAAGCGGGCGACGCCGTTTTCATTCTTGCCATTCGCCATCAACGCGAAGCTGGTTATGCGAATGTAGCCACTGATTGAGGCGCCGGACGCAAACACTGTTCTTGTACGGCTGGCAAGACGTCGCCCCGAATCCCGGCATCCGGAGTTGCGCGTTCCTGTGTGTCTGGCTGGCGCTGGCTATTTGGTCCGCCTTCATTTTGGCAACAGCGTGGGCCTACACCACCTCGCGCAAATTTTTCGGCCTGTTTGTCGCCCTGCCGGGCGTGCTGTTTCGCGGCGTCGATCTCGCTTACATGCAGCTGCGGGCCCGCCGTCTCGCAAGCTGGTGGCGTACGCTGGCACGCCTTGTGGCCTTGCCGGCGGGCCTCATGCTGACTCCGCTTGACCAACTGGACGGCATCAGCATGGAGCGCTTCGATGCGGCGCTGGCGCCGCTGATTGCGCAGATTCAAGCCAACGCCGCCGCTCTCTGCGCACCGCAGGTCGTGTACACCAAAAGCCCGGCCCTGCTCGATTACCTGAATGATGCGCAAGCCCCGCGCCGACCGGCGGACCTGCACTAAGGCGGCGGGCGCTTCCTCTTGGCCCTCCTGGGCGGATCAGCCGACTTCGACGGCAGCACGATCCATTACGATTCACAAACCCGCGCTTGGCAAAAAATTCACAACGATGTGCGTGACAAGCGCGATGCATTCGCAGCCCTGGTCAAGGGCATGGAGACCTGCAAATTCGATCTGCGCTGAAGCCGCGCAGTTGGACACGCGTGGGTTAAGATTGGCCGCGATCCGCAGGCCACCTTGCCCTGCGCTCGCCCGCCCCACTACCGCACACCCGGAGGCTCCCATGCAGTCCATGTCCAGGCTGATTCTCGCCACCATGTTGGCCGCCACCCTTTCGGCCTGCGCGCCACTGATCACGCAAAGCCCGAACGGCTCGATCCGCCCGCTCAATGCCAGTGCCGACGCCGAGGATGCGCACCTCATGCTGTTCGGCCACGATGTGGTGGCCTATTTCACCGAAAGCCGGCATCGCCTGGGCAGCCCGGCGATAAAGAGCGTGATCGACGGCGTCACCTTCCGCTTCGCCACGCCTGAGCACAAGGCACTGTTCGACCGCGAACCGGCCAAGTACATCCCGCAATACAACGGCTATTGCGCCAACGGCATCGTCTACGGCATTCCGTGGGGTGGTGATGCCGATTCCTGGCGAATCATCAATGGCAAGCTCTACACCTTCGGCGGCAAGGGCTCACGCGACGGCTTTTATGTCGACCTGCCGCGCAACATCGCGCTGGCCGACAAGTACTGGAACGAAGAGGTCAAGGGTTCCAACGCCTTCTTCCAGCGCGTCAAGCGCTACGTCTTCAACCGCGTGCCGCATTACAAGACCGGCGAGGAGCTGGCCGAGGAAGTCAGGCGCAGCGGCGGCGGCAAGTCCTGAAGCATCGCGGCGCTCGTGCGCTGAACGCGCGACCGCGTGCGCATGGCGGCCAGGCGTCGCCGCTTCAGGCCAGCTCGCCGCGGCGCAGCTTGTAACGCTGGATCTTGCCGTTTTCGGTGCGCGGCAGCGCCGCGACGAATTCGACCGCGCGCGGATACTTGTAGGGCGCAATCGTGTTCTTGACCAGCGCCTGCAAGGCCGCCGCGGTCGCGTCATTCGCCGCATGGCCCGGCCGCAGCACGACATAGGCCTTGACGATCTGCCCGCGCGCGGTATCGCTGGCGCCCACCACGCCGCACTCGGCCACCGCCGGATGAGTCAGCAGCACATCCTCGACCTCGGGGCCGGCGATGTTGTAGCCGGCGCTGATGATCATGTCGTCGGTGCGTGACTGGTACCAGTAGTAGCCGTCCTTGTCCATCAGGTAAGCGTCGCCGGTCAGGTTCCAGCCGTTTTGCACATAGCTTGCCTGGCGCGCGTCATCCAGGTAGCGGCAGCCGGTCGGGCCCTTTATCGCCAGCCGGCCGATGCGGCCCACAGGCAACGGCCGGCCATCGTCACCCAGCACACAGGCACGATAGCCGGGCACCACGCGACCGGTGGCACCGGGACGCACGTCGCCCGGCTTGCAGGCGATGAACGCATGCAGCAGTTCGGTGGCCCCCAGGCATTCGGTCATCTCGATGCCGCTGGCCGCCTGCCACTGCGCACGCGTGTCGGCCGGCAGCATCTCGCCGGACGAAACGCAGATGCGCAGGCTGCGCAGGTCGTGCCCGCCTGCCAGCGGCGCCATCTTGCGATAAAAGGTCGGCGCGGTGAAACAGATGCTGGCCTTGAAACGCGCGATGCCCGCCAGCAGGGTCTCGGGCGTCCATTGCTCGATCAGCACAGCTGAGGCACCGGCGCGCAATGGAAACAGGAACAGGCCGCCCAGGCCGAAGGTGAAGGCCAGCGGCGGGGTGCCGATGAAGACGTCGTCCGCCACCGGTGCGATGATCTGGCGCGACAGCACATCGCAGATCGCCAGCACGTCGCGATGAAAATGCATGGTGCCCTTGGGCACGCCGGTGGTGCCCGAGGTGAAGGCGATCAGTGCCACATCGTCGGCCGCGGTATCGACATTGGCGAAGCCGGCCGGCTTGCCTGCGGCCAGCCTCTCCAGACTCTCCGCCTCGGCGGGTGGCGCGTTGAAATACAGCACGTGGCGCAGTTCGCTACAGGCCGCGCGCGTCAGGCGCATTTCGTCGGCCAGGGCATGGTCGCACAGGGCGGCTGCGATATTGGCTTTGCGTACGATCGCCGAGAGTTCGCGTGCGCGCAGCAAGGGCATGGTGGTGACGGCGATGCAGCCGGCCTTGATCACGCCCAGCCAGGCGGCCGCCAGCGCCAGGTTGTTGCCGCTATGCAGCAGCACCCGGCTGCCGGTGGGCAAGGCCAGGTCGTTGCCAAGCACGTGCGCAATGCGGTTTGCCCGCACCTGCAGCTCGGCATAAGTCGGGCTCTCGCCGGCACCGATGAGGGCAGTGCGTGCACCCTGCCCGCGTGCCACATGGCAGTCCACAAAATGCGCCGCGCAATTCAGGCGCGGCGGGTAGGCAAGCTCGGGCAAGTCGAATATCAATTCCGGCCACTGCTCGCGCGGCGGCAGCCTTGAGCGCGCGAAATCATCGCTGTAGCCAGAGGCTTCCAACGCCGTTGCGCTCATGCCTGGGTTGCCGATGGCGCCACTGCCGGCAAGTCCGCCGTCGCCGCCGACCAGGGCGGCGCCACCAGGCGCCGCTTGCCATCGCTGGCCAGGCGAACCGCGGGTTCTTCGAGTTCCGATCTGTCCCACAACTGGCAGGTGACCTGCTTGTGCTTCTGGTCGAGGCCCTCGCAATAGTTGGTGTACTCGCACAGCCGCACTTCCCGGCCCAGGCCGAGCGAGGTCTTGAGCGCCCAGTCGGGATCGGCCAGACTTTGGCGCGCGGTGCCGACGATGTCGCATTCTTCACGCACCAGCATGGCTTCGGCCATGTCGAAATTGTGCACCCCGCCGGTACACACCACCGGTGTTGTAAAGCCCGCGGCATGGATGGCACGGCGGATGGTGGCGGTAGGCGCGATGTTGCGCCCGAACGGGCCGAACTCGTCCGACAGGTATTGCGGCATGCACTCATAGCCGCTGCGTCCGGTGTAGGGGTAGGCGGAAGAGCCGATGCCGGGCTGCTTGGCATCGTCGAACTTGCCGCCGCGCGAGGTCGAGATGAAATCCATGCCGGCGCGCGCGAACTCGACGCCAAACCAGGCCGCGTCGTCGACCTGGTTGCCGCCGTCGATGCATTCCTCGGCCAGGTAACGACAACCGACCACAAAGTCGCGCCCCACGGCCTGCCGCACGGCCGCGTAAACCTCCAGCGGCAGGCGCACCCGGTTGGCGCGTTCGCCACCATAGCCATCGTCGCGCGTGTTGGTGGCCGACAGGAACGAGGCCATGGTGTAGGCATGTGCGTAGTGCAGTTCGACGCCATCGAAACCGGCCGCGCGTGCGCGCGCGGCGGCCGTTGAAAAAAGGCCGGGCAGGGTTTGCGGCAGTTCGCGGATGTGCGGCAGATCGGTATCGGTCACGCGCTCACGCGCCCCGAACTGCAGGGCCTCCCATTCACGCGCATCCAGAATCGCCTGTTGCGCCGCCGGCGGCAGCCCGGCCAGGTGCGCACGCACCGCATCCTCGGACCAATCCGCGGCACCGAGCAGCGCGCGATGGCGCGGCGTTACGCGCAGAAAACGCTGAAAGTATTTTTCCGCTTCGGGACGCCTGCGAATATTGAGGAAATCGATGATCTGGATGAACACCTGCGTATGGCCATCGCTGGCGCGCCGGATGGTATCGACCAGCGCACTCAGGCCATCCACATAGCGGTCGTGACTGATGCGCAGCAACGGGCCGCTGGGCACGTCGCGAATGCCGGTGGCTTCGATCACCAAAGCGCCGGGGCGGCCACGCGCGAATCGCTCATACCACTGCAGCACGTCGACCGTGGCTTCGCCCTCTTCGTTGGAGCGCCACGGCACCATCGCCGGCACCCAGGTTCTTTGTTGCAGGTGCAAAGGCCCCGCGCGCAGACGGCTGAAAAGGCGCGAGCGCGCCGCTTCTTCACGCGTTGGCACGCGGCCGGTGGCGGGATGGAACTTGATGCGCTGTGCGGGTTTCCACATGGTGTTCTGACTCGGGTTCGGTGGGTGCGCGGGTCTTCAAACGCCCAGGTAGCGATGCCACAGCGCGTGGTCGGCATCGAGTGCGGCGGAACTGCCGGCCCAGGCAACGCGGCCGCGCTCGATGATGGTGTGATGGTCGGCGATCATGATCAGGCGTTCCACATACTTGTCGATCACCAGGATGGTCTGGCCCTGACCCTTGAGCGCCTTGAGGCACAGCCAGATTTCCTCGCGAATCAAGGGCGCCAGCCCTTCGGTGGCTTCGTCCAGGATCAACAAGTGCGGGTTGGTCATCAATGCGCGGCCGATCGCCAGCATCTGCTGCTCGCCGCCCGATAGCTGGTTGCCCATGTTGTTGCTTCTTTCGGCCAGGCGCGGGAAGAAGCCGAACACGCGCTCAAGCGTCCACGGCGCGGCCGTGCCGTTGCGATTGCCGGCAAACGCCACCAGGTTTTCACGCACTGTCAGATTGGGGAAAATCTGCCGCCCTTCCGGCACCAGTGCCATACCCATGCGCGCGATGGCGTCGGAGCTGCGCTTCTCGATGGCCTGGTCGCGAAAGCGGATGCGCCCGCCGCGCGCCGGTGTCATGCCCATGATCGAGCGCACCGTGGTGGATTTGCCCATGCCGTTGCGCCCGAGCAGGGTCGCGACTTCGCCGGCGCGGATCTGGAAATCGATGCCGAACAGCACCTGGCTGGCTCCATACGCGGTTTGCATATCTTCCACCTGTAAAAGAATCGCCGCCGCGCTCATCGGACTACTCTCCTTTCACTGCGTGACATCGTCCCCGCGGGAGGATAAGCGCTCCCTGCGGACGGCCGGGCGCAAGCGCTCACGCCGCCGCCTCGTCGCCCAGGTAGGCTTTTCGCACTTCCGCGTTGCCGCGGATTTCCTCGGGCAAGCCGGTGGCGATCAGGCGCCCGTTGACCATCACCGAAATGCGGTCGGCCAGGCGAAACACCGCATCCATGTCGTGCTCGACCAGCAGCACGGTGATTTCTGCGCGCACCTTTTCCACCAGCTCCATCATCCGCGCCGATTCCTCCGGCCCCATGCCGGCCATCGGTTCGTCCAGCAGCAGCAATTTGGGGCGTGTTGCCAAGGCCAGGCCGACTTCGAGCTGGCGCTGCTCGCCATGCGCCAGGTTGCCCGCGAGCACCGCCTCGCGTCTGCCCAAGCCCACGCGCGCGGCCAGTGCGCTCGCCTCATCGAGCAAGGCCGTCTCGGAGGCGAGTGAGCGCCAGAACGACATGCTGGAGCCGCTGCGCGCCTGTACCGCAAGGGCGAGATTGTCCAGTACCGAGAACTTGCCGAAAATGCTGGTGATCTGATACGAGCGCGCCAGGCCCTCGCGGACCCGCTCATGCTGTGGCATGCGGCTGATGTCAACCTGATCGAATGTCAGGCTGCCGGCATCGCTTGCCAGGGAACCCGAGAGTTGCGCGATCAGGGTGGTTTTGCCGGCGCCGTTGGGGCCGATCAGTGCATGCACTTCGCCACGTTCGATTTCCAGGCTGACGTGATCGGTGGCGGTCAGGCCGCCGAAACGCTTGACCAGACCAGATATGCCGAGCAGCGTTTCAGCCACGGCGACTCCGATCGAACCAGCCGGCGATGCCGCGCGGCGCGTACAGCACGATGACAAGCAGGATGATACCCACGCCAAGGAGCGAGTGCTGCTGGTATTTGGGCCACAGGTCGGCCATCCACTCCACCTTGTGGTTGGCGATGAATTCTTCCAGACCCAGCAGGGTGAGCGCGCCGATCAGGCCGCCGTAGCGATAACCGACACCACCGAGCACCACCATGATCATCAGGTTGCCCGATTGCGTCCAGTGCAGGATCGAGGGGTTGATGTAGTTGCCGTGATTGGCCAACAGCGCGCCGGCCAGCCCGCCAAAGGCCCCGGCGATCACAAAGCACACCAGCTTGTAGCGCCGGGTCGGATAACCGATGGCTTCCATGCGCGGCTCGTTTTCACGAATCGCCACGATCACACGGCCAAAGCGCGAGGCCACCAGGCGGCTCAGCAGCAGCATCGATACGCAAAGGATCGCCAGCACCACGTAGTAGAAGCTGGTGTCGTCCTTGAGGTCGAGCAGCGGCAGCGTGGAGCGGCCGGGCAGGCTCAGGCCTTCGTCGCCGCCATAAGCCTTCATCGAGTTGGTGAGGTAATAGATCATCTGCGCGAAGGCCAGCGTGATCATGATGAAGTAGACGCCGCGGGTGCGCAGCGACATGGCGCCGATCGCCAATGCCAGCAGGCCCGCGATCAGCATCGCCAGCGGCCAGCCGATCAGGGCGCTGGGCACGCCCTCGATGATCATTACGCCCGCGGTATAAGTGCCGACGCCGACAAAAGCCGCATGGCCGAAGGAGATCATGCCGGCGTAGCCGAGGATCAGGTTGAGGCTGCCGGCCGCCAGCGCAAAAATCATGACGCGAGAAGCGAAACTGGTGTAGTAGTCCAGATCGAACGCGCGCATGATGAGCGGAAGGGCGAGCGCCGCCAGCAGCAGGATGAATGTGGCGGCGCGCTGCATCAACCCCTCGCCGGAAACAGGCCCTGCGGTTTCCAGAACAGCACCGCGGCCATCAGCACATAGATCAGGATCGAGGCCAGCGCGGTGCCGGCGGCGCTGGCGATTTGCGGCGGCAGGATTTCACGCAGCAATGCGGGCAGGAAGGCGCGCCCGAAGGTATCGACAAAGCCCACCAGCACCGAGCCGATCAGCGCGCCGCGAATCGAGCCGATGCCGCCGATGACGATCACCACGAAAGCCAGGATCAGGATGTTGTCGCCCATGCCGACCTGGACCGCAAAAATCGGCCCGAGCATGGCGCCGGCCACCGCGCACAGCGCGGCGCCGAAGCCGAACACCAGGGTAAACAGCAACTTGATGTCGACTCCCATGGCGGCGGCCATTTCACGGTTGGAAGCACCGGCTCGCACGCGCATGCCGATGCGGGTCTTGGCGACGATGAAGTAGAGCAATATTGCGACCGTAAGCCCGACGCCGATCACCAGCAGACGATAGGCCGGATAGAACAGGCCCGGCATCAGTTCGATCGGGCCGGACAGCGCCGCCGGTGTACCCAGCGCCATGTCCGAGCCCCAGATGATGCGCACCGCTTCATTGCAAATGAGGATGAGCGCGAAGGTGGCCAGCACCTGCGACATGTGGTCGCGCGTGTAGAGGCGGCGCAGGATCGATACTTCGAGCAGCATGCCGATGGCGGCGGTGGCCGGGATGGCCAGCACCACGCCGAGCGCGAAAGAGCCGGTGGCCGCCACCAGGGTGGCGGCCAGGAAAGCGCCGATCATGTAGATCGAGCCATGCGCCAGGTTGATCATGTCCATGATGCCGAACACCAGCGTCAATCCGGCGGCAAGCAGGAACAGCATCAGCCCGAACTGCAGGCCGTTGAGCGACTGTTCGAGGATCAGGACGATCGACATACAATGCGTTTACAGTTGCCTGAATACACGGGCGCCGCACGCCGCGCCGGGAGCGATCGATGTTTTTGCGCAATGCCTGGTATGTCGCCGCCTGGGACCACGAGCTCAACGCCGAGACACCCCTGGGCCGCATGGTCCTGGGCGAGCCGCTGGTGCTTTACCGGCGCCGCGACGGCCGCGCCGTGGCCCTTGAAGACCGCTGCTGCCACCGCCACTACCCGCTGCACAAGGGCACGCTGGCGAACGACTGCATCCAGTGCCACTATCACGGCTTTACCTACGACGACAGTGGTCGCTGCGTGCGCATTCCCGGCCAGGACACGATCCCGCAAAACGCGCGCGTCAGGCATTACCCGCTGGTCGAGCGGCATCGCTGGATCTGGGTCTGGATGGGCGATGCGGCGCTGGCCGACGAGACCCGGATCACCGACTTTCACTGGCTGGAAGATGCGCAATGGCGCGCCCGCGGCGCGCGCTACCACGTCAAGGGCGGCTACGAACTGGTGATCGAGAACCTCCTGGACCTGACGCATCTTTCGTTCGTGCACCAATCGACCATCGGCAACCAGGCAACCGCCGAAGCCGCCCAGGTGACGGTCACGCGCAGCGAATCGGAGGTGACGGTGGCGCGCTGGATGGTCGATACGCCACCACCGCCGACCTATGTGAAGGCCGGCGGCTTCAGCGGCAATGTCGACCGCTGGCAGTTCATCAATTTCACCCCGCCCTGTTTTGTGAGGCTCGATGTCGGCGCGCAAGATACCGGGCGCGGCGCGCAGGGCATGAAAACCGCCGCGTTCGCCGCCGAAGGGCAACTCGCGGGCGCCATCGAAATGCGCAACCTGAACGCGATCACGCCGGAAACGGACAAGAGCTGCCACTATTTCTGGGCCCAGGCACACAATTTCCTGCTCGATCAGCCGCAGGTGACCGACATGCTGTTCGAACAGATCGACCTCGCCTTTCGCCAGGATTGGGAAGTGTTTGAAAACCAGCAGCGCTGGATCGATATCGATCCGCAGGCGCCGCGGGTGGATGTGGGCGGTGACTCCGGCCAATTGCAGGCGATTCGCCTGCTGCGGCGGAAAATCGCCGGGGAACGCGTCGCCACAAGCATCGGCGCGGCCCAGGCGGGAAGCCAGGCCTAGCCCCACGCCAGGCCGCAGGCGCACCACACACAGGTTCACTTCATCTTGCAGTCTTGCACGTAGGCGTCGCCGCGGTCCTTGAACACCGTGCCGATGGTCTTGTTGACGATGCGCCCCTGGTTATCCTTGCCAACCACGCGCAACACGTAGTTCTGGATCGGGTAGTGGTTGGTGTTGAACTTGAAGGCACCGCGCACCGATTCAAACTTGGCCGCCTTGAGCGCGCGGCCCAGTGCTTCCTTGTCCTCGATCTTGCCCTTGACCTGGCGCACCGCGGAATCGATCAGCATCGCCGTGTCGTAAGCCTGGGCGGCATACACGGTGGGCAGGCGCTTGTATTCCTTTTCGAACTCGGCGACGAATTTCCTGTTGGCCGCGTTGTCGAAATCAAGCGCCCAGTGCGCCGTGTCGAAAAGGCCCAGCATCGGCTCGCCAACCGGGCGGATGATGTCCTGGTCGGAGCCGAAACCCGGGGTGATCAGCTGCACATCCTTGGACAGGCCGGCGCCGACAAACTGCTTGATGAAGTTGATGCCCATGCCGCCCGGCAGGAAAATGTAGAGCGCGTCAGGCTTGGCCGCGCGCACCTGCGCCAACTCGGCCGAGTAGTCGATCTGGCCCAGCTTGGTGTAGACCTCGTCGGCCACCTTGCCCTTGTAGAAGCGCTTGAACCCGGTCAGCGAATCCTTGCCGGCCTGGTAGTTGGGCGCGATCATGTAGACGTTCTTGTAGCCCTTGTTGGTGGCGTGCTGGCCGGCGGCCTCGTGATACGCATCGTTGGGCCATGCCACCGCGAAGAAATAGGGGTTGCACTGTGCGCCGGCCAGGGGCGACGGTGCGGCATTGGGGCTGATGTAGTAGGTCTTGCTGGAAAAAGCCTCGGGCACCGAAGCCAGCAAGATGTTGGAAAACACGATGCCGGTGAGGAAATCGACCTTGTCCAGCTTGATGTTCTTCTCGGCCAATTGCTTGCCCACTTCCGGCTTGAACTGGTCGTCGCCAATGATCACCTCGGCCGGCAGGCCGCCGAACTTGTTGCCGTTGAGCTTGACGGCCAGCATGAAGGCGTCGCGAATATCGCTACCGATCGCGCCGTTGGGGCCGGAAAGCGTGCTGATGAACCCGACCTTGACCTTGTCGGCCGCCTGCACGGGTGCAGTCGCGGTGATGGCCAGCGCGGTGAACGCGGCGATCGCCAATAGATTCTTTTTCAAGTCAGTTCTCCAAAATGTGGGGCGCATATTCGCATCAGGCTTCCCCGCGCGAACCATGACGAACGCAAACGCCTGCAAGCGGACCAACAACAATTACTTTAGGTTTCAAGTAATTGTAAGTCAATTAGGGTTTACAGCGGTACCGCCAGCATGGTGTCGATACCGAACGAATCGACCACCACCGCCATGCGCTGGATCAGCAATTTGCCATGCAAATCGGCCAAGCTCGCTTCATAGCGCGCCACCATGTAGAGCGATGAAACCCCTTCCGGGTCAGACTGGTAGACGACCAGTCCGGCACGCACGCCGAAGGCCTGCGCCTGCCCGCCCGCAGCGGCAGGCAACACCCGCACATTGCTGACCTGGCGCAACAGGTGGTTGTGCCGGTAGGTGAGCACGCCCTTGACCAGCATCGCCACCCGATCACACACCATGCCGTGCGAATAGCAGCCCATGATCGGCGCCGGCAAGCCAAGGTCGCGGTTCTCGCGCGACAGCACTTCATAGG
>Ga0335394_10004199_pt1 | contig 16364 bp, 16 predicted proteins | sample MAT03_FD_205741 | JGI IMG/M metagenome (GOLD analysis project Ga0335394, IMG submission 205741) | Freshwater microbial communities from Lake Fryxell liftoff mats and glacier meltwater in Antarctica - MAT-03 (spades assembly) (version 2) ... | reverse complement strand
TTAAATAGAATAAACTCATCAGAATCTTTAGTTATATGAAAACAGTTCCATTTGTAAACAGAGTTACTATTTATCCTGTAAAATCCCTTGACGGAGTCGAACTGCAAAAGGCAATGGTAACTGAAGGCGGATGTCTGCAGCATGACAGAGAATTTGCCATTATAGATACGAACGGTAAATTTGTAAACGGCAAATCGAATATTCTTACACATTCTCTTCGTTCGACTTATGATTTTGAAAACGAAACTATTTCATTGAAACATAATTATGATTCTGTCTGGAATACATTTCATTTACAAAATGAAAGAGTTGAGATAAATTCTTATCTGACAAAATTTTTTAGTATGCCATGTGAATTATTTCAGGATAAAGGCGGAAGATTTCTGGATATTCCTGATCAAAGCGGAGCTACAGTTTTATCAACTGAAAGTCTGAAAACAGTTTCAGGATGGTTTGGAAATATAAATCTTGAAGAAACACGAAGACGTTTCAGAGCAACTATAGAGCTTGCAAATGTTCCTGCATTCTGGGAAGATAAACTTTTTCTGGAAGAAGGAACTGCTATCGAATTTAAAATTGGTAAAGTTATTTTATATGGGATGAGTCCCCGTGCAAGGTGCATTGTTCCTACACGTAATCCTGTAACAGGTGACGTTATTCATGCTTTCCCAAAATCTTTTGCGAAGATGCGTAAGAATGAATTACCGGATTGGTCAACATTAAATGAATATGATCATTATTATTATCTCTCAACTGACTGTCATATTCCTGATACAGAAATTGGAAAATGGATTCATACGGGAGATGAATTGAAGATAACAGGAAGGAAAGATTTCAGATTGGAATATTAAATTTTAAAAAATCATATTTATTAAAATCTTTGAACAGAATAACAACTTAAATTAAAAATAGAATATGAATTTATTTTTAACAATTATTTGCATTACAATACTTGCAGCTAACTTTCGTGCGCAAGCACAAAACGTTAATGATTTCAATATTAATAATTACGAAAACAATATTTTCTTTATCACAATGGATACTTCTCACAGCAGTCAGACAACAGTGATAGAGTATCCTGAATTTCTTGTATTAATCGAACTGCCGTTTATAGATGAAGGTGCAGGCAAGAGTACAGATTTAAGTGAAGATATTGAGAGAGCTGAAGAATTTATTAAATTTATAAATGATAAATTCAAAAATAAACCGGTTAAATTTGTAATGAGTTCTCACTGGCATCTGCATAGCTTATCCGGCATAACTCCTTTTTTTAAACAAGGGACTAAACTTATTACTACAGAAAATAACTGGCAATACAGCATTGACAATGGTTTTCTCGGAACACTAAATCCAAATGATTTTAATTCGGATATATTAAAAATTAATAAAGATACGACTTTGTTATCTGAAACAAATTTTCCGATTCAGGTAATTTATTTAGACAGCACATATAAAAATAAACCTACTAAGGATTATCTGTTTTTTTATTTTGGAAATAATAAAACACTTCATGCCTCATGTATGTGTGCATTAAGTGATATCGATTTAGATACAAGAAAGGATTATGTTTATTCAGATAGGCTGACTGATTTAAACAGAGTTATTACTGACAGAAATCTTACTGTTGAGAATATTATCAAACTCGGAAGATCTAAAAATTCTGATGGCAATTATATGACTCCTGTCTATTCGGATACATACATGAACAGGTTTATGGATAAAGGAAAGCCGATGATACAGGCTGTGAATGAATTTACTATGATTAGTGAAGAAAATCTTATTATTAATAGAGACAGTATTCTCAATCAAATTATTATTAAAAAAGTATCAACTCAGATTATTAATCAGGCAGTGTATGAATGTATAAAATTAAAAGAGTTTAAAAAAGCTGTTGCACTGGCTCAATTATTAAATTTATATTCTCCGGGTGATCTTAATTTAATTGATACAATGGGAGAAGCATATTATAATGCAGGAGAATTAGCTTTGGCAAATTATTATAATTTACTGATAATAAAAAAGGATCCGAAATTCGGAGGAGGAATAAAAGTTTGGGAGCAGAATAAAATAAACAGCCAATACTAAAAATTATTTTATCCGCCGATTAAAATCATACTTCTGTTTTCCATATTCATAGGATCTGTCTGACCGCCCATTGATGCTGCTTTCATACTGACACATTTTTTTATTACCGGAATAATATCTTCACCGTTTCGCAATACTGAAAGAATATCTGCCTCCCCTTTCGAGAATAAACAATTTTTCATTTTACCGTCTGCGGTTAATCTCAAACGATTACAGTCTCCGCAAAAAGGTGTGGACATAGTAGTAATGAATGCAAAAGTTCCTCTATAACCTGACACTTTATATTTCTTTGCAGTACTGTGAATTTTATCTTCAAGCTTTTCAATAATAAAAGTTGATTTAATTCTTTCAAGCATTTCTTCATAAGTAAAAAGCTTTTTCTCACTCCAGGCATTTCCGGTAAAAGGCATAAATTCAATGAAGCGGATATGAACGGGGTAATGATGTGTGAAACTTATAAACTCACTCAACTCATTATCATTTACACCTTTCATTACAACCAAATTAACTTTAACATGAAATCCTTCATTCATCAAAAGATGAATATTGTTTACTACTTTTGTAAAATGATTACGCTTGGTAATTTCAAAAAATTTTCCGGCATTCAAAGTATCAAGACTTATATTTACAGATTTGATATCTGCTTGTTTAAAAATATTTATAAATTCATCTGCCAAAACTCCGTTGGTTGTAATGCAAAGATTAACAGGCAATTGCGAAAGCTGTTTAATTATTTTATCTGCATCTTTTCTTAATAATGGTTCGCCGCCGGTAAGTCTTATTTTATTCACACCTAAATCTACAAACGTCGAAGCAATTTCAAATATCTCTTCCGCAGTCATTAATTTATTTTGCGAAAAGAATTTCATATCTTCGTCAGGCATACAATACTGACAGCGAAGATTGCATTTATCAATCAATGAAATGCGAAGGTAATCGTGCTTTCTTTGAAATGAATCTTCGAGTATCTGCTTATTTAAAATTATGTTTTCAGATATATTCATTAAATCAATTATTATTTAATTCTTTACAAATATAGAATTATATTAATTATGTTAGTATGGTTTAAGCTATACGAAATATTATTTTTATCAGTGGAAGTTAACGCCTTTCTCTTTATTTTTGTAAAAAAACAAGTCGTGGAGTTATATTTACTGATTATTCCTTTGCTGTTAATAATTTCCTTTCTGTATTCTTCTGTCGGACACGGAGGTGCAAGCGGTTATCTGGGCTTGATGGTATTGATCGGTATCAGCCCTGCATTGATGAGACCTTCAGCATTGATGTTGAATATAATTGTTTCTTTCATAGCTGCATTTCAGTTTTATAAAGCCGGTTATTTTAACAGAAAGATTTTTATTCCTTTTATTATTTTATCTATTCCTTTTTCTTTTATAGGTGCAAAGATAATTCTTACAGATCCTGTCTATAAAGTTATTCTTGGAATTTGTTTATTGATTTCTGTAATGAGAATATTATTTATAAATAAATTTCCGGTATATACAGAGAAGAAAGATTTACCGTTCGTTGCAGCATTATCAATCGGTGCAGTCATTGGTTTGATCTCCGGAATGATTGGGATAGGCGGAGGAATATTGTTATCGCCTGTTTTAATTTTATTTCATTGGGCTGATATGAAAGAGGCAGCTGCAGTTGCTGCTCCATTTATTTTAGTAAATTCACTTTCAGGGCTGGCAGGATTATACAGCTCTGATATAGTTTTCCCACCACAAATGTTTTTGTGGGTCACAGCAGCAATTACCGGAGGAATACTCGGTTCATATTTCGGAAGCAGTAAATTCAATACAGCTGCATTGAAATATTTATTATCGGCTGTAATGATTATTGCAGCATTCAAATTATTTATAAGCTGAATATAATGTATAAAGTAAAAGATGCAAAAAATATTTTGTTCGGAAATGTTAATCAATTACCTGTTGTAAAACGGAATGTTACGGATTGTTTAGGATATACTTTATCGGAAAATATTTATTCACCTGTAGATATTCCACTGTTTAATAATTCTGCCGTAGATGGCTTTGCAGTTAATTACAGGAATATTAATTTAAATGAAGAATTTATTTCATTTCTGATCACCGGTGAGATTAAAGCAGGAGATAATGCTTTTACTTTTAATAAACTGAAAAATAATTCAGCTGTTTACATTTATACCGGTGCAGCAATTCCTGTCAATACTTCTTATGTGGTAATGCAGGAATTTGTAAATATCAAAAATGGATATGTAATAATTTCCGCAGATTCATTAAAGAAAGCGGGTAACATTCGTCTTAAAGCGTCTCAGATTAAAAAAGGTAAACTTGCATTATCAAAAGGACATATTATAAATGCTGCCTCTATTGGGTTTTTGTGTTCAATGGGAATAATCAAAATCAAAGTTATATATAAACCTGTCGTATCTGTAATATCAACAGGTAACGAACTTCAAAAACCCGGAGAGAAATTATTACCGGGACATATTTTTGAATCGAATTCTTTTATGCTTGAAGCTGCATTAAAACAATCCGGCTATAGAACAGTTGAAGTAAAATCAGTTGAAGATATAAGTAAAATTATTTTTAATAATATTAAAATAATGCTTGCTGCATCTGATGTTGTAATAATAACAGGCGGAATATCAGTCGGGAAGTATGATCTTGTAAAAGAAATACTTTTAAGACTCGGAGTTACAGAATTATTTTACAAAGTTTCACAGAAACCCGGAAAGCCTCTCTATGCCGGAAAGTATAAAAACAAATTTGTTTTTGCTTTACCCGGTAATCCTGCTGCATCATTGGTTTGCTTCTATGAATATGTTTTGCCTGCACTGAATAAAATGAGTGGTCATAAGGAATTCGGATTAAAAAAAGAATTACTTCCGTTGACGGATTCTTATGAAGTAAAAGGTGACAGAGATTTATTTCTTAAAGCAAAACTGTTAAACGGAAAAGTTACAATTCTGGAAGGACAGGAATCTTTTATTTTAAAATCTTTTACAGAAGCAAATGCAATTGTTTATTTTACATCAGGCAATAGAATTATAAAAAAAGGAAGCCTGGTTGAAACACATTTATTACCATTAATCTGAATTCATAAAACTAAATAAATGAAAGTGAAAATTAAAATATTGTTATTCGGAATGCTTACAGATATGGCTGGTAAAGCTTTTGTTGAGATTGAATTTGCAAATAATATTGATGTTAATACAGACACACTCATGAAAAAAGTAATTGAGTTATATCCTGAATTCAGAAAAGTTAATTTTATAATTGCAGTAAATAAAAAAGTGATTTCAGAAAATCAATTGATTACTGTGGATGATGAAGTTGCATTATTACCACCATTCGCAGGAGGTTAAATTAACAGATAAATTATGCTGAATGAAAAAGAATTAAATAAATACAACAGGCATATACTTCTCAAAGAATTTGGTGAAGCTGGTCAGCTTAAACTAAAACAGAGCAAGGTTCTTGTGATTGGTGCAGGAGGTCTCGGATGTCCGGTGTTGCAATACTTAACTGCCGCAGGTGTTGGTAATATTGGTATTGTTGACTTTGATACTGTCGCAGAATCAAATCTTCAGCGTCAGGTTTTATATTGTGAAGATGACATCGGGAAATCAAAAATAATTGTAGCAGCTGATAAATTGCACAAACAAAATTCACTTATAAATATTATCCCGTACAATATAAAACTAAACACATTTAACGCAGAGAAGTTGTTTAATGAATATCAGATTATAGTTGACTGTACAGACAATTTCAGCAGCAGATATTTAATAAATGATTTATGTGCGATACTCGGAAAGCCAATGGTGTATGGCTCTGTTCATAAGTTTCAGGGACAGGTAAGTGTTTTTAATTTTAAAATTCGTGACAAGAAACCAACTACTTACAGATGTTTATTTCCTAATCCACCTGAATCTGCAAATCTTATGTCATGTTCTGAAATAGGAGTGCTTGGAGTTCTTCCGGGAATTATTGGAATAATGCAGGCAACAGAAGTTATAAAAATTATTACATGCATAGGGGAAGTTTTATCAGGAAAGCTTTTATGCTTTGATGCACTTACGATGCAGACAACAATGATTGAAATTGAAAGAAGTTCTGATGTTGAAAATATCACACCTTCCACATTGGAAGAATTTATAAATAAAAATTACGATTTGGAAAATAATTGCAGCAGTTCTTTTAAATTAAAAGAAATTACTGCCGGAGAATTGCATGAATTGCTCACAGATAAAAATAATATTCAGTTGTTAGATGTACGTTACCTGAATGAACCGCCGTTTATAGATGAGTTAACAGACTTGCAAATTCCTTTACATGAAATAGAAAATAATCATTTTAAAATTAGCCGTGATAAAGAAGTAATTGTATATTGTAAAAAAGGAATCCGAAGTGCAGTTGCGATTGAGATACTGACAAATAAATTTCAATTCACAAATCTGATTAATTTAAAAGGCGGAGTTGATGAATGGATCAGATTTAAAAACAAGATTAGTAAATTAAAAGAATTACTTTAATGAATGCGAAAGAAATTAAGTCAAAAAAAATATTTATTGACGGCGCAATAAGTCCGCAGTTTATTGCAGATTCAATTGCAAAGCATAGTTCAATAAAAAACATAGGTGCACATCAGATATTTTTAGGACAACTAAGAAGCGATGAGATTAACGGAAAGACTGTGCAGGCAATTGAATTCACTGCATACAAAGAAATGGCAGAAGAAGAATATTATAATATTCGAGAATTAATATTTGCAAAATATAAACTCACATGTATGCATGTATATCACAGTCTGGGAATAATTAATGCAGGGGAAATAAATTTATTTATATTCGTCTCGTCTGTGCATAGAAAAGATTCAAGAGAAGCATGCAGTGAAATTGTAGAGTTAATAAAAACAAAGTTACCTGTATTTGGGAAGGAAATTTTTGAAGATGGAGATTTTAAATGGAAAGAGAATAAATAGTTATGATTAACAATTCTTATAATAATAGTATAGATATACATTGAACTGTAAAAAGATACTTATGCAATGCATACCAAGCTGGGGCTTGGTATGCAGTAGTTAGTTATCCGAAAACATTTTTCATTCCCAATCAATAGCTTGGGAATATCAAAAAGAAATAGTTTAATACATGAAACTTAAATAATTTAATTTAAACAGAATCAACTTATGGTAGATATCACAAATAAGATTTCAACATTACGTTATGCCAAAGCACAGGCAATTGTAAAAGTCAGCAGTCAGTTCACTATAGATGCAATTAAAAACAGAACTGTACCGAAAGGCGATGTGTATGAAATGAGTAAGACTGCTGCTTTACTGGCTGTCAAGCATACAAGCGATGTGATTCCCGATTGCCATCCCCTGCCGATAGAGTTCGCAGCCGTAACTTTCAGTATTATTAATTTAAAGATTCTTATTGAAGTAGAAGTAAAAACAATTTATAAAACCGGTGTGGAGGTGGAAGCAATGCACGGTGTGGCTGTTGCAGCATTAACTGCTTATGATATGCTGAAGCCAATTGATAAACAAATTGAAATCTGTAATATAAAACTTCTTGAAAAAAAAGGTGGCAAGACAGACTATACTGAAGAATTCCGTGCGGGTCTGAATGCGGCGGTGATTGTTTGTTCTGATTCTATATCGGCAGGGAAAAAAGAAGACCGGACCGGTAAAGCAATCATAAGTAAACTCGAAGCATTAAAAGTTAATATAAAAGAATACACAATAATTCCTGATGAAGCAAAAGATATAAAAGAGAAAGTGCTTAAATTAGTTGATGAAAAAGTTAATATGATAATTCTTACAGGAGGCACAGGACTTTCGCCGAGAGATATTACACCAGAAGCCATAGCACCGTTACTTGAAAGAGACATTCCCGGAATAGCAGAGGCGATGCGGAGTTACGGTCAGAAGCGGACGCCTTACAGTATGCTATCGAGAAGTGTTACCGGACTGATAAAAGACACATTGGTGCTGGCACTTCCCGGCTCTACGAAAGGCGCGCAGGAAAGTATGGATGCATTGTTTCCTTTTATACTTCATATATTCAACGTGATGGAAGCGGAGAGGCATGATTAAACATGTTAAAACTCATTTCCAATTAAATGAATTAAAATATTTCAAGAAAGAGGTAATGACTACTATCATCAAAGCAAAACCGGAAGATTACATTTTACCGGCAGAAATCGGTTTATTAAGCTCTCGGATGAGATTGCTTGTAAACCTTCTTTAATTTTTCAGGAGTGATGTGAGTGTAGACCTGTGTTGTGGAAAGACTTTCGTGTCCGAGCATATCCTTTACTGCTCTGATATCTGCGCCTTTATCCAGAAGGTGTGTCGCGAATGTATGACGAAGTACGTGAGGTGATTTCTTTTTCATATCTGTTACAAGTGATAAATTCTTTTTCATTAATCTGTTAACCTGCATAGGATATAATTTTTTTCCGTTGTTGCTCAGGAATAAAATATCAAGATTATTCAGATTACAAATATCTCTGATCTTTATATAATTCTTTATTGCTGTCTCTGCCTTACTTCCAAACGGAACTATTCTTTCCTTCGAACCTTTACCGAAAACTTTAATAGTTCTATTATTAAAATTTACATTTGTGAGCTTGAGATTGATGAGCTCTGATAATCTGATACCGGTGCTGTAAAACAGCTCTATCACTGCTTTATCTGTTATACTTATTTCCGTTATATTCTTCTCTCCAAGCAGTTTAATCATCTCTCTTTCACTCAGAAATGATGGTAGCTTCTTCACTGTCTTCGGAAATAAAAGAAATGATGCGTAATTCTTATCTATATACTTCTTCTTAATCAGAAATTTATAGAAAGACTTTAATACAGATATCTTTCTCGAAAGTGTCTTCCTCGAATATCTTTTTTTGAATGTTAACGGATCTGATAATTCAGAAATAAATGATTTAAGAAAATTTAAATCTAATTTATTTAAATTAATATTTTTAAAATCATCTGTATTTTCTGATTTGCAAATGTAATCTTTGAATTGATTAAGATCTGTTTCGTATGAAGTGATAGTATGAGGTGAATAGTTCTTCGTGACTTTAAGATAATCTAAATATTCTAATCTGTATTCGTCAAATGTTTTCATGATAAAATTAAAATAGTTTCTATAAGTAATTAATTTTATTTGACTGTTACTGTTTTAAAACAGAATGTTTTGTACCACTAAGACTCGAAGGCTCAAAGTAGAGAGTTCTAAAAGTTCTTATTAGATTCTAGTCTTAGAGTCTTAGAGATATTATACTTCTTCATTCAGCGTTAAATCTATTAAGTCGCATCCGATATAGTAGAAAAATTAAACTCCGAAAGTTTCAATGCAGGCACTACAATTGCGCTATCATCTGTTTCACTTCCCATAACTTTCTCTGTAACCGACATATCAATTATATTATTCAAAATATTTATCGGTGATTCATTAAATCTGAAGTTATTTATCGCATGCTTTATCTTTCCGTTCTCTATAAGAAACACTCCGTCTCTCGTTAAACCTGTAAGCAATAACTGACTCGGATCTACATCTCTTATATACCACAACCTCGTCACATAAATCCCTTTCTCAGTCGATGCAATTAAATCTTCAACCGATTTATCAGTTCCTTTCATAATAAAATTAGTCGGGCTCGGAATATACTCACTGTTTGTTTTCTTTGCCCAGTATCTATTGGCAAATAGATTATTCAATACACCGTTTGTTATCCAGTCTTTTTTTATTACAGGATATCCTTCTCCAGAATAAGGTGTTGAAGGAGCTCCGGCATATTGCGGATCAGAAAATATATTTACTTTATCACTCAATATTTTCTCACCGATTTTATTTCCTTTTCCTTTTACTGAAAAAAAACTTCTTCCTTCATCTGCACTTCTTTTATTCATATATCCTAATAGTCTGTCTACCATATCACATACAGCAGCATTTTCAAGTATCGTAACATATTTTCCGGCTTCATATCTTTCAGGATTCTTTGATAATATTGACATATCTATAACCTTATCGGAAAACTTTTTAATATTAAGCAGATTTATGTCAGCATATGATCGTTCTATTTTACTCGAACCTTTACCCTCTTTAGTCCGCATAGTTGTAGAAAATTTCGAATATGTACTTTTATTATATGCAGATAATTTAATTGTATTACCAATACAATTAAATGAGGATTCACTTTCAAAGTATCCCGCCGATATTAAATTATTCTCTTCTGCTTTTGTTATTGCATACGAAATCTTATCGGAAATATTTTGAGGAGTAATATTTGCCGTATCTTCAAAGAATTCTTTGACTTCCAGATAACCCGTTTGTTTTTCAAGCGGAGGCATGAACTCTTTATTATCAGGAGAAAGCTTGGCAATCTCTTCTGATTTCCTTACTCCTTTTTCAATTGTCTCATCATCTATTCCGGTGATTGTTACTGAGCCGGATTTCATACCGAAGTTAGACTGGATTCTCGCTGTTACAGAATCTATTGCGCCGCAAGTAGAAACTGTATTCAATGCAAATCTTAAATTATTTGAATTGCTTCCGCTCAAAGACACAGATGCTGAATCTGCCTTCGAATATGAAAGTATCTTATCTACCAGCTTTTTTGCATCACTCTCTTCTAAAATCATAATAGTTTTTTTTAAATTTCAGATGTTGTATTGATAATATTTATTTGTTTAAATCTCGACGATACTGCCCCGTGACTCACCGGAGATATCTGACCCGGCTCTCCTTTTCCGCAAAATAATGATCCTCCTAAATAATACTCACTCTCATCGCAGATTGCATCACATGAATTCCAGAAATCAACAGTGTTTCCCTGATATGCCAAATCATTTACCATTCCGGTTTTTTTGCCATTCTTGATTTCCCAGAATTCCTGTCCGGTAAACTGGAAATTGTATCTCTGCATATCTATACTCCAGCTGCTTCTGCCTACAATCAATATTGCATCCTCTGTAGCCAAAATTAAATCTTCCAGACTCATTTTTTCTTTCGATGGTATCATTGAAATATTCGGCATTCTCTGTATCGGAAAATGTGACCAGCTGTCTGCAAAAGCACATGCATTTGAATCTTCTTTATTGACATACTTCGCCTGCTCTCTCGTCGTCTGATAATTTACAAATATTCCTTTTTCTATAATCGGAAACTCAACTGTCTTTACTCCATCATCATCATAGCCGCGTGTTGCAAGTCCGTATTCCTGTGTTCTGTCAGCAGTTAAGTTTATTAAGTCCGAACCGTATTTTAATTTACCGAGTTTATCAGGTGTCATAAAACTTGTTCCTGCATAATTCGCTTCATATCCTAATGCTCTGTCAAGCTCAGTCGGATGTCCGCATGATTCATGTATTGTAAGAAATAAATTGTTTGCATGAATTATAATATCTTTTTTACCCGGAACTACTGATGGTGCTTTTAATTTCATCTTTGCATTTTCCACTGCGGCTTCTATTTCCTTTTCAAACGGAAACTTTGTGAAATATTCATATCCCATACTCAATGGTGCAATATCAGTAGTTCGTGTTCCGAACTTCCCTGTTTCCTTATCTACAATTGTTGATTCTGTCTCTGCCCAGATTCTGTATAAATCCTGTGTTATATTCGAACCCTCAGAAGATGCAAAATATTTCCATTCATTTATAAACCACATAAAGGAATCAACATAATCAGCTCCGCCTTGCTTTGCAAGTTTATTATACTTTAACTGAAGGTCTATTTTATTTGTAATGGAAATTTCAAAAGGATTTATTTCTATCGGTGTATTATAAAAATCATTGTAAGATTTTGTCGTTACTAATTCAACCGGAATTCTTTGTAAAATTGAATTTGCTTTTGAAATTTCACAGGCAAGTTTCGTTACTTTCACTACTTCAGCTTCATTCACAAATGCACTTGATGCAAATCCCCATGTCCCGTTAATTAATACTCTGACTCCAAATCCCAGATTATCACTGTCTGATATACTGCGAATTCTTTCATCACTTGTATTTATACTCTGATTTCTGTACTTACAAATTCTTATATCAGAATATGAAGCCCCGTTTTGTTTAGCTGTAAATATTGCTGTATCAGCTAATTTTTTAAAATCATCTTCAGTAAATTTAAGAAAGTTTTTTAAATCCTCTTCGCTCATATTACTGTCAAAAACATTATTCCCAAGAGCTTTCTCTAGTAATCCGCTTCCGATAATTACTCCGCAGCAGGTTACAATTGATGCATTCTTTATAAATTCTCTTCTTTCCATAAATTAAAATATTTTAATTAATACTTAATTTTTCTTTTTAAATTACTTATCTAATTTCTGTTTTTAAAACCCTCTGCATTAATTTAATTTCATCAACTCTTTCAATTCTTTTTACCTCTAAGAATCAAAGTCTCAAAGAAATAATAAAAATAATTTAATGTCTTTGCATCTTAGTGGTAACATTTTCTTTGGTCTCAATGTCTCTGCGTTAAAAATGTCGAATTAGTTATCTAAAACTTCTTCAGCTCCGGCTGACTCCTCTTTCAATTCATACCTCGCCTTACATTGCGGACATTCCAGAAAATCCCCGTCTTTCTTGGTTGACTTCTTCACAAGATATCCGTTATGACATTCTGTGCATTCCTGTATTACCGGCATTGTGTTAGTAATGAAATCACACTCAGGATATTTTGTACAACCGTAAAAAAATCTTCCCTGCTTGGATTTTCTCTGAAGTATCTCACCGACCTTACATTTCGGACAGGCAATTCCAAGTGTAACAGGTTTTATTCCGTTGCATTTCGGATAGTTCGTACATCCGTAAAACTTTCCATACTTCCCTACCTTCAGTTGCATCTGTGCTCCGCATTTATCACACATAATACTTTTTGCAGTCTCTAACTCACTCGCACTCGGCTGCTCTAATGGTAGCGCACCTTTGCATTTCGGAAATGTTTCACACGATAAAAACTGTCCGTTACGACTCCACTTCTTTATCATCTTTGCTCCAGTCTCTTCAAAACAATCCGGGCAATTAATATCTGTCTTCTCAACCAAACCTTTTTTTATTTCTGCTGCAATCGTATCAGCTTCTGTCAGATCTTTTATGAATGGCAAATAAAATTCATCCAATACTTTTTTGTATGTGCTTTCACCATTCGCAATTTTATCCAGATCTTCTTCCATAAGTGCCGTGAAATTCACACTGATGACATCTTTAAAATGTTCCGATAAAATTTTATTCACTGTCTTACCTAATACAGTCGCATATAATTTTTTTTCAATCAGATTCACATACGATCTGTTAATTACTGTTGACACAATCGCAGCAAATGTACTCGGTCTGCCGATTCCGAGTTTATCTAATTGTTTTATCAGACTACTTTCTGTATATCTCGGCGGCGGATTTGTGAAATGCTGATCCTTTGACAATCCGGAAACTTTCACCATATCTTCCAAATTTAAATCAGCAGGAATTAATGTCAGATCATCTTCATCATCAATTACATTATCCGGCTTATCAGTAGTGTCTTCTTTTACATCTTCATAAACTTTCAGGAATCCGCTGAATTTCATCACGCTGCCTGTTGCCTTAAATAAATATATATTCTTATCGCCTCTCGGAGATAATGCACGAATTATGACTGTCTTCTGATCAAGCACTGCCTGTGACATCTGTGACGCAACAAATCTCTGCCAGATTAAATTATATAAATTATGTAAATCTTTACCGAGCTTCTTCATGTCTTCCGGTTTCCTGTTTACATCTGTAGGTCTTATTGCTTCGTGTGCGTCCTGTGTATTTTTTTTCTTTGTTTTAAATATTTTCGGCTGATCAGGTAAATATTCTTCTCCGTAATTTGTATTTATAAATTCTCTCGCCGATGCAATTGATTCATCGCTTACTCTCGTTGAATCAGTTCTCATATATGTAATCAACCCAACCAATCCTTCTTCTTTATTCCCTTCTATACCTTCATAAAGTTTCTGTGCAAGCATCATGGTTTTCTTAGGCGAAAATCCGAGTCTCGATGAAGCCGTCTGCTGCAATACACTCGTTGTAAAAGGTGCCGGAGCATTTCTCTTAACTTCCTTTACCTGTATGTCAGTGATTTTATATTTATTATCCTTTAACTCCTGTATAATTTTATGTGCATGATCAATTGTTTCTATACATGGCTTCTCACCGTCAAATTTTAAAGTGTCATCGTTAATTTTATATAATTTTGCTTTGAATGATTTAGAATTTCCTGACGGCTTCGAAAATGTTCCTTCTATTGACCAGTATTCTTTCGGAACAAATTTCTCTATCTCTTCTTCACGGTCGCAGATTACTCTGAGAGCCACAGACTGCACTCGTCCCGCCGATAATCCGAAATAAAATGTCTTCCATAAAAACGGACTGACTTTATATCCGAGTATTCTGTCCATCACTCTTCTTGCCACCTGTGCCGATACAAGATTCTCATCTACCTTTCTCGAATTCTTCATCGCCTGTTCGATTCCGGTTTTTGTAATCTCATTAAATAAAACTCTGTGTATTTTCTTTTTGTCTATCACAACTTCATCAGCAATGTCAGATGCAATCGCCTCTCCTTCACGGTCAGGATCAGTCGCTATATATACTTTATCGGATGAACTCGCTAATCTTCTGAGATTATCTATTATCTTTTCTTTTCCGGGAATCACATTAAATGTTCCTGAATATTCTCCGTTTTCTAAATCTACATTGATTTTACTTTTCGGCAGATCTTTTATATGTCCTACTGTTGCCTCGACTACGTAATCTTTTCCGAGATATTTATTTATCGTTTTTGCCTTAGACGGTGACTCTACTATTACTAATGTTTTACCCATTTATAATTTAATGTTATTAAAATCTTTTGATTTAAGTAAGAATAAATTTGATAAGATTATTGGAGGTTCAATGAATTGTCTCATTGTTTTGGAGAACCAATCTGTTCATGGAATTTGTCTTATCTTCAAAATCAAAAAGTAATGAAGATATTATAAGTTTTATTTCTTCTACTCCGACTTTCTGATATCCTGCCATAAACATTTTGTCTATGATTAATTCTTCATCCATATCCGTGATTATTCCAAGCTCTTTCATCTGTATCAGATATCCCATCGCTTCAGTACTCAATATATTCTGCTCAGCTGAATGAAAAAATCTGTGTGACTTCGAAATTTTACTCTGCTCTTCAAATACTTTTTCTCCCGAATCAATTTTCGAAAATATCCATGCAAACGCTGTGTTTATCTCTGCACTTGTATATCCGTCTTTATTCAGTTCTTTTATGTCAATTTCATTTATATGCTTACTGTTTCGCATTTCGTTTAAAATATATACAATAATCTCAATTATTTTTTCCTGCATTTTCTATTTTAATTTTAAATAATAGTTTTCTCTTTTTCTGATCTTTACTTTTTGCAACTTTGTCCTGTCCTTATATCCGCAAAGATGCAGCACTCCGTGTATTATTACTCTTAACAGTTCTTCGTTAAATGTTGCTTTATATATTCTGGAATTTGTATTTACTGTTTCTGTAGAAATTAATAACTCGCCTTCAATTAATTTATTTTCATCAACATCGTGAAATGTTATTATATCTGTCTCGTAATCATGTCCGAGAAATTTCTGATTGTAATCTCTTATTATTTCATCATTGCAAAAAATTATATTCAAATAACTGAATTCTGTATTTTCTTCTGTCGAAATATTACTTATTACTTCCTTAACCTTTTTTTTGAAATCTAATCCGGTAAACTTTTCTTTATTTTTTACCTTTTTGTAATAAAAATTTATTTTCAATATTTAAATTTTATTTCCGGAATATTACAAAGTACAAAATTTATCTTAATATAATTCCTTTAATTAGTATAATTAGTTTAATGTCTCTGTAATTGACAATGCAATCGCCGATAATAACTTCTCTGAATTCAATTCCGAAAAGTCTGACCGTAAAACTTTTTTATCGACATTCGAATACAATGCACAATCTCCCTGCTTCGAAACTATCAGCCCTGAAAGCGTTTCCGCCGTTTCAGAAATAAATATTACTTCCTCAAGCATCTCACTCACGATAATATTCGAACATGATTGCAGCTGTAAATGTGTGTTGTTTGTATAGACGGACACGAGGAACTTCGAATTATCTTTTACTTCAGTTTCCGGAATTATCTCAACACTTATACTCGAATTAATTTTAATACTCTTTATATTAATTGAATATGATGTCTCAGAACGTTTAAATGTTTCGGAGAAGAGCTTCTCGATTTTATTAATGTCTT
>Ga0335394_10004198_pt1 | contig 16364 bp, 14 predicted proteins | sample MAT03_FD_205741 | JGI IMG/M metagenome (GOLD analysis project Ga0335394, IMG submission 205741) | Freshwater microbial communities from Lake Fryxell liftoff mats and glacier meltwater in Antarctica - MAT-03 (spades assembly) (version 2) ... | reverse complement strand
CCATGCGCCTGTCAGGGTCAGGACCAAGCCCAGGACCACTCCACGCCAGATCATCGCTGAAGGTTCCGCAACCGGTGGCAGGAACATCCTTGCCATGACCTTTGGAATGTTCGCTAAGTAGGCGGTCACAGGTTGCGAGAACAAGCCACCGAAGTAGGAGCTTTCAACCTGTGAGCCCACGGCAAGATGTACAGCGACATAAGCGAACAAGGCTGCACCGAAACCCAAGAGCATGCGACTCGCGTGTGTCTGGCCGGGACCCCGCGCATAAAGGATCGGGAAGGCGAGTGCAGGCAGCAAAATAGTTCCTTCATAACACAACAAACCAGTGAACAGTGCCAGCGATGCGATCACCACCTGCGGCCATCCGATCCGCTCATTGGACACTGCCAGCAAACCGATCATCGTGAAAAATGTGCCCAACGCGGATTCCCGGCCCACCAACCAAACAATGGATTCCTGATGGAAAGGATACACCAAGAAGAGCAACGCTGCGATCCACGCCCCGCTCTGTGCATTGCCCAGCCCATTGCGTTTCGCAAGTCGGATGAAGAGTGCGAACAACAGGAATGCATTCAACCCATGCACCCCCACATTGAAGGTCCTGTGCCCGAAGGTGGAAGATCCCCATAACGCAGTTCCCCAATGGAACGTGAGATCCGCAAATGGACGATAGATCCCTGTTCTCCATGGGATGCCACGGACCCCCGCATTCCACAAGGCCGAATGGTCATCGCTGAAGGGGGTGAGGTCCAATGCGGGCCAGAATACCAGGAACGCCATCCCCAAAAGCACGGGTAGTGCCCACCAATTTGTGTGGGGTCCCGGTTCACTGTTCATGAGTGATCCATAGAATGGTCGCCGACGAATTCACTGTGGTATGGACTTGGCGATCGCACATGCCTGGAAACATGTTTATCGTGTCTAAGATCGATCCTAATATCGGACAGTCGTTCGTTACCTGTCCGTCTCCGCCATTGGATATCGTTCCGTAATTCTTCAACCGAGAATGAATGTGATCATTGGAAGATCTCATTTCCGTTCATTTCCGTTCATTCACGGTTCCTTCTTGACCCATAAGCCCGGTAGCCATGGTCCGCCAAAGCTAGATGGTGCGCTTCGACCGTAAGTTCGTGCCATGGCATACCGGTCCCTGCTGATCATTCTCGCTGCGTTCCTCGTGAGCGTATCCGTGCGTGTGCCGCAGTTGGACCGGCCGCTTTCGGCACACCACGAGTATTGTACGGCGTTCACGTTGATCGCTCTCACCAATTGGTACGAAGATGGTTTTGCCACACACCATGGGGTACCGTCCGGTGGCTTTGTACGGCAAGCCGAGCAGCTTTTTCCACCTGAAAAATTCTCCAGGAACGAACGGGCGATCGGGTCCTACTATTTCTCGCATCCGCCGTTGGCATACGATCTTCCGTATCTGGTTTTCTCCGTTTTCGGCATAGCACCGAATGTGATCGGACTCCAGTTGTTCAACCTGTTCTTCCACTTGATCACGACGATCGCCTTGTTCTTCGCGGTGCGTTCGGTTTTCCCGGAAGGCTCCTTAACACATGCACCGTTGTTCGTAGCACTGCTCTACCTCTTCATGCCGGCACCGTTGTGGTTCCACGGCAACGCATACATGAGCGACCTCTTCGTACAGAACATGTGGGTGCTCCATCTGGTCTTCGCTATGCGGGTCCTGCAACGGAAGGAAGCCCCCTCGCCCGTTCTCCTCCTCTTGTTCGGCCTTACGCTGTTCCTTACCGTGTACACAAGTTGGTTGGGTGTTTTCGCGGCCGCAACGGCTGTGGGTATCGCGCTGTGGCAATTCCGTGGATCAAACGGTGGCCGGTCCCTTCAACTCGTGGGCGTTTCCGGGGCTGCCGTGGTTCTTGCCGTTGGACTTACCGCTTATCGGTACCTCCAAGTGATAGATACGTCGGTACTGATCAAGCACTTCACCGATCGCTTTGCAGTGCGGGGTTCATTGGCCTTGTCCGATGGACCGTTACCGCATTTGAAGCAATTGGTGATCAACTACCGCATGAGCTACCTGCCGGTGCTGATCGCCTTGGGCGTATTGCTCTTTCTGCGCGTGCGCCGTGCTCATTTGTTCAACGCGTTGAACACGCCCCGGCTTCCGCTTTTCGTTGCGCTTACCGGTATCCCCGTGTTCTTGGACCATGCCTTCCTGTTGCAATACGCCGATCATGATTTTTCCGCGCTCAAGGCCGGACCGCTGCTCTGTGGACTTGTAGGCATCGGCATTTCCGTGTTCCCCACGCGCTGGGCCATGGCCGCGGTCGGGGCAACGTGCTTGGCCGGTGTGCTGTATTTCTACAAGATCAATCCCATCGGTGAAAAGGCCGAAGAACGGTACGCACAGGAAATGGAATTGGGGTTGAAGATCGGCACGGAAACGCGACCCGACGATGTTGTTTTCGCGATCGACCTTTCAGCAGAACCACAGGTCGCTTGGTATGCACACCGGAACATCATACGGGTGGGTACGGTCCAGCAAGCTGAAGAATTCTTAGGCGAACGCGGGTTGCAAGAGGGTGTGGTCTTTCAACGGGAAGGAGATGTGATCACTGCTGAGCGCATCCAACGGTAAGCGCTATTTTCTTTCGTAGACCTGCACGCGCAGGTCATCGACCAAGTGGTCACCGCCGTGTTCGTTCCAGATGTAGACTTTCAAATTGTCCTTTATCGAACGCACTTCCGGGGTTATGTAGTCCATCGTGGTATTCACCCATGTATTGCGCGTTCCCGCTGGAATGGTCCATGTTGACGAAGCGTACTTGTACACTTCCCCGTTGTGATGGAAGGTCATGATCATGGTCGGCGGATCTTGCCCGCTTTCGCCGACCCAAAGTCGTGCGGAAGTGCGGATCCATGCATGGTCCTTCTGTGTGATCGTTTCGTAGGGCACGTCCGGTCCGGGGCTGTATGGGTCCTCCGGCGTTAGGTGGAAAACGCTGTCCGGTCGATCTTCGAAGGTTGAGATGAAGAGGTCCCGAGCAGTGTAATTCGCTTCATCGGTGAAATGTTCCTCGCTGGAAAGTGGGCGTTCCACTAGCAACAGGCGTTCCGTTGCATCTGTGACCTTGGTTTTCCCGAACACCGCTTCGTAGTAGGGTCTTGTCATGCGCTCCTTGCTGAGGATGCCTTGTGTCCATTGCCAGGTTTGGAAAATGTTTAGCAGGAGTCCGAAACTCAGGCCAAGCGCCACGGGAACCCGAAGGATCTTCCACGACCAAAGGAATTGGAGGAACGCACCCAACGGAAGGGCCAGCAAAGCGTACGTAGGCACCATGCTGCGTGCGCTGAAACTGCCTCCGGCGTACCACCAGCAACTCCAACTGGACACTACCCAAAGGTCGACGATGAGAAAGATGGCAATGGCCCACACGGCTTCCGGTATGCGTTTCCAAAGCAGTGGGATCCCACAAACTGCAAGGAACATAAGCGGCGTGTAAATGAACCAGCCCTTGCGGAAACTAACAAGGTAGGGCCAGGTATGTGGTTCCGCAAAGTCGAATCCTTCACCCGGATTCACGTACGAGTAAAAGAGCCATTGGCCGGTAACGCTTTTCCAATAGACGAGTTGTGGCAGTACCGCAATAATGAACGCGAGCGCTGCAAAGAAGATGTGCCCCGGATGCCGTTTGATCCCTTCCCACTTCGTTGCACGGGTGGTCGCACTGCCGAGGCCCCACAACAACGGGATCAAGGCGCAGACCATTTCGGAAGGGCGTACCAAGGTGATGGATCCGATCAAACCCCCGATCCACAATGCACAGGCAATGGTAGGTGCCGCATGCCAACGGATCGTTGCAAGGATAAGTGCAGCGTAAAGGGTGAAAAGGAACGAATGGGTGAGCAGTGTTCCATCCCATGCGGTGAGCTGGAAATAGTTGGTGCCCAACGCAACGAGCACGAGCAGCACCGCCGTCCAGCGATCATCGAAGTAGGTGAGCAGGATGCGACGTAACAAGAACAAGCCGAACAATGCAAATGCCAAACAACCGATCGTAATGCTGATCTGGTACGGTGCCGAAAATCCATCCGCAGGAAAACCAAGCGGCTTCGCAAACGCATGTGCGATCACGAAGAAAGGCGAATAGGCCAATGCCATACCCGCGCTGTACTTGATCACACGACCACCCTCCGGCCCATCCACCACTTGGTACAAGGTCGATGACGGCCCGTAGGTCGTTAGCACATCATCCAGCCAGACCCGATCATGTAGGCCTATATCATCGTGAATGATGGTGGCCGGCAGGTACAGGTAGTAGCCGAAGACATCCCACGTGATCACCTCGCGTTGCGGAACGGTCCAGCGCACTGCGATGATCAGCAGGCAGGCGGCCCAAAGGACAAGGCGCGAGGTCCGAGCATTCATGGCAACAAGATAGACGCGGACAAAGGCAACACTATGCCTTCGGCTTCACGATCTCGAAATCCTCCAGGAACTTGGTGGTGAAGTTGCCCTTGCGGAACTGCTCGTTCTGCATCAGTTGCAGGTGGAACGGGATCGTGGTGTTTACGCCTTCGATCACGTATTCGCTCAAGGCACGCTCCATCTTGGTGATGGCCTCCTCACGCGTTTGCGCACTCACGATCAGCTTGCCGATCATGCTGTCGTAGTTCGGTGGGATCGTGTAGCCCGCGTATACGTGCGTATCCACGCGAACGCCATGGCCGCCGGGGCTGTGGTAGCTGGTGATCTTGCCGGGCGATGGGCGGAAGTCATTGAAGGGGTCCTCCGCGTTGATCCTACATTGGATGCTGTGGCGCGTAGGTTCGTAGTTCAAGCCACTGATCGGGATGCCCGCCGCGATCTTGATCTGTTCGCGGATCAGGTCGTAGTCGATCACTTCCTCAGTGATCGTATGCTCCACCTGGATCCGCGTGTTCATCTCCATAAAGTAGAAGTGCCGGTCCTTGTCCACCAGGAATTCCACCGTGCCAACGCCTTCGTAGTTCACGCTGGCCGCCGCCTTGATCGCGGCCTCGCCCATCTTCTTGCGCAACGCCTTGGTCATGAAGGGAGAAGGCGTTTCCTCCACCAACTTCTGGTGCCTGCGTTGGATGCTGCAATCGCGCTCGCTCATGTGGCAGAACGTCCCGTATTGGTCGCCTGCGATCTGGATCTCGATGTGCCGAGGTTCCAAAATGTACTTCTCCATGTACATGCCTGCATTGCCGAAGGCCGCACCGGCTTCCTGGCTCGCCTTATCGAATGCTTCTTGGAACTCTTCTTCTTTCCACACCAAGCGCATGCCCTTGCCGCCACCACCGGCAGTTGCTTTCAAGATCACAGGATAGCCGATCCTCTTCGCTTCTTTCTTCGATAAGGCGATATCGGTTACCAGACCCTCGGTGCCCGGTACCACTGGGACACCCGCAGCGATCATCGTCGCCTTGGCCGTGGCCTTGTCGCCCATGGCCTCGATCTGTTCGGGCAGGGCACCGATGAACTTGATGTTGTGCTGCTGACAAAGCTTGCTGAACTTGGCGTTCTCACTCAGGAAACCATAGCCCGGATGGATCGCATCCGCGTTGGTGATCTCCGCAGCGGCGATGATCCGCGACATGTTCAAATAGCTATCCTTGCTCGGCGGCGGACCAATACAGACCGCCTCATCGGCAAAACGGACGTGCAGGCTTTCCTTGTCCGCGGTACTGTAAACGGCCACGGTCTTGATGCCCATTTCGCGGCATGTACGGATCACGCGCAATGCGATCTCGCCCCGGTTGGCTATGAGGATCTTCTTGAACATGGAGAAGGATAAGGAGGGTCAATGCAGAGAGTCAAAGAAGCACTGAAAGTTATGTTGACATGAGTATTTTGGTAGGGAGTCTTTCGTCTTTAAGTCGTTAGTCGTTAGTCGTTAGTCGTTAGTCCCGGGGTATGGCTCTGTTTCAGCAGAAGTCCATTCACCATTCACCAGTTCACCAACTCCTACGGGCCACTGTGATTAAAGACTAAGAAGGATCCACCAAGAACAAGGGCTGGTCGTACTCCACCGGTTTGGCATCGTCCACCAGCACCTTTACGATCTTGCCCGTTACCTCGCTCTCGATCTCGTTGAAGAGCTTCATGGCCTCAATGATGCAGATGGTCTTTCCCGGCTTCACCTCATCGCCCACGTTCACGAAGATGGGCTTGCCCGGACCCGCAGCACGGTAGAAGGTGCCGATCATCGGGGCCTTGATGGTGATGTACTTCGCATCGGCGGCCGGTGCTGCTGCCGGAGCGGGTGGTGCCGCAGCTTGCGCAGCGGCCGGTGCAGCAACAGGGGCCGGAAGGGCTGCTGGTGCAGGAGCGGTGAACACTTGGACTTCCTTCTTCGAGGAGGGTGTCTTGATCGTGATCTTGAAGTCCTTCTGCTCGATCTCCACTTCGCTCACGCCGCTTTTCGCCACGAACTTTATCAGGTCCTGGATCTGGGTTAGATTCATTGGTGCTTGATCTTGTTTAACAGCCATGCCGGGCGAAGGTAGGTGATGGGCGGAAATGGTATTGTTCCGACCTATTGTTCATAAGGGGAACGGGATCTCTGATGGGTTTGGCGCGGAGAAAGCCGTGTCTCCTGTGTTCCCAACGTCCTTGTTGATCAGGCGTCGTTATTTGGAGCTTCCGTTGTAGGTTTATGGTCTTGAAATAGGCCGCAGGGTCCCGAAGACGGAGACCCGGCGGAGGTTTAGAATCGGGTCCGGGTTCTGTTATCGTCCAGGGTAGAAGCCTAGTAGCGGGCATGTATTTGTACACTCTTGTAGTGGATGGTTTTGAGGTGGAGACTAAGAGGATGATCCTGACAGATTGAGATGTAGGTTTGTCGCCAAACAGGTCTTCGCTTGAAAAGAATGTTTGGCTCCTACTTCACAACGGCTCATCAATTCGTTTTGGGTGCAGGGGTAGGTTCTATCCTGTTTGCTTGTTGGCTTTGGTGGCGTCAGGATCAGCGCTGGGCGTTGGTGTTGCTCACGGTTGGCGCATTGATACTTCGGCTTTTCTCAGCAACGCTTGATCCCTTCCTGAACCAATGGGACGAATGCTTCCATGCACTTGTGGCAAAGCATATGGTCGCAGATCCGTGTACGCCACGTTTGTTTGTTGAGGGTGTGTTGCCAACCACTGGTGGATGGACACAAGCCGGCATCTGGTTGCACAAGCCGCCATTCTTTTTGTGGTTAATATCGGCATCACTAGCGATCTTCGGTTTGGAGCCATGGGCGGTTCGGTTACCCAGCGCACTTTTGCTCACAGCACTCGTGCCAGTGACCTTTCGGATGGGCGATATCCTCGTTGGCAAACAAGCAGGTTGGATAGCAGCCTTGTTCACAGCTTGCTCGTATTACTTGATGGAGCTAACTGCGGGCGCTGTCACTACCGACCACAACGATGCCATGTTCATCGCCACGGTCGCTTTCAGTTGGTGGGCCCTTCTGGAATTATGGGAGTTTGGAGGACGGGGTTGGGCTGCAGTTGCCGGCTTGTTCGCGGCATTTGCCGTTCTGACGAAGATGTACGTTGGTGCAATGGTCTTCGCCCCGTGGGTTATCGCAGCAACCTTAAGGAACGAAAAACGATCTTGGTGGCAATTTCTGATCGGTGCAGGGATCGCATTTGGTATCAGCGCAATTTGGTTCGGTAGCATAGCGCTCCGTTTTCCGCAAGAGTTGTTCGCTCAACTTGCTTTTGATACGGGTCATTTGGGTGAAGTAGTTGAAGGCCATGCCGGGGATGCCTCCTTCCACTTTCTCGCTATCGATCAGTTGATGGCCCCATTCACTTGGTGGTTGGTGCTTCCAGCCTACGGTTTTCTCGTATGGCGAGTAAAAAGAATGGAGCATCGCTTGTTCCTGCTTGTACTGCTCCTTCTGACCCATGGACTCTTCGCCTGGGCTGATACCAAGATGCCAAGTTTCACGATGGCATTATTCCCACTTTATGTTGTGGCTTTGGCCTTCGCATTAGTGTCGATGACCGAAACGCTTATAGTCGATCGATTCCGGAGTTGGGCACTCCTAGTTGTGCCCATTGTACTTGCAGGGTACTTCCTGAATATTGAGGTTCTTCAACATCGTCACACTTTGGCTTCGCCTCCGAAGATTCACCAACAGTGGCGTCAACAACAACTTGAGGCTATTCCAGTGCTGAACCAACTTGAGTCCATGATTTCAGACCCAACGAAAAGCGTCGTTTACCATGTGCCAGCACTTCATCACATCCAGTTCATGTTTGCAACTGGGATAGAAGCTACCGACCAGTTACCTGCTGCTGCAGATGCAGAACGATTGCTCGCGCAGGGTTACACGGTATATGTGGTGCAGGATGGCGCGCCAGTGGATCAGCTTCCACCCGGCGTGGTGGTTATCCGCGACGAGGTACTAAAGTTCCCAGATATTGGCAGACCGAACTGAACCTCTCAACCTTTTAAGAATGTCTCATATACGCTGTGCATCCTTCGTGCTATTCGGCCTCCATTGCATATATCGTTGCTTTGCTCCTTTTCTCGTTAGTTGACCCTGTAAGCTCCCCCTGATCAGGTGCGCGAATTCCTAAAGATCAACATTGGCGAGCCCACCTTTTATTTGGGTCCTGGTTTGGGGGTTACTGGTTCGTGATCATCGACGATGGCACCCAAGACCAGGGTGGGTCAAGAATTTATCTTGATCCACTCCGTTGCTTCTCCTTGAACTATCATTGGTTCTAAAGGGTTCGTTTGTGGATTTACATCCCTTCTGGAGCACGAAGGACCTGGTTTGCGTCAAGTACATACATTCTCTAGCTTCGTTGCCTAGAAATACCAACCGGATGTCTGAGCCTAGAATGCTATCCTCACCCCACAGGCGCACATAGTTGATTTGGAGTTGTGCGACCATGTTGTTTCTGGCCTATACCCTTAGCTCTTGCATAAAAGTGGCTGTGCCCAAAGGGACGCCGCATTGCATCAAGGACTGGTCAAGGAAGGTGAGGGACAATGCCTAAAGGAGGTGTACAAGTACCGCTACGAGGCTCAGAGTTTACCTTTTCGTTCCCGATGGTTGTCCAGATGCGGCCACAGTTCTTTACAATGAAAAGTGTAACCATGTGTGCGATCCTGATGGTGGATCATCGGGTGATGGAGATGGGCGGAAATGGTATTGCGGTAGGTGGTGCCGGGTACCGGGTACCGTACGGCCAGTACTCGGTACCCAATACCCGGTACCTACCGCCTTGTTCATAAATTGTTTATAAATACGGGGGGGGGGGTATAGTACCGATCCGGCTTTTCTAATATGATATTTGTTACTCTTAACAACAACCAACATGTTCCACCATCGCCTTCTCTTCATTCTCGGTACGTTCGGAACGGTCGCCGCAACGCACGGGCAAGAACTTGCTGCGACCCTTAGCGCGGTGGACCAAAACGGCTATCACGTCTCCTGCTTTGGGGTAAACGATGGGCAGGTCACTGTAACGGCGACTGGGGGAACGACCCCGTATACGTACGATTGGTCGACCGGGGCCTACACGGCAACAGCGACCGAACTTGCAACAGGCTACTTGAAGGTGAAGGTTTCAGATGCGGTCGGCGCGGTCGTGATCAAGGAGATCACCCTAACGGGACCGGACCAAATGAAACTGGAACTAACGTCGTTCAAGTATCCCAGTGGAAAGAACATAAGTTGCTACGAATGCTTCAATGGAAGTGTGGACCTCGAACTTCTCTTATGATCAGGTGGAGATCCCCCAACGCTTGGTAATCGGTGACGTTGAACCACGGAGCGGCTACAGATTATTTGTACAGGAGGGTATTCTGACGGAAAGATTGAAAGTAGCGATCCATACAGAGGGAGATTGGATGGACAAAGTATTCAAGCCCAATTACGCATTAATGCCGTTGAAAGAGGTGAGCGCTTTCATTGCCCAAAACGGACACTTGCCAGATATGCCCAGTGCTGCGTGCATGGTTGAGGATGGCTTGGATGTGGCCAAGATGGATGCTGTGCTTTTGTTGAAGATCGAGGAATTAACATTGTATCTAATCGACATACAGGAACGACTTCAAATAGCAGAGGGCAAACTAAAGTCAAAAGTTAATTGACCTTAGGCTGATACACCTTCGATCTAAATACGGAAATGAAAAACGTATTAACGATTTTGAAAAGCAAGTCTGGGTATATTATTTTTCCGTACGCATTGATTTTCTTAGTGTTGCAAAGTAACACCTTGGCTGCACAGACGAATTTACTGCATAACGGTTCTTTTGAGAATACCGATCAACCACCCAACTGCTGGGCACAAGCGCATCGCGCAACTGATTGGCGAACAGAGTACGAGTATAATTCTGATGACTACAACCATTCTCCAGACTACTTCGACGAGACAGTGAACTTTTACAACGCAGGGGTTTGTGCAGGATCCTACGGTTCCGGCCAAGGCCACCTACGATACACACAAGGAGCACACACCGGGCAGCGCTTTGTTGGTCTCGGCCGTTATGAACTTATCCAACAGCTTTTGGATGCCCCCCTTATACAGGGAGAAGATTATATCATTAGTATGTACGTTGCGTTGGCTACGGACGCAGGGTCTGAATGGTCCGGGGGTTCGGTATTTACACTTGGTGTCGCTAGGGACAAGGTTCGGTATATTAACCCGGTGGGCTACACTACATGCGAAGAAGGCTATGGCGATTATCACGATGGTATTAGTCAGAACATATCTGTTGTTGGCAATTTGGAATTAACAATAACGGAGTATCCTCCAGCAAATGGATGGCAACGTGTTTCTGTTGGATTCCAGGCACCCACCTCCTTGCCTTCTGATCAATGGGAATGGCTATTCATGGATGTGAGAAGATCTGGCACACCATGGATGAGTGATGATTGTGACGGAGATTACTTGTTTGTGGACGACGTTACACTTACTCGAGCTACATTCTGTGGCGCCACCTGTAGTCCTGAACTAGGTACATTGGAGTACGGTCTATATGTGAACGGAGTCTTTACTCCGGGGCTGTTACCCAATAGTGTTGAAGTTGGATCATCGGTTACCCGTGCTTTCAACCTATTTGTGAAAAATGCGATTGGCATAGAACTTACTGTGTTTAGCAGTGGATCCAATATCGCATACGTTCAGCGGGAGTTTGATGTGAATGGACTCCGTGATTTCAATCAATCCACTGGTGAGTATTACCCCGATTTTTGGTTCACTTGGGATGGTGAAAATGGAAGTAACGACTTCATATATCCGGGGAATGATGGCTTGGTGTATAATTTACGTATTTGGAACTGTAATCCGGGCGACATTGTTAACCTAATTGGTCAATCACTAATTTATATACCAGGAAATTTACTCAATGAGCAACCTCCGCTGATACGCAATTATATTCTAGATGATTGCTGTGATGAATACAAATACTTTCAAAACCACACATTTTCGGGTTTTTCGAGAACTGATGTTCAGAATTTCATTCGAGCGGGCTATAGTGTAACTAGCGGGACGCTCGGAAATGTGATTGTTCCAAACACATCTGAAGTGATTTTTCATGCAGGCAACCAGATAAATCTTGAACCTGGCTTTTTCGTTCAGCCCGGTGCCATCTTTACTGCCAGTATTTCGGATTGTGTATACGGCAATGTGCGTAATAACAGAGAGAATAACCGAAGCTTAGCTACCAGATCGCAACTAGAGGACCCACCGACGCAAGCAACATCGTTTTCTCTTTGGCCAACTTTGCTTTCTAATGGGTCCTTGAACATAGCACTTGACGAGAATATAGTTGCGAATAATTCTAATGTGAGATTTATAATGCGTGATCCGGCTGGTCGTGTTGTGTTTAGTTCTAAACTGTCGGCTACTCCATCGGCACAAGCTATTGAACTTCCGGCTGTAGCAAATGGCGTCTACGTAGTTGAGATATTATATGATGGAATCCCAAAAGGCAAGTCAACAAAAATTGTACTTGCTCAATGAGAGTATTTCTTCTCTTCATTGTTTTCTATAATTCCACAAATATTGTATGGGCACAGATCAAATTCGGCAAATGCAAACAACAACTGGGGTTAGGCGTGACCTATGGTGCTTTGTACGGTGGCAGGACAGTAGTCTGCCCACCCGGCTTCTCTCGTAATCGGGCCGTGTGGGCGTGTAATAGCGAACGTAAGAATGTGACATCGCCATTCATTTCTTACGGAGGGAGTGTCGCACTTTTGAAAACACCCATTTTCTTTCCTTTTGGAATTGAAATAGTAAACAGAGGCACAAAGAATGAATTCACCGGATCAGCACTCGATACCGTACCCATTGTTTCTTTCGGCTCAAACCATTACCAATTACGCTTACTCACAGGTATCGGCTTGCGATCAAAGAGGATAGAGTTTTCAATTGGCGTTGGCCTATCAGTCGTAGAACGCGCCACGAACTACAGAACATTGAACGGTGGCAATAAAGAATTCTGGCTTCCTACAAAAATAACCAATGAAAAGCTCACCTTACGTCCAATTATTAAAGCGGTTTACTATTTTGGGGAGTTTTCGAATTACAGGTTCGGCGCTTCCATTGCTGCCGATATGCGAAAATTATATGTGATACCCGCCGCTGGTTATTTGGACTTACGTTTCGGGGTGCAAATAGCCCGCAAAATACACACCAAGACCACGAAGACCTAACTACACGCCCAACCGAACGAATTCAATGCGCATCCCAATACAAATACGTAGGTCGGATAGCAGCAAGTTGCATCTTGGCGCCAACGCTTTGCTGCACACGTTCCATATGTTTTGGGGGTTCGTATGCTTTAGTCTCTTATTAGGTTCTTGCTCAAAGGTTGATGTGCCAAAGGGAACACCTAGTTGTATTAAGAAAAAAATACGCAATACAATTTGTACGGACTCTGTCTTTGAATTCCAGTATCACGGTTATAGAGTTTTCCTTTTCAACTCAGACTCCGAATGCCGAGATGGCATTTCTGAACTGTACAGCGAAAAATGCGAATGGGTTTGCAGCCCGTCCGGCGGCATGACAGGCCTCGGTGATAATTTGTGCCCTGATTTTTTTCAGCAGGCTACAGGTAAAACTACAATTTGGACAAAATGAACTTTACAAGAATTTTTACCTCCCTGTCATTTTGCATGCTTTTTCATTGCCTATGTGCGCAAATCGACACCGCTTTATGGTCATCAAACCTAGCCCAATACATAGAAGGGAATAGCAGCAGGGAATGGATTAAACTGAAATCAGGCAATGAATTGCCTACAAGCCTTTTCACAAACTTATTAACTGATGCATTGGGTTTGAGCAGTAATCATTCCCTTCTACTTCTCAAGCAAAGTATCGACCCATTGGGCTTCTCCCATGATAAATATCAACAGTTTTACAACGGTATAAAAGTTGAGGGTTGTGAATACATCCTTCACACATTAAACGGTGTTGTTAATTCGAGCAATGGCAATGTCGTTCGTAATTTGAACGCAAACACAACACCCAGCATTACTGAGGCAAATGCACTTGCTCTGGCATTAAGTCATCTGAACGCGAACTTGTACGGCTGGCAGTCGTATATTGTTGATGATGAGGACAGCGTGCCGGTTACACAATATCCAGTAGGTGAACTACTAATTGCCCAGATAAGTAATGTTGCAGAGCTAGAGTCTTCAAACTATGCCTTAACGTATCGGTTTGAAATAATGACCATCGAACCCCATTTCACATCTTTTGCAATTTATATAGATGCTATAACAGGCGGCGTCTGCAAAGCTGTGAACATTTCTAGACATGCGGCATGCACATGTTGCGCAGGTACCACGACAACACTTCATCATGGTACTAGAGGTATCACAACGAAGGAATTACACCATGGCTTACCATGGCGCACATTTCTGCTTCGCGATGTTTGCCGAGGGAATGTAATTCAGGCCCGGTATTATGGCCAAGCCGTTAAGGATCCGAACAATAACTTTGTAAATCACTATAGCGATCGTGCGGCTGCAAGTGCGTTTTGGGCAGTTGAAAAGTCAATGGACTTCTTTCAACACCGCTATTCTCGCAATGGTTTCGATGACAACGGAGCAGACGTAATAATTGAAGCAGGCAGCGCTGACCATACAGATAATGCAGAATATAACCCAATAAATAATAATTTGTATTTTGGCAATTTTGAAGAATACGCAAGTTCCGATGTAGTTTCCCTTGATGTAGTTGGGCATGAATTTACACATGGTGTAACAAAGTATAGTGCCGGTTTAGTGTCATCGGGGGAATCGGGCATATTAGATGAGTCTTTCAGTGATATTTTCGGTACAATGATCGAGTATTATGGTCTCTATGGTGATGGCGACTATTTGATCGGCGAGGACTTTGTAATTGCAGGTGCCTGGCGCGATATGCAGAATCCTAATCTAAGAGGTGATCCGGATACGTATCTAGGTAGCTTTTGGATAACAGATGAACTGGATTTCCAGTTTTCACATAAGAATAGCGGTGTCCAAAATTATTGGTTCTACCTACTTGCGGAAGGAGGTAGTGGAGTGAATGACAATGGAACTGATTATGATGTGACTGGTATTGGCAGGAATAGCGCAGCAGCAATAGCGTACCGAAACTTAACGGTCTACCTAACGAGCACTTCGAACTACGCTGATGCTCGAAATGGTTCCATTTGGGCTGCAATTGATCTATTTCCGATCTGTTCCAATGAAGTTACTCAAACTATTAATGCGTGGAACGCGGTTGGGGTAGGGTCGGCAACAGGACAAGGTTATAATATCAACGTGGACTGCAATCAATTAAATTTCATCCGTGGTCAAGGACAACCATACTCGTCTAGGGCGATAAACGCCTTGAGTTCTTCGTGTGCCATTTCGACGAATTCAGCCGCTTCGGTATCCTTTGTCGCAGGCAAATCCATATCCCTGTCACCTGGGTTTTCTTCCGCTCCCAACTTCTTAGCTTACATAGAACCATGCTTGACCGCTTCCGAAATGGCAATAATTCCTCCTTCTAGTACAGGCAATGATTTTTATTCCGAAACGGACAGGGTATTAGAGTATACACTGCCAGTAGAAGAAATTTCCGTGGTGTTAAACTCAATTCCAGAATTTGTTATGCGGCCAAACCCTGCCACAGCGATTGTTTGGTTTGAACATCAGGATGGTTTGGAGCAAATTTCCCTCTACGATGCAACGGGCCGTTGCGTACTGCTCCATTCTTCTACTAACTTGACTATGGTTTCGCTGTCCATCGCCCTATTAGATCCGGCGTCCTACCTTGTGCAGGCAGTTGATGGGAAAGGCGCAATACATAAACGTCGGTTGATAAAGCAATAACGGTTACGAGCAAAAGCACGCCATCAATAAGGTTTGCGTTCTACCAAACAATGGTAATTCATATTGCCCAGTTTAATGATTTGAGTAAACCCTTGTAAGTATTGCCAAACATGCGAAAACCTGACTGTTCTCAACAATCTTCTCTTTTGAGTCGGAAAGATTATAATCTTGTTTGCTGCGCAATTTTCGTGTTTTTTCTAGCCCACCCCGCTTCCGCACAAGAAGTCCCGTTCGCTCAAAACAACACAACGGAACCAGCGCGCAAGAACGAACTATGCTTGAATTTTTTCAGCGTAGTGGATCAAGATCTGGAGAAGGCAAGGCGGCTTTTACCGGATGGCTATCGTGTCGCATTCTTGAACGGAATCATGTACAAAAGACACTTCGGGCAAAATGCATGGCGCTTGGGTTTCGATAGTTTTCGGGATCATTACAAAAGGGAATTTGGTCCTATACGACCTTACCAAATAGAGAGCAACACCAATAGAATAGACTTGCGTTTGGGCTATCAACGGATGCTCGCTAAAGGCAAGTTGCAACCTTATGTTGGAGCCGATGCATTCTGGTCCAAGAGCCGGACAAAGGGCACTTACGAGACCGAGCTAGGGTTGAATGGCCCCTTGCATTTTAGCAGCGATAGGGTCTTCTTTGGGCTTTCCGTAATTGCTGGCATCGCATACAAGCCTTGGGAAAAGTTTTCAATTTCGGCAGAGGCCAGTTCCTTCGTGGGCACTTCAGGCAGTGACGGCTTTCGATATTATTGGGAACCGTTACGGGCACTTGCGGTGAGCTATTATTTCTAAGGAATGTTTCGTTGCGGAGTTGTATGCCGTGCGGGGTGCACCGTTCGGAATTGGGAGCCATATCATTGAATATGAATCTAGCGGTCTGGCAGATGGAGTGTATTTCTATACAATCTATACTGATGCGGGAATTGAAGTGATTCTGTTCTAGCCCCCTAAATTACCGGACACGTTTATGGTCACAAAACCATAAACTGTTCAACGATGAAGGAAAGGAAGAAATACAGCAAAGAAGAGAAG
>Ga0335394_10004194_pt1 | contig 16377 bp, 14 predicted proteins | sample MAT03_FD_205741 | JGI IMG/M metagenome (GOLD analysis project Ga0335394, IMG submission 205741) | Freshwater microbial communities from Lake Fryxell liftoff mats and glacier meltwater in Antarctica - MAT-03 (spades assembly) (version 2) ... | reverse complement strand
CGTCGTAGGAATTCGCCAAGTCGTTCATCGCATTGACCGTGTCCGCGTGCTCCGGCCCGAGGACTTTGCGGCGCAGGGCCAACACTTCCTCGCGCATTTGGAGTGCCTCGTCTGCACGTTTGGCGACGTCGTAGGAAATCGCCAAGCGTTGCATCGCATTGAGGGTGTCAGGATGCTCCGGGCCGAGGACTTTGCGGCTGAGGGCCAGCCATTCTTCTCGCATTTGGAGTGCCTCTTCTGCTCGGTTGGCGACGTCGTAGGAAACCGCCAAGTTTTGCATCGCATTGAGCATGTCAGGGTGCTCCGGGCCGAGGACTTTGCGGCGGAGAGACAGCACTTCCTCTCGCATTTTTAGTGCCTCTTCTGCGCGTTTGGCGACTGAGTAGGAATTCGCCAAGTTCTGCATCGCATTGACCGTGTCAGGGTGCTCCGGGCCGAGGACTTTGCGGCGGAGAGACAGCACTTCTTCGCGCATTTGGAGGGCCTCATCTGCTCGTTTGGCGACGTCGAAGGAATTCGCCAAGCCGTACATCGCATTGAGCGTGTCAGGGTGCTCCGGGCCGAGGACTTTGCGGCGGAGAGACAGCACTTCTTCGAGCATTTTGAGGGCCTCATCTGCTCGGTTGGCGACTGAGTAGGAAATCGCCAAGTTTTGCATCGCATTGAGCATGTCAGGGTGCTCCGGGCCGAGGACTTTGCGGCGAAGTGCCAGCACTTCCTCACGCATTTGGAGCGCCTCGTCCAATCGGCCAGCGTCATAATAAGAATTGGCCAGTCCTTCCATTGCCCTGAACGTGAAGACATGCTCCGGCCCATTAACTTTAAGTCGGAGTGGTAGCAATTCCTCTTGCATTTGCAGTGCCTCCTCCAGTCGGCCAACATCTTCATAGGACATCGCCAAGTTGTGTATCGCATCAAGGGTGTAAGGGTGCTCGTTACCCAGTCGCTGGCGGTAGAGCGCCAGCAATTTTTCATGGATTTTTAGCGCCTCGTCCAAGCGACCGGCATCGTCGTAGGAAAACGCCAACCTGCACAATGTCTTTAACGTGTCGTCATGCTCCGATCCAGAAGTCGTGAGATAGTAATCCCGAACTTTCTCCTATAACGCAATGGCTTCGCGGTAAAGACCCAGGGCGTAGTATGTGTCTCCTAATGTCGCCTGCAGTTTGACGCGGCGACGGGGCTGGGTAGCAAGGTTGGTTTCCAGTTTCTGGGCGGCTTTGTCGAGCGTTTCGGCAACGGTGATGGTGTGGCCGTCGCGTTCAGGGTCCGGGGTTTGAAAGATTTCGATCAGAAAGGTCGAAATTGCCTCAGAATTCTGTAGCGCCTGGTCCTTGGCGTCGCGTTCGGCGGCCACTTCAACCAGCCGGTCGGTTGCCAACGTTTGCGCACGTGTCGCACGTACTGCCTGCCACGCACTCACCCCGATACCACACAAGAGCGACAAGGCAATCGCTGTCCCCGCTTTGACCGCCAGCTTCTGCCGCCGCCCTAATTCTTCAGCACGTGCCTGGGCGTCGACTTTCGCCAGTTCTGTTTCCCGCAGCTTTGTTTCCACTGACGCCAGATAGTTTGTGACTTCCTCGGACAGCTCGCCTGCGTTACGAAGACGATCTTTCGGCTCCAGTTGCAGGCAGTGCCTGGTCAATGCGATCAGGGCTTCGTCGGCACCGCTACCGTTGAGTCGCGCAAGGCAGTCTTCCAGCTTGCCCCGAGATGCCATGCGATAAACTTGAGCCCCATCGTCTCCAACATAGGGAGGCTTGCCCGTCAAAATCTGGGCAAGGATCGCCCCCAGGCCGAATACGTCGGCCCGCTCGTCAATTTGATCGGTTTCCCCGAGCGCTTGCTCGGGCGGCATATACGCGGGCGTCCCCATCACGCTGCCCATTTGCGTATCCGAACCGCCCGAACTGAAAATTCCGGGGGTGTCGCTGCCGCCCCTGCTGCGTATGGTTTGAATGATGCTGATTTCTTTGTGCGTTGCTTGCCCGGACTTCTCGTTAGCGGCACCGCTCCCGGAGAGCACCTTGGCAAGCCCCCAGTCCATGACCTGCACTTCACCGAATGCGCCGACCATGATGTTGGCCGGTTTGAGGTCGCGATGGATCACCCCGCGCGAGTGCGCGTAGGCCATCGTCTGACACACCTGTTCGAAGATGCCGATGAACTTGCTCCGTCCATCGCTGGCGTCTGTGCGATCGTCCAGCAGTTTGGCAAGCGTCTGCCCCTTGACCAGCTTCATACTGAAGAACGGCCGCTTATCGGCAAACTGTCCCAGTTCATAAACCGGTGCAATTCCGGGATGCTGCAATTGCCCACCGATCTGCGCTTCCTCAATGAACCGCTGAATGACGTCCGGGTTGTCCTTGTGAGAATCCAGCAGCACCTTGATCGCCAGGTCGCGTCCCAAATCCGTGTCGCGACCCTTGAGGATCGCCCCCATCACCACCGCGCGCGATCTCGCCATCGAGTCGATAGCGGCTGGCGGGGTCCCTGTCGGGCATTTCGGGCGATGTCGAACAGATTGTGGCCAGCGGGTCTTCGGTCTCCCGCAACACGACTCGCGGCATATTGATTCGCTGACCCAACGCATTGAATACGCTGTGCCCTCCGCTGCCGATTACGACAGCCGCATTCTTGTGGAATGTTGCAGCAAACCCCGCCTCAAGTGCCGCATGAAGGTTCTTGTCCGAGGTGGGCAGTACAGTTGCATCGTCGATTTCAGGAGCCGACTGTTCGTGCCTCTGCGATGCCTCCGCATAACACGCCAGTAGTTTGTTGATCCGTCCCCGCAGTTCGTCATCTCCACCGCAGGCCCGGTCGAGATAATCGGCTCGCTCCTGGTTGGATTTGATCTTCAGTGCGGCGTTAAAGACAGAGGCTTCGTTTGAATTTTCGCTGGACAAGATTTTGGACCTCAATAATTTCAACGCGGCGAAAAACCGGGCTCTATAAGTCGATGCGAGAACTGCCCGACGATCATCCAGTCCATGTCAATATTGTTGCTTTATCCACTGGGTCCACTTTCTGGTCCGATATGCAGTCACGCTGCCGAAGGGCGAGGCGGAAGGAACAGTCTGGTTCGCGGCGACTTCATTCACCAAAATCAGTACACGCACGTCTTGTCCATCCAGAAGACCACATTCTTCAGGAACCTGAATAATTCCGTGTTCAAGTTGTGATTGAAACTCAATGGCTTTCATGGTTGACTCTGTTTCATTAATCGCGTGGAGCGTTAACGATAAAATGGATTCGTCGATCACGTATTGAACTGTTCTGCTTCGTGAGTTTCCAGTGACGTACGCGGAAACAATCAGATGCACTCGGTGGACGATGAGAGTTTACCGAGGGCCGACCGAGTTGTCACCTAGATTCGCGCGGTCCGCTTGAGGGATTCAGTTGGAGTCCAGCCTTTAGGCTGCTGCGATTCAGTCTGTAAGCCGGGGCAATAGCAACTGCGCCGACGCAGGCTAAAGCCTGTACTCCAGCCTTTTCTGCGACAGATCCGGCTCGGGACCATCTCGAAATTTCTCTGGTACTCTGACGCGTTTGTGTCGCCGTTATCGACCGGAGCTGGGGTTGTCTTTTGCAGGATGACGAAATTCTCAACGGAACCTTCATTCGTTCTGGCTCTGGCTTATCTGGCTGGCCGATGTGCTGAGCTTGGCAGGCCGCTCGATTCGAGCCGCGTGGATTTGGCGGCGGAGTGTCGAGCGAACTGCCAGCGTGTGGTGAGCGTGGCATCGCCCTGGGTTTACGTTACGAGCCAACTAAAAAAGTCCCAACGGGGCGAAACAACGCGGCGCAATGCCGTTGGTTTCGCCCCGTTGGGGCTTTCGCGTCTGTGCGGTGTGATCTTTCCTGGGGCGTTGCCCCAGGCTATCACATTTTGCCCCGTTGGGGCGGAATCGCAGGCCGCGGACGGCGGGGCCAAGGAGGGGACGCAGCCAATACTGTTTGGCACGGCGATAGAAGAACATCAAAGGAGTCAAGAACATCAAAATCGTTAGCCATTGCATAGCCCGCAATATCATCACATACTACTATTTGCATAGTCCACTTCCTTTTGAATCAGAACACGCCATGAACCTTGATCGAATTACGAGCAACCCCGGAATCTTGAACGGTCAGCCGTGTATTCGCGGAATGCGACTGACGGTTCGGCGAGTGCTTGAAGCCTTGGCGACGTATCCGAATCGTCAGGAATTCTCCGTCGAATATCCGGAACTGGACGACGAAGATGTTCGACAAGCCTTGGCGTACGCTGCGGCTAATCTCGACGACCGGGTTCTCGAATTTCAGGATGCCAAGTGAAATTTTTGCTCGATCAAGGACTCCCGCGTTCGACGGTTGCTCATCTTCAGAGCAGGGCCATCGAAGCCGAACATGTGGGGAATTTGGGACTGGCGCGGGCTTCGGATGAAACGATTCTGACTGAAGGTCGCAACCGGGGCGCAGTCGTTGTCACACTGGATTCCGATTTTCATGAATTGCTTGCGCTATCGAACGCATCCTCGCCCTCTGTGGTTCGGATTCGTATACAGGGCCTCAAGGGAGAAGATGTTGCGAGAATTATTCAGCACGTTTGCGACGCTGCGGAAGCAGAGCTTTCGGTCGGTGCAGCGATTTCCGTCACGGAACGACGCATTGCTGTCAGGCGTTTGCCTCTAATCGAACGAAACACATGAACGCGACAAATCAAACGGATGCTTTTTCGTACGAAGTTCTTCACAATGTCGATGGACAAGTCCGTCCAGAATCGTAGCGTGTGTGTCTGCTTTCTCACCATATTCAATGCGAGAATCTAAGCATCGGCTGTCTGGATTGTGAAGGCAAAAAGTGTCAGGAATCGTTTTCTTAAACACCGCGTATTCGGTTCCATTATGAGTTTTCGATTCGGTTTCCAGATTGCAAATTACACGCTCCAGTCCTCGACCTGCAGTCCGGATCTCCACTGGTGAATTCACGAGTGTTGCTCGTCACAAGGATCAAGCCATTGAGAGCTGCAATTGAAGCAATCTGACCAAACAAAGGAGACCAAACAATGAGCTGCGTCCCCTTTTTTTCTTCATTTGCTTGCCTTGAGTTTTAACAACGCTGTCAATTCCTATCCTGATGGCTTTTCAGCAGGTTGACGAAATCCTGGCATCACCGGCCAATGCTCAACAAAGTCTTCCAGACATGCCTGATTGATAACTTGATGTTGCTGACTGTGCTTGCGACAATGGCACACGAGTTGCGGTTATAGTAGCCATCACTCTCCGAGTGATAAATGTCAAGGGCCGCGTTTTGCGGCCTTCGTCACTCGGAGAGTGACGTCTACTTTGTCAAATCGAGTACCATTGACCCAGCGACCTTACTCCGATCGCTTGAGCATGACCAAGGCAAAACATGAAACAGAACTCACAACATGAACCCACACGTCGCGGAATTCTACGATCGATGATCGGCGGCTCGATGCTCATGCCGGGAATTGTTTCGCAGTTACTCGCTGACGATGCAGCTTCGGCAGCTGATGACCCATTGGCACCGAAAGCCACGCACTTTCCAGCTAAGGCGAAGCGAGTCATCCTGCTTCACATGAGCGGCGGAGTGTCGCATATCGATTCGTGGGATCCGAAACCAAAACTATTCGAAGATGCAGGCAAGACGATCCCCGTCAACGAATTCCAAGGCCGCAAAGGGGACTTCAATATGTTCCTCAAGCGACCGCAATGGGATTTCAAACCACGCGGTCAATGCGGTACGGAAGTGAGTTCGCTCTTTCCGCACATGGCTGAATGTGTCGATGATCTGTGTGTCATCCGATCAATGAAATCGGATCATACAAATCACTATGAAGCGACACTCGGCATCCACACCGGCTCATTCACATTCGCGCGACCAAGCATCGGATCATGGTTGAGCTATGGACTCGGCACGCTCAATCGCAACCTGCCGTCGTTTGTGGTGATCGCGCCGCATTCGCCGTATGCCGGTGGGCAAGTCTGGGGCAGCGACTTTCTGCCCGGCGCGCATCAGGGGACGCTTGTGGTTCCAGGGCCGGAACCGGTTGCCAATATTCAACGGCGAGCTGCGAGCGGTCGATTGCAGGAATTGGAATTGGCGGCGATGTCTCGCATGAACAAACGGCATCTGTCATCGCGTACTGAAGACCCGTTGCTGACAGCACGAATAAAGTCGTTTGAAACGGCTTTTGGGATGCAGGCAGAAATGCCTGAGGTGTTTGATTTTTCAAAAGAAGATGACGCCACGCTGAATCTGTATGGTCTTGAGCGAGGCAACACGAACGGCTTTGCCTGGCAATGTCTCGTCGCTCGCCGACTGGCCGAACGCGGCGTTCGCTTCGTGGAATTGATCGACGTAGGTTCGTCAGCCAACTGGGATGCACACGGAGATATGCTCACCCATACGCCGCTCGCGAAGAACGTCGATCAGCCGATCGCCGGGCTTTTGAAAGATCTGAAACAGCGAGGCATGCTGGAAGACACGCTTGTCGTCTGGACTACGGAGTTCGGCCGAACGCCGTTCAATTCTGCCGCCGGCGCTGCCGGGCGGGAACATCATCATTGGGTCTTTTCATCCTGGATGGCTGGTGGTGGTGTTAAGCCTGGCATGACCTTCGGCGAATCAGACGAATACGGAATTGATGTCGCCAAAGATCCGGTTCACGTACACGACTTCCATGCGACAATTTTGCACCTGATGGGCCTGAACCACGAACGACTCACTTACCGCCACAGCGGACGCGATTATCGCCTGACTGATGTGGCGGGGCGCGTTGTGAATGAAATCCTTGCGTGATCGCGCGACGTGCAAAGGCGAGCGGTAGCAAAAGAATTATCAATACCAAAGTCTGCGCCCAAGTGACCACTTTCGATCGACCATACTGAAAGAAGCAGATCTGAGACAGATCTGCCTACGTCGTTCGACCTGTCCCAGGTCGAATTCCTTCGACACGGCCACATCGGTTGGTAGAACTGATTCTGCCGCTCTCCTAAAAAATGACTGACAGGTAATGCACTATGCAACGAACTCTGGCTAAAGTTGTGATGACTCTGATCTGTCTGACAACAGAATCAACAATGGCAGCTGAACCAACGCACTGCGATTTGCAATACGCTCACGTTGGGGAGCACCGTCTGTTGCTTGATCTGTATGTGCCGCCAAAATCTTCGACACCTGCACCGCTGGTGGTTTGGATTCACGGCGGGGCGTGGAGAGCCGGATCAAAGGACAGCGTACCAGTTGAACGATGGCTGCAGCAAGGTTTTGCAATTGCCAGTGTTGAGTATCGGCTCAGTCCAATCGCGAAGTTTCCTGCTCAGATCCATGACATCAAGGCGGCGATTCGCTGGCTGCGTGGAAATGCTGAGACCCATGCAATTGATTCGGAAGGGTTCATCATCGCGGGCTCATCCGCCGGAGGTCATCTGGCGGCACTTGTTGGAGTTTCGAATGGCGTGCAGGAATTGGAAGGCAATCTGGGGGAGTTTACTTCGACGTCTTCAAATGTGCAGGCCATCGTTTCATTCTTTGGTGCCAGCAATCTGGAATCAATTTTGTCTCAGTCCACAACGCATGGTTTGAGCGTCCGCGTTCCCGCGTTGGAACTACTACTTGGTGGGCAGCCGGATCAGAAACAGCAACTCGCGAAGCTGGCAAGTCCAGTGGCTCACGTCGATGCCACCGATCCACCATTGTGGCTGATTCACGGAGACGCTGATCCGCAGATGCCGATCGAACAAAGCCATGAACTGTATCAGCGTTACAAGGAACTCGAACTCCATGCTGACTTCGAAATCGTCAAAGGCGGCAAACACGGCGGTGACGGTTTCTTTACAGTCGCACAACTCGATCGGGTTGGGCAGGAATTGAAACGGGCATTGAATCGACAGGAGGTAACGGGAGCGCGCGACAAATAGCAGTTTTGTTAAAACCTGGAGAGTTTTTGAAGTGGTTTTTTGTTCCTATCTCCGCACCAAAGCGTATTTTGGCGAACAAATTTCTGCCAAACGAATCGACGATTTTGCATTCGGCTGCCACAATATTCGTTTGCCTGGTTTTGTTCCCACAGGATCTGAAAGACTCAAAGCCGGTCGCTTCTCTTCGTAAGAAATTGCGAGCCCCAAATCGCGTTCCACCCACAAGCGTCGCACTGCAGCTTGCGGCACAATCCAAAGTCGGCCAGTCGTCATGGGTTTCAAAAACTGCGCGAGCTGTGAAAAATGATATGCCTTGGTGAATTATTTTTAACTTAATTCTCCAAGGAGCGTTTCAATGGCCGTAGAAACACCAAACGACATGTTCGACGGATTACTTCTGGGCTGGTTAACGGAGCAGAAACATCGTCATTCCTGTTCGGACTGATCGCACATGTTGCGACGGCCTTTGAGGACAACGAACGGAATCTGAATCGAGTGCTGAAGTCGCTGAATACGCAGTGCGTGGAGGAAACGCTGGAGTCATCGACGTTTGATCTCAACGATCTTTTGGAAGGAAAACCGATCTCGATTTATCTGTGCATTCCACACGACAAGCTGACGTCTCACAAGGCGCTGCTGAAGATCTGGCAATGAAGAACGACCAGTCGCGTGTCTTCATGAAAGGGCAGGGCAGTACCACGCATCGGTTGCCGGACTACCTGAATGATCCGGCTTTCAAAGGTCTGTGGGATCGAAATCCGTTTTTCAATGAACCGGGTCCCGGTGGACCGCCAGCAGGCTGAAAAGCGAGAGAGCGGCAAGGCGCTAGCCCAATGTCACTCAGTTTGCGATTATAGTAGCCATCACTCTTCGAGTGATGAATGCCAAGGGCTGCGTTTTGCGGCTTGCCTCACTCGGAGAGTGAGGTCTACTATGGGAAACTGAATGCCATTGGGCGCTCATTAATTCAAGACGCCGTTACGCACACGGCGGATTCAAACCCGCGAAACTTGGGAGCTCCCAAAAGTCACCTGTTAAAGCGCCTGTGGAATCCGCTATTTGTTGCCCCCAGACAGACTCTGCTGAACTGGGGTATTTGTTACAATCTCAAACCGGACAGACATCAACTCGTGCAAACCACTGTTTCCATTAATTGCGGAGTGAATCCAATGAGCGACAATCCGTTCGAGAGCCCCGCAGTTGATGACTCGACGATGCTGCCGCCGAGGCGATGGGGACCGACGCTGCTCAAAGTATTTCTGATCTCTGCGATTGTTTTGGTTCTCATCCTGTTGTTCGTGCCTGCGCCTCGAAACGCCATAGAAGCCGCAAGGAGAACGCAGTGCAAGAATAACCTGAAGCAGATTGGCCAAGCGCTGCACAACTACCACAAAGAGTATGGCTCATTTCCGCCAGCGTATACAGTGGATAAATTGGGCAGACCGCTTCACGGTTGGCGAACGCTGATATTGCCGTACCTTGAGCAAACGGCACTCTATCGGCAGATCGATCTGTCGAAACCGTGGAACGATCCCGCCAATGCAGTTGCTTTCGAAACGTTGGTTCCCAGCTTTCAGTGTCGGTCCTTCAGCCTTCCGAAGAATCATACAACCTATCTGGGTGTGGCTGGTGAAGATTCTTGTTTTCACGGCAGCAGCTCCAAAGCGATTGCGGACATTACCGACGGCACATCAAATACGCTGATCGTGGTTGAGGTTCCACCTGATCGATCGGTGCCATGGATGGCTCCGCAGGACGCAGATGAAGCGTTAATCCTGGAAATCACTGAGGGCACCAAAACGGCACACACCGGTGGGTTTCAGGCATTGTTGGCCGATGGAAGCGTCCGATTCATTAGTGTTAATATTGATCGTTCCACATTGAAAGCCTTGCTCACGACTTCCGGCAATGAAGTTGTGGGTGAGTTCTAAAACTGATTCTTTGAGTCGTTGGCTTTCCGTAGGACGAGACTCCAGTCCCGTCCTGACACGAAACTCACTATCAGGCTGTCGATTAAATCGTAACCCGACGCGTCAGCGAGGGGGTATGAGACCAAGAATGCAGGCCATTCCATCCCTCACTGACATTTCTGGTTGCGAAAACACATTAAATCGACACTTGCCAGGTCAGGACGGGACTGGAGTCCCGTCCTACCAATTCGTTGCACGCTCTTTAACCTCGAAGACAATCAGCGGCAGCAGCCAACTGGCCCATGCTGCAAAGGGATAGCTCCATTCGGTGTTGAACTCCATCACCGTCACGAGGCCTCCCATGATGCGAAGGACAACCGCAGAACACAGAAGCAGATAACACCGCCACATCCAGCGGCGATGATCCACAAATCGGCGATGAGTGGCTGATTGAAATCCAATGGCAGCACAAAGTCCGGTGACGATGGCGAGTGACGCAAATCCTGCGGATGCGATCACTCCGGATTCTGTTTGGAACGCCATCCACAAGCCGCTTGGTACAACGAAGAAAAAGATAAGTACCAACTGAACTCGCCCAAGGATTCGATGCCAGCGCGGGAGATTGGTTCTTAGCCCATCGCTCACGAGCAAGATTCCCAGCAGCAATGTGATTGGCCCGGAAAAGATGTGAATATAAAACGCCCACTGATAGCTGCCGAAGAAATAGGATTCGCGATCCTGCAGAAACTCCGACGCAAAATTCGGCGGCAGGTAGTGGCGGTAATTGAAGACGACCGACACAGTGACGCGGATAATCAATACGCAGGTCACCAAATTGAGAATCTGCCAAAGGTATTTGGTTTGTGTGTCCATTAGTTTCAGCGAAAGAATCGAGAGAAGACGTGCAGCCATCTGAAAATGGACAGTCCCGCAACTTGCCCCTCAAGACGATCGTGCATTTTCTGTTGAGTCAACACTGCGGTTTCTGCTGCGTCAAAATCATTGAAACCGCAGGCCACACAATACCGATCGTTTTTTGCCATCGACTTTCCGCAGCCCGGACATGCCTTTTCGTTTGAGCGGAGCTGTTTCTTTGCTGCGTTTTTTTGCTGCGACTTGATACGTTTTGCCGCTGGCAATGATTGACTGATCTCGTCTGGTGCCAAAAACTCGCTGATGTCCGGAAAGGACTCGCTATCCAGAGGATCGGGATCACAGAGATTCGAAACACTGAGATCGGATTCATTGGCTGCTCGCTCCACCATTGGCTCACGATCAGTGGACGATGAGCTTGAACCTGGAGAGGTCGAATGATCCTGCGGAATCTGCAAAGCCTCTCCGCATTTGGGGCAGTTCACCGAGGTGCCAGCCAGCTTCGGCGGCACATTCAGTTTTTGCTGGCAGGATTGGCAGCGAAGTTTAAGCATTCGTTATGACGCCCCTTTCAACTCAAAAGGCATCGCGCATTGCAACAATACGCACGGAGTTTTGCAACGTCTGCAAAACAACGCAGTAGCGTTCCGTGAGTTGAATCAACTTGTCGAGCGATTCAGCCGCCACATCAGAATCGATGTGAAATTGAAGTTCGATACTCGTCAGACCGACCGGAACAGTGCGATCAACGCCCAATGTGCCTCGAAAATCCATGCGGCCTCTGGCTTCGATTTTAGCATTGCGAATCTGTAGCCCCATTGCGGTCGAGACTGCAGCCATCGTCGTTCCGGCGCAGGTAACAAGAGCCTGCAGCAGCATGTCGCCGGAACAAGCGACCGATCCGTCGCCGCCCGCCTTCGGATGCAGCCCGGCAATGATGTCTTTGCCATCGTTGGCAGCCATGGGAACTCGGCAACAAAGGTTAGTAAAATCTATGATCCCGATCGCATGAAGTTCAGCGATCGCGGCATCTGGGTTTGTCTGATAGAGCTGCTTGAGCGGTGCCTGGAGTGATTTGAGTTCGTCGCGATTCATGGGTTACTGTCACTTGCCTTTGTGAGTAGTTAAATGGGCTGGTGGACGTCCACACGGGGTTTACTAAACGAGATCGTTGCGAAAGTCGTCAAGACTTTCGGCAATTCAGGACGTCTCCGAAAGTCTTGACGATTTTCGCTACTTTTCAACTCTACGTGAACAGAACACTCGCTGTGAAACGAATTGCCGTTCGCCAAAATCCTGAATCCAGTTGATTCGGTCGGCCCGTTGGAGTCGAGTCACGCCAACTGCTATGCTTCCGCCCGTAAGATTATCAGAAGTCGCGACGAGTGTTTACTTTCGATCGCGAAAACGAGGCACTGGATTGACAATGAGTACAGATTCACCAAAACGCAAAATCCTGGTCGGTTTTGACCTGGGCGGCACAAAAATGATGGCTGTCGTGTTTGACGACAAGCTCAAGGTGCTGGGAAAAAAACGCCGAAAGACGCGAGGCAACGCCGGCGAACAAGTGGGACTCGAACGCCTGGCTGAAACTATCACCATGGCTCTGACAGAAGCGGGCGTGACGGCAGATGAAATCGTGGGCATTGGTGCGGGCGTTCCCGGGCCGCTGGATCTGCAAAAAGGCATCATTCTGGAAGCCCCGAATCTTGGCTGGAAGAATGTGGATCTGCAGGACTTCCTGTCTAAGCGATTCAAATGCCCTGCGATGATTTGCAATGATGTGGATGCCGGAGTTTTTGGTGAATATACCAGCGGAGCAGGGCAGGGGGCTCGTTGTGTGCTGGGCGTATTCCCCGGGACCGGCATCGGCGGCGGCTGCGTTTACGAAGGCCGTATCTTTCGCGGCTCACGATCATCATGTATGGAAGTTGGCTTTTTGCAGATGGCGACATCAGGACCAGCGGCAGGTGTGGGTACCGTCGGGACTTTAGAAGCGATTGCCAGCCGCTTGGCAATCGCAGCAGAAGCCGCAAAAGCCGTCTATCGCGGTCAGGCTCCTCACCTGAGGGAATTCGCAGGAACTGATATCGGAAAGATCCGGAGTTCCAGTTTGGCGAAGTCGATTGAACTGGGCGACAAGGTGATCGAGCAGATCGTGCGTCGTGCGGCAGAAGAGGTTGGGCGAGGAATTGGCAGTTTGATCAATATTCTGGCACCGGATATCGTCATCCTGGGTGGTGGACTGGTCGAAGCCATGCCGAAGCTGTACCTGGAGTCTGTCAAGGAGGGTATTCGCCGAAACGTATTGCCTTCTCTCGCAGATTGTGCGAAGCTCAAAGTCAGCGAGCTGGGTGACCTTGCAGGGGCGACCGGCGCGGCAGCCTGGGTTCGGCAGGAAACAGTATTGACAGCATTGAAAGACGCGAAGAAGGATTAACGCGGGCGATGACAACCGGGAACGAGACACCTCAAAATGAACCGCCGATTCGTCAGGATATGACACCGGATGCGTCGCGGTCCGTAAATACTTTTCCGCTGGCCGTCATTGAACTCGGAACATCCGCGATTCGCATGGCTGTGGGAGAGAGCGATGGCAGTTCAAATGTTCGCGTTCTTGAGCAACTTGTTCGCGGCGTAAGTCTTGGTAAAGACACGTTCACTCAGGGCGAGATTCAACGGAAGACGTTGCAGGAAGTTATTCGAGTCCTGAAGAGTTATCGTCGCAAGCTCAAAGAGTATCAGTGCAGTAATGCGAAACACATCCGTATCGTTGCGACCAGTGCTGTACGGGAAGCGACGAACCGAATCGAAGTACTGGATCGTATTTATACAGCCACCGGCCTGACAGTTGAATTGATAGACGACGCGGAAATTGCTCGAGTCACCTATCTTGGTGTTCGACCGTTGCTGCAGAACGATCCGACTCTCACAGATGCCATGACCGTTGTTGCAGAAGTCGGCGGCGGCAATACGGAAGTACTGGTCTTGAAGGGCAAGGATATTGTCCATTCGCAGCCCTACCGTCTGGGATCACTAAGACTTCAACAGATGATCATGCAGTCGCAGACGACGCGCAATCACATGGGAAGTATGTTGATCGGCCAGATTAACAGAACTCTGGAACCATTGCTCGACATCGTGCCGCGTGGTCGAGACATGGAATACGTCGCGTTGGGCGGTGACATGCGTTTTGCCGCGAAAGTTCTGGGGATTGAACTGCAAAAAGCAGGACTGAGCCGCATCGAAGTGGATGATCTGGAGAAACTAACAACCAGACTGCTGTCATTAACCGTCGATCGCATCATCCGAAAATACCATATTGAACTCTCACAGGCAGAGACTCTGGTTCCGGCACTGCTGGCGAACCTTCGACTAGCACAAATGCTGGGTTGCACGCAGATCCTGATCACAGGGCTGAATCTGCGTGACGCATTGCTGCAGGGTATGCTCAGGACGAATGACTGGTCAGCAGATTTTTGTGAGCAGATCGTGAACTCCGCTGTCGAGCTGGCTCGGAAATTCCATGTCGATTTGCATCATGCCCGGCATGTTGCAGATCTGGCACGCACATTATACCGAGCACTTCAGGCAGAACACCGCATGGATGCACGCTGCGAAACACTTCTGTATGTCGCGTCGCTGTTGCACGAAATCGGCCTGTTTGTCGGACTCTCTGGCTACCACAAACACTCACAGTATTTAATCACACACAGTGAACTCTTCGGACTCAACGAACAGGATCAGCACCTGGTCGCCATGATTGCCCGCTATCATCGCCGGGCGGCACCAAAGCCAACGCATGAAATCTTTGCCCGGCTTGATCGCGACAACCGCGTTATCGTTTCTCGTTTGGCAGGAATTCTGCGAGTTGCTGTAGCACTTGATCATACCGGCAGCCAGCGTGTGCGTGACATCGAATGCACGATCGAGCGCCACCGTCTTGTGGTGACCGTTACAAATTCCGCCGGCGACCTGTCGCTGGAACGTCTTGAACTTCGCCAAAAGGCGTCACTTCTGGAAGATACATTTGGACTCAGCGTACTGCTGCGTGAGGCATCAAAGCAGACAATCTGAACGTTCTGGAAATTTACATGTCCGATACTGAAGCTTTATTTACCAACCGAGAACTCAGCTGGCTGGAATTCAACCAGCGAGTACTGGACGAAGCCTGTGATCCGTCAGTGCCTTTGCTGGAACAACTGCGATTTCTGGCCATCACGGCAGCCAATCTTGACGAATTTTTCATGGTCCGCGTCGGCAGCCTTCTCACAGCAATTCGCGCTGGGGAAATGAGTAACGATGCATCCGGCTTGTCGCCACTGGAACAGATCAACGCCATCAGCATCCGTACTCAGAAGATGGTTGCCGATCAATATCGCATCTATCTGGATCAACTGGAACCAAAACTCGCGGAAGCGGGAATTCGTCGCCGAAGAATCAATGAGTTGAACGACCGCCAGATTGATTTCGTCGATACGGTATTTCAGGAGCAGATTCAAGCCATTCTGACCCCAATCGCGGTGCATGATCCGTCACGCTTTCCACTTCTGTTCGGACGCACTGTCAATGTCGTCGTGCAGTTGAAGGGTAAGTCAGAGGCCGATCCATGGCGATTTGCCGTGATCCCGTTTGGTCGATATGACCTGCGTTACATCACGCTGCCCAGTGTCGGCGGATATGAATTTATTCTGACGGAAGACGCAATCGCATTGATGGTTCGGCGATTTTTCCCCGGCGAAGAGATTCTGGCGACGGTCCCGTTCCGCGTGACTCGCAACGCAGATTTGACAGTCAGCGACGAAGACGGTGCGGACTTGCTGGCCGAAATGGAAGACGTACTCGATGATCGCAAAGACAGCTTTTGTACCCGACTGGAAATCACCAACAACGTAACGCGGCCGATTCTGGAATTCCTCAAGACTCTGCTGCGAGTCGGAGAGCGTGATGTCTTTCTCGTCCCCGGTCCCGTCGGTTTAAGCGAGCTGATGCAGTTGTCGCAGGTCAGCGGTTTCGATCAGCATTTGTATCCAAACTGGACACCGTGCCTGTCACCAAAAATCGATCCCTCGGAATCGATCTTCGACACGATGAAGTCACAGGATGTGCTGCTGCATCATCCGTATGAATCATTCGAACCCGTACTGCGTCTTCTCTCCGAAGCCGCAGATGATCGGGACGTTGTGGCCATCAAGCAGACGCTGTACCGCACCAGCCGCAACAGCCCCATCGTAAAATCACTCGTCCGTGCGGCAGAAAATGGTAAGAACGTCACAGTCATTGTGGAACTGAAAGCTCGCTTTGATGAAGCCCGCAATATCGAATGGGCTCGCCAATTGGAACACAGCGGCGTGCAAGTCATCTACGGAGTTCGCGGCCTGAAAACACACGCCAAGGCTTGTATTGTTGTCCGTCGAGAACCGCAGGGATTCCAGCGGTATTGCCATTTCGGAACTGGAAACTACAACGAAATCACATCGCGGTTCTACACCGACATCAGTTTGCTCACCTGCAATCGTGAACTTGGCAATGATGCGATCAGCTGGTTCAATGCCGTGACCGGGTCTTCACAGATTCAGCAGTTCTCTCAGATTGAATCGGCACCGATTGGTCTGCGTGAAAAGCTGCTGGAAATGATTCAGGTAGAAACGCAGCGAGCAAAGAAT
>Ga0335394_10004192_pt1 | contig 16383 bp, 11 predicted proteins | sample MAT03_FD_205741 | JGI IMG/M metagenome (GOLD analysis project Ga0335394, IMG submission 205741) | Freshwater microbial communities from Lake Fryxell liftoff mats and glacier meltwater in Antarctica - MAT-03 (spades assembly) (version 2) ... | reverse complement strand
GCATCTGCAGGATGCGGCCGATGCGTTCTTTCTTGCCGCGGATCGGGTTGAAGACCGAGTCACCGCTCTTGAGCACCCCGGAATACACGCGCACGAAGGTCAGCTGGCCGACGTAGGGGTCGGTCATCAGCTTGAACGCCAGAGCCGAGAACTTCTCGTTGTCCTGGGCGCGGCGCGAGACAGGCTTCTCGTCGTCGTCCAGACCCGGCACCGGGGGGATGTCGACCGGCGAAGGCATGAAGTCGACCACGGCATCGAGCATGCGTTGCACGCCCTTGTTCTTGAACGCGCTGCCGCACAGCATCGGCTGGATCTCTGTGGCGATGGTGCGCGTGCGCAGGCCGAGCTTGATCTCGTCCTCGGTCAGTTCACCGGTCTCGAGGTACTTGTTCATCAACTCGTCGGTGGCCTCGGCCGCAGCCTCGACCATGTTGTCGCGCCACTTTTGGGCGTCGGCCCGCAGATCGGCGGGGATCTCCTCGTATGCGAACTTCATGCCTTGCGAGGCCTCGTCCCAGATGATCGCCTTCATCTTCAGCAGGTCGATGACGCCGGTGAAGTCTTCTTCGGCGCCGATCGGCACCACGATCGGCACCGGGTTGGCCTTCAGCCGGCTCTTCATCTGCTCGTAGACCTTGAAGAAGTTGGCGCCGGTGCGGTCCATCTTGTTGACGAAAGCCAGCCGCGGCACCTTGTACCTGGTGGCCTGACGCCAGACGGTCTCGGACTGCGGCTGCACACCGCCGACCGCGCAATACACCATACAGGCGCCGTCGAGCACGCGCATGCTGCGCTCGACCTCGATCGTGAAGTCCACGTGGCCGGGCGTATCGATGATGTTGATGCGGTGCTCGGGGAAGGACAGGTCCATGCCCTTCCAGAAGCAGGTGGTGGCGGCAGAGGTGATCGTGATGCCACGCTCCTGCTCCTGCTCCATCCAGTCCATCGTGGCCGCACCGTCGTGCACCTCACCGATCTTGTGGTTCACGCCCGTGTAGAACAGGATGCGCTCGGTGGTGGTGGTCTTGCCGGCGTCGATGTGCGCCGAGATACCGATGTTGCGGTAGCGCTCGATGGGGGTCTTGCGGGCCATGGTGTGACTCCAAATGCAGGGGCCGCCGACGGGTTGGTGTTAACCCGAGGGCGGCCTGGGAACGAAGGATCAGAAACGGAAGTGCGAGAACGCCTTGTTGGCTTCGGCCATGCGGTGCACTTCGTCGCGCTTCTTCATCGCGCCGCCGCGGCCTTCGCTGGCCTCGAGCAACTCGTTGGCCAGGCGCGCGGCCATCGACTTCTCGCCGCGCTTGCGCGCAGCCTCCTTGAGCCAGCGCATCGCCAACGCCACACGGCGCACCGGGCGCACCTCGACCGGCACCTGGTAGTTCGCGCCACCGACACGGCGAGACTTGACCTCGACCATCGGTTTGACGTTGTTCAGCGCGAGCAGAAAGATCTCCAACGGATCCTTGCTGAGCTTCTTCTCGACCTGTTCCAGCGCACCGTAAATGATGCGCTCGGCCACGGCCTTCTTGCCCGACTCCATGACCACGTTCATGAACTTGGACAAGTCGGCCGAACCGAACTTCGGGTCTGGCAGGATCTCTCGTTTGGGGACTTCGCGACGACGCGGCATTTCAGATTCCTTCTGTGTGCTTCAGTCGGCAACGGCTCTTGCGGAGCCGGCCAAGGCAGGCCACGACGGACGGGCCCAACCACTTACTCGGCTGCCCCACGGACAGCCGGCTCGGGGCGGCGCCGCCCGCAGGCCGCGCCGCAAAAACGGATCAGCCTTTCTTCGGGCGCTTGGCGCCGTACTTCGAGCGCGACTGCTTGCGGTCCTTGACGCCCTGCAGGTCCAGCGAGCCGCGCACGATGTGGTACCGCACACCCGGCAGATCCTTGACGCGGCCGCCGCGAACCAGCACCACGCTGTGCTCTTGCAGGTTGTGGCCCTCGCCCCCAATGTAGGAAATGATTTCGAAACCGTTGGTCAGGCGCACCTTGGCCACCTTGCGCAGCGCCGAATTGGGCTTCTTCGGGGTGGTCGTGTAGACGCGGGTGCAGACGCCTCGGCGTTGCGGCGAGTCCTGCATCGCAGGCGATTTGCTCTTGATCACCTCGGCCTGACGGCCGTGTCGCACGAGCTGGTTGATGGTGGGCATGGGACGTCGGTTCCTGTTCGGTGGCCGGCAGAGGACGCTGGCTACGCGCCGCACCAATCTGCCGAAAAGCTTTCTATTATATTGCTTGGCTGCTCTGCCGACAAGCCGGCTTCACGATGATCTCTTCCCCGGCGCCCGGCGTGGTGCTCGACACCAACGTCGTGCTCGATTGGCTGGTCTTCGATGACCCGACCGTGCATGTGCTGGCGCGCGCCATCCGCAATGGCCAACTTCACTGGCTGGTCACCCCGGCGATGCGCGCCGAACTCGATTTCATACTGCAGCGCTCCACCCTGGGCCGATGGCATCCTCAGCGCGCAGCCGTTCTCGATCACTTCGACGCACTGGCCCGCCCGGCAGAAGCACCGCCGCCCAACACCTACCCCGCCACCCCGCGTTGCCGAGACGCATCTGACCAGATCTTCATCGACCTGGCCTGCGCAACCGGCGCGCGCTGGCTGCTGACACGCGACGCTGCCCTGCTGTCGCTGGCGCGCCGAGCCCGCGACCGCGGTGTGAACATACTCACGCCGCGTCGCTGGCCAGGTCTGTAGGCGGGCAGGGCGCCTGCGCCGCAAGACCCCTTTCGAGGTCTTGCGTGCAGACTCAGTCCGCCGTCTCGGCGCCCGCCGCCGTGGCGGCATCTACCTGGGCCATCTGCGCGGCGGCCAGCTCTTCGGCCTCCTGCAGCGTGATCGCGCGGCGCTCGGTCTCGTCCATCGCCTCCTTGGCCTTGCGCGCCTCGTGGAACGCCATGCCGGTGCCTGCGGGAATCAGGCGGCCGACTATGACGTTCTCCTTCAGCCCGCGCAGCTCGTCGCGCTTGCCCATGATCGCCGCTTCGGTCAGCACGCGCGTGGTCTCCTGGAACGAAGCCGCCGAGATGAAGCTGTCGGTCGACAGCGACGCCTTGGTGATGCCCAGCAAAACGTCGGCATGGGTCGCCGGAAGCTTGCCTTCGGCGCGCATGCGGTCGTTGGTATCCAGCAACTCCGAGCGCTCGACCTGCTCGCCGGCGATGTAGGTGGTGCCGCCGACATCGACGATCTGCACGCGGCGCAGCATCTGGCGCACGATCACTTCGATGTGCTTGTCGTTGATCTTCACGCCCTGCAGGCGGTAGACGTCCTGCACCTCGTCGACGATGTAACGCGCCAGCTCTTCGATGCCCAGCAGGCGCAGGATGTCCTGCGGGTCCGCCGAGCCGTCGACGATCAGCTCGCCCCGGTTGACCACCTGGCCTTCGTGCACCAGGATGTTCTTCTCCTTGAGCACCAGCTCCTCGTAGACCTTGGCATCGGGGTCGGTGATCTGCAGGCGGACCTTGCCCTTGGTCTCCTTGCCGAACGACACGGTGCCGGTGATCTCGGCCAGCGTGCCCACATCCTTCGGGCTGCGCGCCTCGAACAACTCGGCCACCCGCGGCAAGCCACCGGTGATGTCGCGTGTCTTCTGGCCTTCCATCGGGATGCGCGCCAGCACCTCGCCCGGCGCCAGGTCCTGGCCGTCACGCACCTGCACCAGAGAGCCGACCGGGAAGCCGATCGTCACTGCGTGGTCGGTGCCCGGAATGCGCACCTCGACCCCGGCCGGATCGATCAGCTTGACCTGCGGCCGCACCACTTTGACGGCACCGCGGCGCTTGGCGTCGATCACCACCAGCGTCGACAGACCAGTGACCTCGTCGAGCTGCTTGGCCACCGTGACGCCTTCTTCGACGTTCTCGAAGCGGGCCTTGCCGGCGAACTCGGTGATGATCGGGCGCGTCAGCGGATCCCAGTTGGCCAGCACGGTGCCGGCCTTGATGGCCTGGTCTGGCTTGACCGCCAGCGTGGCGCCGTACGGCAGCTTGTGGCGCTCGCGCTCGCGGCCATGCTGGTCGGCGATGATGATTTCGCCAGAACGCGAGATCACCACCAGTTCACCCTTGCCGTTGGTGACATAGCGCATCGTGGCGTTGAAGCCGATCAGGCCGTCGCTCTTGGCGTCGACGCTGGAGGCCACCGCCGCACGCGACGCCGCACCACCGATGTGGAAGGTGCGCATCGTCAACTGCGTGCCGGGCTCGCCGATCGACTGCGCGGCGATCACACCGACCGCCTCGCCGACGTTGACCAGCCCGCCGCGGCCGAGGTCACGGCCGTAGCAGCGCGCGCAGATGCCGAAGCGCGTGGCGCAGGTCAGCGGCGTGCGCACCTTGACCTCGTCGACGCCGGCGGCCTCGAGGATGTCGAGCGCGTCTTCGTCCAGCATCTGGCCGGCCCCGAGCAGTTCCTCCTGGGTCTCGAGGTGCAGCACCTCGACCGCCGTGACGCGGCCCAGGATGCGGTCGCGCAGGCTCTCGATCACCTCGCCGCCCTCGACCAGCGCACGCATGTTCATGCCCAGCTGGGTGCCGCAGTCGGTCTGGGTGACCACCAGATCCTGAGTCACGTCGACTAGGCGGCGCGTCAGGTAGCCCGAGTTGGCCGTCTTCAGCGCCGTGTCGGCCAGGCCCTTGCGCGCGCCGTGGGTGGAGATGAAGTACTGCAGGACGTTCAGGCCCTCGCGGAAGTTGGCGGTGATCGGCGTCTCGATGATCGAGCCATCGGGCTTGGCCATCAGGCCGCGCATGCCCGCCAGCTGGCGGATCTGCGCCGCGCTGCCGCGCGCGCCGGAGTCGGCCATCATGTAGATGGAGTTAAAGGACTCCTGTGTCACTTCCTTGTCGTTGCGGTCCTTGACCTTCTCCTTGGACAGCTGCGCCATCATGACCTTGCCGACCTCGTCGCCGGTCTTGCCCCAGATGTCGACCACCTTGTTGTAGCGCTCGCCCGAGGTCACGAGCCCCGAGACGTACTGCTGCTCGATCTCCTTGACCTCTTTTTCGGCGCGCTCGATCAGGCCCGGCTTTTCCTTGGGCACCAGCATGTCGTCGATGGCAATCGAGATGCCGGCGCGGGTGGCCAACTTGAAGCCGCTCTGCAGCAGCTTGTCGGCGAAGACCACGGTTTCCTTCAGGCCGCACTTGCGGAAGCTGGCATTGATCAGGCGCGAGATCTCTTTCTTCTTCAACGCCTTGTCGATCAGCACGAACGGCAGCCCGGCCGGCAGGATCTCCGACAGCAGCGCGCGGCCGACGGTCGTGCTGACCAGGCCTTGCACCGGGCTTAGCGCACCGGTGTCCTTGTCACGCGTCCAGTCCTTGACCAGGCGCACCGAGATGCGCGCAGTGATTTCGACCACGCCATTGTCCAGCGCGCGCAGCATCTCGCTGATGTCAGAGAACACCATGCCCTCGCCGCGCCCGTTGATGCGCTCACGCGTGGCGTAGTACAGACCCAGCACCACGTCCTGCGAAGGCACGATGGAGGGCTCGCCGTTGGCCGGGAAGAGTACGTTGTTGGTGGCCAGCATCAGCGTGCGCGCCTCCATCTGCGCTTCGATCGACAGCGGCACGTGCACGGCCATCTGGTCGCCGTCGAAGTCGGCGTTGAAGGCCGCACAAACCAGCGGATGCAGCTGGATCGCCTTGCCCTCGATCAGCACCGGCTCGAAAGCCTGGATGCCCAGGCGGTGCAAGGTCGGCGCGCGGTTGAGCAGCACCGGGTGCTCCTTGATGACTTCCTCGAGGATGTCCCAGACCACCGGCGTGCCGCTCTCGACTTCCTTCTTCGCTGCCTTGATGGTGGTGGCGATGCCCATCGCCTCCAGCCGGCTGAAGATGAAGGGCTTGAACAGCTCGATGGCCATCAGCTTGGGCAGGCCGCACTGGTGCAGCTTGAGTGTCGGGCCGACCACGATGACCGAGCGGCCCGAGTAGTCGACGCGCTTGCCCAGCAGGTTCTGGCGGAAGCGCCCGCTCTTGCCCTTGATCATGTCGGCCAGCGACTTCAGCGCGCGCTTGTTGGCGCCGGTCATCGCCTTGCCGCGACGGCCGTTGTCCAGCAGGCTGTCGACCGCTTCTTGCAGCATGCGCTTTTCGTTGCGCACGATGATCTCGGGCGCCTTCAGCTCGAGCAAGCGCGCGAGGCGGTTGTTGCGGTTGATGACGCGGCGGTAGAGGTCATTCAGGTCGCTTGTCGCGAATCGCCCGCCATCCAGCGGCACCAGCGGACGCAGGTCCGGCGGCAGCACCGGCAGCACGTCCATGATCATCCAGTGCGGCTTGATGCCGCTCTTCTTGAAGGCCTCCATCACCTTCAGGCGCTTGGAGTTCTTCTTGATCTTCAGCTCGGAGCCCGTCATGTCGTTGCGGATCTTGTCGATCTCGACATCCAGGTCCATCTCTTCGAGCAGCTTCTTGATGCCCTCGGCGCCCATCAGCGCGATGAACTCGTCACCGTGCTCGGCGTGCTTGGCCTCGAAATCGTCCTCGGTCATGATCGAGAACTTCTTCAGCGGCGTCATGCCGGGGTCGACCACGACATAGGCTTCGAAGTACAGCACACGCTCGATATCGCGCAGTGTCATGTCCAGCACCAGACCCAGGCGCGAGGGCAGGCTCTTGAGGAACCAGATGTGCGCGCAGGGTGCGGCCAGGTCGATGTGACCCATGCGGTCGCGGCGCACCTTGGTCTGGGTGACCTCGACGCCGCACTTCTCGCAGATCACGCCACGGTGCTTCAGGCGCTTGTACTTGCCGCACAGGCACTCGTAGTCCTTGATCGGGCCGAAGATCTTGGCGCAGAACAGGCCATCACGCTCGGGCTTGAAGGTCCGGTAGTTGATGGTCTCGGGCTTCTTCACCTCGCCGAAAGACCACGAACGGATCTTCTCGGGCGACGCCAAGCCGATGCGGATGGCATCGAAATGTTCGTCGGGGGTGAATTGCTTGAAAAGGTCGAGCAGTCCCTTCATGGGTGTCTCCTGGATCCTGAAATCGATGAAAAGGCGGGCGCGGTAAAGGCGGAAGAACCGTCTCGGGGGTAGGCCATCAATCCCGTTCCAGCTCGATGTCGATGCCCAACGAGCGGATTTCCTTGACCAGCACGTTGAACGACTCCGGCATACCGGCCTCGATCGAGTGCTCGCCCTTGACGATGTTCTCGTACACCTTGGTGCGGCCGTTCACGTCGTCGGACTTCACCGTCAGCATCTCCTGCAGGATGTAGGCGGCGCCGTACGCCTCGAGCGCCCAGACCTCCATCTCGCCGAAGCGCTGGCCACCAAACTGCGCCTTGCCACCCAGCGGTTGCTGCGTGACCAGGCTGTAAGGGCCGGTCGAGCGTGCGTGCATCTTGTCGTCGACCAGGTGATGCAGCTTGAGCACGTGCATGTAGCCCACGGTCACTGGTCGCTCGAAGGCCTCGCCCGAACGGCCGTCATGCAGCTTGGCCTGGGTGCGCGTGGCCGTCAGGCCCTTGCGCGCGGCGATGTCGTCGGGGTAGGCCAGCTTGAGCATGCCGCGGATCTCTTCCTCGGCCGCGCCGTCGAACACCGGCGTCGCAAAGGGCACGCCGTGCTGCAGGTTGCCGGCCATCTCCAGCACTTCGGCGTCGGTCATCTCCTCGAGCCGCTCGCCACGGCCGCCGCTCTTGTTGTAGAGCTCGTCGAGGAACTTGCGCAGCTCGGCCACCCGGGTCTGCTGCTGCAGCATGTCGCCGATGCGCTGGCCGATGCCCTTGCCGGCCCAGCCCAGATGCACTTCGAGCACCTGCCCGACGTTCATGCGCGAAGGCACGCCCAGCGGGTTGAGCACGATGTCCACCGGGGTGCCGTCGGCCATGTAGGGCATGTCTTCGACCGCAGTGATCTTCGACACCACACCCTTGTTGCCGTGGCGGCCGGCCATCTTGTCGCCCGGCTGCAGGCGGCGCTTGACCGCCAGGTAGACCTTGACCATCTTCAGCACGCCGGCAGGCAGCTCGTCGCCCTGCGTCAGCTTCTTGCGCTTCTCTTCGAAGTTGAGGTCGAAGCCGTGGCGCGTCTGATCCAGACTGTTCTTGATGCTCTCGAGCTGGTTGGCCACGTCCTCATCGGTGGGCCGCACATCGAACCAGTGGTAGCGGTCGACCGAGGCCAGATACTCCTTGGTGATCACGGTGCCCTTGACGATGCGCTGCGGGCCGCCATTGGCGGTCTTGCCCACCAGCAGCTTCTCGATGCGGTCGTAGGCGTCGGCCTCGACGATGCGCAGCTGGTCGTTGAGGTCCAGCCTGAAGCGCTTGAGCTCGTCGTCGATGATCTGCTGCGCCCGCTTGTCGCGCACGATGCCTTCACGGGTGAAGACCTGCACGTCGATCACGGTGCCGTTGGTGCCCTGGTCGACCCGCAGCGAGGTGTCCTTCACGTCGCTGGCCTTCTCGCCGAAGATCGCGCGCAGAAGCTTCTCTTCGGGGGTCAGCGTGGTCTCGCCCTTCGGCGTGACCTTGCCCACCAGCACGTCGCCGGGGTTGACCTCGGCGCCGATGTAGACGATGCCCGACTCGTCCAGCCGCGCCAGCTGCTGCTCGGACAGATTCGGGATGTCGCGTGTGATCTCTTCGGCACCGAGCTTGGTGTCGCGCGCCATGACCACCAGTTCCTCGATGTGGATCGAGGTGTAGCGGTCCTCGGCCACCACGCGCTCCGAGATCAGGATCGAGTCCTCGAAGTTGTAGCCGTTCCAGGGCATGAAGGCGACCAGCATGTTCTGGCCCAGGGCCAGCTCGCCGATGTCGGTGGAGGCGCCGTCGGCCACCACGTCGCCGGCGGCCACTTGGTCACCGCGCTTGACGATCGGGCGCTGGTGGATGTTGGTGTTCTGGTTGCTGCGCTGGTACTTGATGAGGTTGTAGATGTCCACGCCCACCTCGCCGGCCACCGTCTCGTCGTCGTTGACGCGGATGACGATGCGGTTGGTGTCGACGTAGTCCACCTTGCCTCCTCGGCGCGCAGTGACGACGGTGCCCGAGTCGACTGCGGCAACGCGCTCGACGCCGGTGCCCACCAGCGCCTTCTCCGGGCGCAGCGTGGGCACGGCCTGGCGCTGCATGTTGGCGCCCATCAGCGCGCGGTTGGCGTCATCGTGCTCGAGGAAGGGCACGAGCGAAGCCGCGACAGAGACGATCTGCGCCGGCGCCACATCCATGTACTGAACGCGCTCGGGGCTCAGCAGCACCGACTCCCCGTTCGCGCGCGCCGACACCAGTTCGTCGGTCAGCAGGCCCTCCGCGTCGAGCGAGGCATTGGCCTGCGCGATCACGTACTTGCCTTCCTCGATGGCGGACAGGTAGTCGATCTTCATCGTCACCTTGCCGTCCTCGACGCGCCGGTACGGCGTTTCCAGGAAGCCGTACTCGTTGAGCTGTGCGAACAGCGCCAGCGAGTTGATGAGGCCGATGTTCGGGCCTTCAGGCGTCTCGATCGGGCACACACGGCCGTAGTGAGTGGGGTGCACGTCGCGAACCTCGAAGCCGGCGCGCTCGCGCGTCAGACCGCCCGGGCCCAGGGCCGAGACGCGCCGCTTGTGCGTGATCTCGGACAGCGGGTTGGTCTGGTCCATGAACTGCGAGAGCTGGCTGGCACCGAAGAACTCCTTGAGCGCCGCGCTGATCGGCTTGGAGTTGATCAGGTCATGCGGCATCAGGGCTTCGGTCTCGGCCTGGCCCAGACGCTCTTTCACTGCCTTCTCGATGCGCGCCAGGCCACTGCGGTACTGGTTCTCGGCCAGCTCGCCCACGCAACGCACCCGGCGATTGCCCAGATGGTCGATGTCGTCCACCTCGCCGCGGCCGTTGCGCAGTTCGACCAGGATCTTGACGACGTCCAGGATGTCGTCGTTGGACAGTGTCATCGGCCCTTCGGGCGCGTCGCGGCCGACACGGGCGTTGAACTTCATGCGGCCCACGCGCGACAGGTCGTAGGTGTCCGGGTTGTAGAAGAGACGGTTGAAGAGCGCCTCGACGGCGTCTTCGGTCGGCGGCTCGCCCGGGCGCATCATGCGGTAGATGGCCACGCGCGCGGCCAGCTGGTCGGCGGTCTCGTCCATCGCCAGCGTCTGGCTGATGTAGGCGCCCTGGTTCAACTCATTGGTGTACAGGCACTGCATCTCCTTGACGCCGGCGCCTCGAAGCTTCTTCAGCAGCAGATCGGTGATCTCGTCGTTCGCCTTGGCCACGATCTCGCCGGTCTCCGGGTCGACGATGTTGCGGGCGATCACGCGGCCGAGCAAGAAGTCCTCGGGCACGCTGACAAAGCCGGTGCCCGACTGCTCGAGCTGGCGCACATGGCGCGCAGTGATGCGCTTGTCCTTCTCGACCACCACCGTGCCGTCCTTGTCGGTGAGGTCGAAGCGGGCGACCTCGCCCTTCAGGCGATCGGGCACGAACTCCATCTGCGCACCTGCGTCCATCAGGCGGAAGCTGTCGTTGAGGAAGAAGTTGGCCAGGATCGCTTCGGGCTTCAGGCCGATGGCCTTGAGCAGGATCGTCACCGGCATCTTGCGGCGGCGGTCGACGCGGAAGTACAGGATGTCCTTGGGGTCGAACTCGAAGTCCAGCCAGGAACCGCGGTAGGGAATGATTCGCGCGCTGAACAGCAGCTTGCCGCTGCTGTGCGTCTTGCCCTTGTCGTGCTCGAAGAAGACACCCGGGCTGCGGTGCAGCTGGCTGACGATCACACGCTCGGTCCCGTTGACGATGAACGAGCCGAAGTCGGTCATCAAGGGCACCTCGCCCATGTAGACCTCCTGCTCCTTGATTTCCTTGACCGCCTTCGCCGGATGCGACTCACGGTCATAGATGATCATCTGCAGCTTGGCGCGCACCGCCGCGGCATAGGTCAGCCCGCGCTGCTGGCACTCACGCACATCGAAGGCCGGCTTGGCGATGCTGTATTCGCTGTACTTCATCTCCACGAAGCCGTTGTGCGACGTGATCGGGAAGGTGGAGAGGAAAGCGGCCTGCAGGCCTTCGGGCTTGCGGCGCAGACCTGGCACGTCCTTCTGCAGGAACGCGACGTAAGACTCCCGTTGCATCGTCAGCAGATACGGGATGTTGAGCACGCTGGCGCGTTTGCCGAAGCTCTTGCGGATACGCTTGCGCTCGGTGTAGCTGTAAGGGGTCGTTTGCGACATTGAGGGGGCTCCGTTTCGCATTCCGTGCCGACCTGCCCGTTCCCGGACGGGAACGGCGGACGCCGGCGACTGTCGACCCGGGCATTGCGCCCGAAGCTTGGTGGCAGGCCACTACCTGCCGCTGGCGGACAACCCCGGCCTTGCACCGGAGTCCGACCAAACCGGTTCTCTGCAGTCGGATCAGAGAACACTGCCAAACCCGGCGCGGCCAGGCTTGGCGGTGTTCTCGGCGGATCGCTCCGCCGAGACGACCTGCCTTTACTTCACCTCGGCCTTGGCGCCGGCGTCGAGGAGCTTCTTCAGCGCGGCTTCGGCGTCGGCCTTGGGGATGGCTTCCTTGACGGCCTTGGGCGCGCCATCGACCATATCCTTGGCTTCCTTCAGACCCAGGCCGGTGAGTTCACGCACGGCCTTGATGACCTGCACCTTGTTGGCGCCCGCCTCGAGCAGCATCACGTTGAACTCGGTCTGCTCCTCCACCGGGGCAGCGGCCGCAGCGCCACCACCGGCAGCCGGGGCGGCCATCGAGGCGGCGGAGACACCGAACTTCTGTTCGATGGCCTGCACAAGGTCGTTGAGTTCCATCACGGACATGCTGTCCATCGCGGTCAGGAATGCGTCTTTATCGAATGCCATTTGGGGTTCCTCGAATGGGGTAGAAAGTAGAGTAGGGGCAGGGCTCAGGCGGCGGCGGCCGGCGCCTCCGGTGCGGGTTCCGACGGTGCTTCGGCCGGGGTCGCGTCCGGGGTCGCGTCCTGGGTTGCGTCCTGGGTTGCGTCCTGGGTTGCGTCCTGGGTTGCATCCGAGGTTGCGTCATTAGCGCTGCCACCCCGTTGCTCGGCCACCGCGGCCAGGACGCCGACCAGACGCTGCATCGGCGACTTCAGCAGCCCCGCGATCTGCGCGATCAGCACCTCACGCGCAGGGATTGCAGCCAGGGCCCTGACCCCGTCGGCGTCCAGCGCACGGCCGGCATAGGCGCCGCCCTTCAGCACCAGTTTGTCGTTGGTCTTGGCGAAGTCGGCGATGACCTTCGCCGCAGCCACGGCATCTTCTGAAAAGCCGTAGATCAGCGGCCCGACCATGTGCGCCTGGGCTACCTCGAAGGGCGTGCCGGCCACCGCGCGACGGGCGAGCGTGTTCTTCAGCACGTGAAGATAAACACCCTTGTCGCGCGCCTGCCGGCGCAGCACGTCGAGATGAGCCACCGTGAGACCACGGTACTCGGCCAGCGCCAGCGTCTGTGAGCGTGCAGCCTGCGCCGACACCCCCGTGACCACCTGCACCTTCTCGTTGCGGTTGAGACTCAAGGTCTGCTCCTTGGAAAACGTGCTTTCGGCGCCGTTGCCGGCGCCTGCAGCACACCTGGTTCAGCGACCTGTCGTTCCGGACCCCTCATTCGGACTCCTTCACGGCGGGTTCGCCATCTGCGCTGACCGTTGGCCCGGACCTGCGGTCCGGGCTTGCGATTAAGGCGCCCGAGGGCGCCGCCAGCGGTCTTGGATGGCCCGCCCGGCGCAGCTCTCGCTGCCCCGAGCGACCCACCAACTCTCGAAATCGTCGCCGTCTGCGGCGTTGCCTTCTGGATCACTGTGCCTGCGCGGCCAGCGTCGCCATGTCCACGCGCACGCCCACGCCCATGGTGGACGACACCGCCACCTTGCGCAGGTACACCCCCTTGCTGCTGGCCGGCTTGGCTTTGGTCAGCGCGTCCAGCAGCGCGCGCAGATTGCCGCTCAGCTTGTCGGAATCGAACGAGCGGCGGCCGATGGTGGCGTGGATGATGCCGCCCTTGTCGACGCGGAACTGCACCTGGCCCGCCTTGGCGTTGCGCACCGCCTGCGCCACATCGGGCGTCACGGTGCCGACCTTCGGGTTGGGCATCAGCCCGCGCGGGCCGAGGATCTGGCCCAGCGTACCGACCACCCGCATCGTGTCGGGCGAGGCGATCACGACGTCGAAATTCAGGTTGCCGGCCTTGATCTGCGCGGCCAGGTCGTCCATGCCGACGATGTCGGCGCCCGCGGCGCGGGCTTCGTCGGCCTTCGCGCCCTGGGCAAACACCGCCACGCGTTTGGTCTTGCCGGTGCCGTTGGGCATCACGACGGCACCACGCACCACCTGGTCGGACTTCTTGGAGTCCACACCCAGCTGCACCGCGACGTCGATGGACTCGTCGAACTTCGCCGTCGCGAAGTCCTTGATCAGCGCCAGCGCCTGGTCGATCGGATACAGCTTGGTGCTGTCGATCTTGCCCTCGTGGGTCTTCTGCTTCTTGGTCAGGCGGGCCATGGTCAGACTCCTTCCACCGTGACGCCCATCGAACGGGCGGAGCCGGCGATGGTCTTCACCGCGGCATCGAGGTCGGCAGCGGTCAGGTCCTTCATCTTGGTCTTGGCGATCTCTTCGAGCTGCTCGCGGGTGATCTTGCCCACCTTGTCGATGTGCGCCTTGCCCGAACCCTTGGCCAGCTTGAGCGCCTTCTTGATCAGCACGGTGGCCGGAGGCGTCTTCAGGATGAAGGTGAAGGACTTGTCGGCGAAGGCGGTGATGACGACCGGCAGCATCAGCCCCGGCTCCACGCCCTGCGTCTGCGCGTTGAACTCCTTGCAGAACTGCATGATGTTCAGGCCGCGCTGGCCGAGTGCCGGTCCGATCGGCGGCGAGGGATTCGCCTTGCCTGCCGGGACCTGCAGCTTGATAAAGCCGATGATCTTCTTTGCCATGGATGGCTCCTTGTCGAGTGCAAACGCCGCGGCGCAAATCGCGCCGCCAGCTCCTCGCGACCCAGCCCGGTTTCAATCTTGCGGTACGCCGGGGCTGCGGCGACACACCGTGTTCGTCAAGCCCGCCCTGACGGGCGTCGCTTCTCAGACTTTCTCGACCTGCGCGAAGTCGAGTTCGACCGGCGTCGAGCGCCCGAAGATGGTGACCGATACGCGAACCTTGCTCTTCTCGTAGTTGACGTCCTCGACTGCGCCGTTGAAGTCGGTGAACGGGCCGTCCTTGACGCGCACCAGTTCACCCACCGTCCACTGGACCTTGGGCTTGGGCTTGTCGACGCCTTCCTGCATCTGGTTGACGATCTTCATCACCTCGGCTTCGGAGATCGGCGCCGGGCGGTTGCGCGCGCCGCCGACGAAGCCGGTGACCTTGCTCGTGTGCTTGACCAGGTGCCAGGTGTCGTCGCCCATCTCCATCTCGACCAGCACGTAGCCGGGAAAGAAACGGCGCTCGGTGACCGACTTCTTGCCGTTCTTGAGCTCGACGACCTCTTCGGTGGGCACCAGGATGCGGCCGAACTTGGCTTGCATGGCGGCGCGGTCGATTCGTTCGCGCAGATTGCGCTCGACGGCCTTCTCCATGCCCGAGTAGGCATGCACCACGTACCAGCGCATCGTCGACGGCGGCGCGACGGCGGGCTCGGGGGTCGGTTCGCCAGCGGCTTCTTCGATCATCGTGCTCATCTCGTCACCTCCAGCCCAGGAACAGGTCGTAAAGCACCCACTCCAGCGTCTTGTCGGTCAGCCAAAGAAACAGCGCCATCACGAAGACGAACGCGAACACATAACCTGTCATCTGCGTGGCTTCTTTGCGCGTCGGCCACACCACCTTCTTGACCTCGCGCGTGGCGTCACGCCCGAAGGCGATCAACTGACGGCCCGACTCGGAGACGAAGAAAAGCGCCACGGCCGCCGCCAACAACAGCAGAAGGGTCAGCACACGCAGCCACAGGTCCTGCTTGCCCAACAGGTAGAAGGCCGCCACCGCGCCGACGACCAGCAGCGCGGCACCGGCCAGCTTGGCCTTGTCTGCAGCGGTGGAAACGGTTTCGACTTGCGGGTTGATGGTCATGGTGTGTGGGTCATGCGCCGCGCCGGGTGGCGGGGCCTGCCGACGCCTCGAGGCGGCTCGACGACAGCATTGAACAAAGTGGTCCGACGCGCCGAGCCATCAGCGGCTGGCAGGGGCAGAGGGGATCGAACCCCCGACCTTCGGTTTTGGAGACCGACGCTCTGCCAGTTGAGCTATGCCCCTGCGGAGAACCTGTTGTCACTCGATGATCTTGGCCACGACGCCGGCGCCGACCGTGCGCCCGCCTTCGCGGATGGCGAAGCGCAGGCCTTCTTCCATCGCGATCGGGTTGATCAGCTTGACCGTGATGCTGACGTTGTCGCCCGGCATCACCATCTCCTTGTCCTTGGGCAACTCCACCGCGCCGGTCACGTCCGTCGTGCGGAAGTAGAACTGCGGGCGGTAGTTGTTGAAGAACGGCGTGTGGCGTCCGCCTTCTTCCTTGGACAGCACGTAGATCTCGGCCGTGAAGTGGGTGTGCGGCTTGACGCTGCCGGGCTTGCACAGCACCTGGCCGCGCTCGACGTCTTCGCGCTTGGTGCCGCGCAGCAAGATGCCGACGTTGTCGCCCGCCTGCCCCTGGTCAAGCAGCTTCCTGAACATCTCCACGCCGGTGCAGATGGTCTTTTGCGTGGCGCGGATGCCGACGATCTCGATTTCTTCGCCCACCTTGACGATGCCGCGCTCGACGCGCCCGGTCACCACCGTGCCACGTCCGGAGATGGAGAACACGTCTTCGACCGGCATCAGGAAGGCGCCATCGATCGCGCGCTCGGGCTGCGGGATGTAGCTGTCCAGCGCTGCGGCCAGCTTCATGATGGCGCCTTCGCCGAGCTCGCCCTTGTCGCCTTCGATCGCCAGCTTGGCGCTGCCGTGGATGATGGGGGTCGAGTCGCCGGGGAAGTCGTACTTGTCCAGCAGTTCGCGGACTTCCATCTCCACCAGCTCGAGCAACTCGGCGTCGTCCACCATGTCGCACTTGTTCAGGAAGACGATGATGTACGGCACGCCCACCTGGCGGGCCAGCAGGATGTGCTCGCGCGTTTGCGGCATCGGGCCGTCGGCGGCAGAGCACACCAGGATCGCGCCGTCCATCTGCGCCGCACCGGTGATCATGTTCTTGACGTAGTCGGCATGCCCGGGGCAGTCGACGTGCGCGTAGTGCCGGTTGGCGGTCTCGTACTCGACGTGCGCAGTGTTGATCGTGATGCCGCGCGCCTTCTCTTCCGGCGCCGCGTCGATCTGGTCGTAGGCCTTGGCCTCGCCACCGTACTTCGCCGCCAGAATCGTCGTGATCGCCGCCGTCAGCGTCGTCTTGCCGTGGTCCAC
>Ga0335394_10004191_pt1 | contig 16384 bp, 16 predicted proteins | sample MAT03_FD_205741 | JGI IMG/M metagenome (GOLD analysis project Ga0335394, IMG submission 205741) | Freshwater microbial communities from Lake Fryxell liftoff mats and glacier meltwater in Antarctica - MAT-03 (spades assembly) (version 2) ... | reverse complement strand
ACCGCAATTTGCGGATCAAAGAAGTGAAGTGAACCACGCCATGGTTGCACCCTTCAAACGGAGAAATTCAGCGCGTGACGTGAGTGGTCTCATTGGTGGAATAATGAGAGGGCTTGATATTCCGCGGTCCGATCCTGCTGCGGCAGAGGTCCAAGTCGACTCATTCTTGGCGGATCTCCCGTCTATTCGAGACGCTGACAGGTCTGTCATCGCTGCAATTTGGCAAAGACACCACCTTACTCGGGAGCAAACACACAAGGCTCAAGTACGACTGCTCAAGTTGATGGTCAATTATATGATGATCGACAATAGGCTGAGTGAAGAAGAACGGTTGGAACTCAAGGCACTGGTGAAGTGCATTGGTCTGGATGCGGGATCGGCCATGGAGGCATGCCGTTCGATTGGGCAAGAAATTTATTATGATCGATTGAGAGCGGCCCGAAGTGATGGCGCCATCTCCGAAGAAGAACGCAGGAGGCTTTCAACCATTCGAACAATTTTCCAACTCAAGCAGGAAGTGCCGAGTGTGGGAACCGATTGGGCTCAAGCATGTGCAAAACTGCGGGCATCTTTGGACGATTCATTGCAGCACAACGATACAACGCTGCGGAAATTACTAGGTATCTGTGAAGAGTATGAAGTGCAGAACGAGTCGCTGAGTGATCTAAACGAGTTCATCGGCTTACAAGGTAATCTGTCTGATTGGCTGGAAGAGACAGGAGATTACCAGGACGAAATGAAAGACTACGTTGGCTCAGGCCAACAGACCTGGGAAGACGTCAAGGCGCTTGAGAGCCAAGTGCAGGATTTGGTCAAGCGAATAACCGAGTTCGGACTCCAGGAGAAGATCAAAGATCTCCATCAATGGGCGCACCTCTCCGCAAGAGAGATCCAGAAGCTCAACAACAAGGAATGGGATGAAAGAAAGACGTTGAATAAGCGCTTGGTCTTCGCGGAAGGGTTTGTACCCGCGGGCAGCCCTAAGCAAAAGGCATGGGTTTACGACATCATCGCAGAGCAATGTATTGGCACGTCTTGCTGGGAGTTCATCACGGTAAAGGCGCATTCTAGCACTCCAGATTCAGAGGCCGAACTGTGCGTGCGGTTTCTTAGCTGGCTAAAGAACCGGCCATGCCGTTGGTGGATTGATCGGTTCCAGGAAGGAGATCTGGAATCAGCTTTTCAAGGATTCAGATCTAACACGGCAGGATTCAGTTGAGCTCAAGTGACTGGTCTCGTCGTCGGCTGTGCCGATGATTGTTACTGATGCCTGACGATCCCAAGGCCGTCATTCCCGCCCATCTACCTACTGAGGTGGCCGGAACACCGCGCTTGCCATGGTCGCGCAAGGTCGCGGCCCTGTTGATCGCTCTGCTCGCCGACGCTCCCCCGCTGTGCCTGCTCAGCGAATCCTTTTCGGTGATCGTCGACGTGGCGGTTGCTGCGGTGTTGTGGCTGGTGCTTGGTCGTAACTGGCTGCTGGCGGCAGCGCTGGTGATCGAATGTATTCCCGGCGTCGGGTTGGCGCCGACGTGGACCGCCTATGTCCTGTTCCAGATCATCTTCGCGAAGGATAAAACTGGGCAGGTCAAAGCAGTGAAGTGAGGTTCACCTGCCATTCAGTTGGCTATTGGCTGGCCGGATGGTTTGTCCTACCGTGTCGGCCATGAACCGCGTCATTTTCATCGGCTCACTCGTCGGGGTGGTCTTGTTCAGCGTGGTGTTGTTGCTGACGTTCATCGCTCAGCACCGGATCAAGGACTTCGCCCGCGGGTACATCAACCAGCGCATCGAACCCGGACTGACGCAGGGTGTGGTGGTGGTGGAACGCGAGGTGCTCCCGCTCCTGGCTAAGCAGCCAGAGGCTGCCCTGAAGGTCACCGAGGAGATCGCCCGTTACCGTGCGGATCCCCAGGCCTACATTGATGCCATCACTTCCGGTCGCATGACGCAGCAGACGGACGGTGGCAGGCTGACTAAAGCGACCGGATCGTTGAAAGAGTCCGCCAAGCAGCAGGTATCGCTGCCACAGATGGTCAGTGACCATTTCCGCCGCGTGTTCGACCACTTGGTGCTCGACCTGAGAATTTTTTCCGTCACCAACGTCCTGGCCTTCATCGTGGTAGCGCTGCTGATGCGCGGGTACGACGCGCGCTCACCCAGGTTGGTGGTTCAGGCATTCATACCATTCCTGGCCACCGGTTATGCCACGACCGTCTACATCAAACAGGACTGGTTCTTCAATCTGCTGTTGGACTACCACATGGGGGTGATCTACCCGTTACTGCTGATCATGACCGCGCTCGATCTGTGGAATCGTTGGCAACGCGGCCAACTGCGAAAGCGTGCATCCCAGTTGGCGCACGAGATGTTCCTGCATTGAGCGGAGACGTACCGCCATCTCTGACGGTACGCCACGTCACCTCACCTCACCCGGGCTGATACAAATCCAACGCCGTCTTCCAGTTCACCGTGTCGTTATGCGAATGCGTGAACCCGATGCTGCGTTCATGCTCGATGGTCGCGAGCGAACGATAGGTGATGACGTAGGTCTTGCGCCATTTGTCCGAGGTGTTGCCGCCCGAGCCGTGCACCACCCATTCGTCGTGTACGGTAATGCTGCCGCGCGGGACTTCGATGTGTTCCACCGGCGTGTTGGCCGGCAGGTCGATCTCCAGCGTATGCGATTCGTTGCGGTCGCCCGAGCCCTTCGGACGGTGCGGTACCAGCTTGATCGCCTTCTGTGAACCGGGCCAGAGTTCTATCCCGCGTGGGCCTACCTGGTTGCTCTACTTTGGCGACGCCTCGGGGTTGGTGCCTTGAGATACCCGGTTCCATGACACAGCGGGCACACCTCATAGACCGCGTGGCGGATAGCTTGGCGGATGAAATCTGAGCGGTTGCGCAGGGACTTGAGCACTCGCGCCAGCTCTGCGTCAGCCTTGAAGGAGATGGTCTCTTCGGCAACGAACGGCGATGATTGCTGACGCGGCTGGCGCGGCTGGCGCTGGGCCTTGCCCGTCGGTTTCTTTGCTGTGCGTGGCATGGCGTGCGGTTTCTGCGTCTGATGAGGTCTGCGACCGGCTCAGTTCAGAAAGCGTAGTCGAGCGCGCCGTAGATGATGCGGCCGTAGAGCGGAGCGTAAATGAAGGCCGTGTCGTCGGGACGGCGGTCTTCCTGCACTTCGTCGAACAGATTGCGGGCGCCGGTCGAAAGCGTCAGGTCATTCCAGGTATAGCTGACCTTGGCATTGACGATGATATACGCCGAGGTCTTCACGATGCGGCTGCCAGGATCGACCGGATCGCCATCGGCACTGTAGTCGATCCACATCGGACCAGTGACCTGCGCACCAAGGGCGAAGCGCCACGCATCCGGCGTGTAGGCGGCGTCGAGTCCGGCGGTCCACTCCGGCAGTCGTGAAATGTGTTTGCTGTCGTCGGCGAAATCGATGCCACTGGGATGGGCAATCCAGTCCGGGCGCGAATCGTCGTACATGCCACGGTTGTAGACGCCGGTCAGGCTGACCTGAAGATCTTTTGCCACTTCGACCTGCACGGACGTTTCGATGCCTGCGGTATAGGCGTCGCCGACGTTGACGAATTCATAATCGTAGCCCAGCGCCTGCGCCTGGGCACTGGCACCACCGAAGGCGATGGTGTCCATCAAGCGGTTGTAGAACAGATTGAGGCCGACATCAAAGCGGTCGTCGTTCCAATCGGCACTGACGCTGGCGCTGTAACTGCGCTCCGGGTCGAGATCGTTGGGCTTATAGGTCCGCGGGCTACCGCTGACCAAGTGGAGATCCTCAGAGAACCCATACGCCACCCGCGAACCGGAGCCGGCTGTAGCGCGCAGCGTCAACTTGGGATCCATCGCGTACTTCAGCGCTAGGCGGGGATTCACCGCGGTGTTGGTGTAGCCGCTGGTCAGGGTCGGCGGACCACTGGCGAGGTTGTTGCGGTATTCCTCCGTCGAATCGTGGTAATCGAGGCGTGCACCGAGCACCACCTGCCACGCGTCATTGACCTGCCATTCGTCCTGGGCGTAGAGTCCGCCTTCAAACGTGCGCTTGTCCGATGCGGAGCGGTAGGCCGCCAGCAGATTGGGGTCCACATACTTGCCGCTCTCGTCGATCTGATTGAGTAGCCCTGACAGGCCGATCATCATCGTATGGCTGCCACGCACGATGGTGTACCGCGCGCCGGCGATGAACTGGTCTTCTTCGGCCAAGTAGGGCTGCAATTCGTCGGAGGGCGGCAGCCCAGGCCCGATCAGCGCTAGGTAGTCGGTAACAAATGTATCGTTGGTCGCGCTGCGCCACTGGTGGCCATAGCCCAGATCGAACGATACCAGATCACTCTTTCCCACTGGCAGATCGTACCCCACCGTTCCTTCATAGCGGTTGGTGATGATATGCTCCGAGCCTTCGGCAAACGGGTTGTCGATGGTGTCCAGTTCACCACCGCGGCGATCATCCTGGATGTACCGCGTGGTGAGCTTCAGGGTGCCGCCGCCGATTTCTTTGAACGTTCCGCGCAGGCCGCCAGCCAAGCTGTTGGTTGCAACCCGGTCCGTCAGTCCGTCGCCGTTTTCATCAATGACGTCAGCCAGTGATTTCTGCACGTTGGCAGTGACGGCGGCATTACCTTTTACCGCGGTGGCATCGCCGACAAAGGTGTTGGTGCCATGCTCACCGATGGTCAGTCCCAGGTGACCACCGGAGGTGGTCGGCTCCTTGGTGATGACATTGATCGTGCCACCCAGCGAACTGCCGCCATAGAGCGCGGAGCCCGAACCCTTGGTGATCTCGATGCGTTCGATGGTGGACGCCGGGATCTGTTGCAGGCCATAGATCGCGGCCAAGCCGGTAAAGAGCTGCTGACTGTCTAACAGCACCTGAGTGCGGCCGGCATCAAGACCCTGCACGCGGATCTGACTGAAGTTGCAGGCCGAACATTGCTCTTCGACGCGCACACCTGGAACGCCTTCCAACGCTTCATACAGCGTGCGCGCTTGTTTGTCTTTGATGCGCACGGCGTCGATCACCTCGGTTCGAACCGGAGCCGCGTCCACCGCGTACGGTGAGCGGGTACCAGTGATTACCAAGGTCTGACCGGTCTCATTCATAACTGGTGCTGGCGCAGGACGATCTTCCGCGTGGGCCAAGCCCAGCGCAGCTAATGTGGGAACCAGGAACAGTCGGACGGACGGCAACGACATGGCGGACCTCGGGGTTCGGGGTGGGCAAACGGAAGGTCGCCATAGATAGATAATGATAATGGATAATCAATATCGATTGACCGAGCGGCGGGCTCGCTGGTCGGCACTCCTTGTAATTGAGAATGTCGTATCACTGTCCTGGCGCATGCCCGAAGGCGTCCCGCCGAACCCAATCCCAACCACCGCGTCCATTGATTGGTCGCTCACCGACTGCCGTGCTGCAGTCCACTGCAGTGCCGTCATGGCGTGGGTCGCCGGCGTGGTGGCCAGCGTCGCCGGCGGATGGAGTTGGTGGATCGCTTATGCGGCACCGACGAACCCATTGGTGCATGAAGTCGGTTTCCTGGCTGCGGTCGCGATGGTGGTGTTCGCCGCCAGCATTGCTGCCTGGGTGCTGGCCCGGTCACGCTACGAAATCGCCCTGGCTAGTGACCTGCATCCGCGCGCGGTATCACCCGATGGCGCCGGTCTGTTCGGGCGTTCGTCACAGGACGAACACCACGCCTTGCTCAGCAGTCTGCGTCAGCGACTCGGCTCCTTGGCGCGCGTCGTGCAGGTCGCGATTGCCGTGCCTGCTTTGGCTGTGGCTGGGGCGACGTTGGTACGCACCTGGCCATCGCTCGACAGTGGCACCGCCAATGAACCGACTGCAGCGATGGTGGGCTTGCTGGCGGCATTCGTGCTGTTGGTGGTCGAGCGCTTGCTCAGTGCCACCACGGCGTGGCCGGATGCGGAGCGCATGGGACACCTGCTGCGCGGCCTGATCGTCCTGCTGACGGCAGCTGCCGTCAGCGCGTTGGTGCATGGTCTTGGGGTGAGTGAGGTGGCGTGGGTGCAACGCGTATTGGCGAGCGTGCTGCTTGTGGCGCTGTTCGAGTTGGTGGCGCGTGCTCCGCTCGTGCTCTTTCTGCCGCGTCCGGACCCGACGAACGCCCGGCTGTGGTTGGACAGCTGGATCCTGCGGTGGTGCGGCAAGCCGCTGAATCGGCGCAGCGGCACGCGACCGGCGGTGGATCTGCGGCAGTCGTGGGCGCTGTGGTTCGTCCGCCGCAGCATGGCGCCGCTGGCGCTTGCCCTGGTGTTCGGCCTGTGGGGATTGAGCGGCGTCGCGGTGATCGGCGTCGCCGAACGGGGCATCCGCGAGCGTGGCGGAGTGCCGGTCGAGGTCCTGTCTTCTGGTCTGCACTTCAATCGGCCGTGGCCGTTCGGCGCCGTGCGACGCATCGAACATGGCCAACTTCACGAAACCGCGCTGGCACTCGGCGGGGTGATGGATGATCCGTGGAAACGGATGGTGGAAACCGTCGACGCCGACGGACTGCGTCGGTTTTCCACGGTCGAGGGGCCCGACCCGCGCCGCGTTGACACCACGCCGCTGCAGCTCGGTGCCGAAGACGTTCCACCACCCGCGCTCGACCGCCTATGGGATCGGGCCCATACCGGCGAATCGACCTTCCTGGTGCCGAGCCCTGGTGCCGGTGATCGGGGTCAGTCAGTGCAGTTGCTCAACAGTGACGTGCGGGTGGTGTGGCGGGTGGGTGCCAGCGACGCCGCAGCCATCAGTGCCACGTATCGGCTGGGCGATCCCGCGACGGCGATTCACGCGATCGCTGCGCAGGTGCTGACCGAGCTGTTCCAGCGGCACACCCTGGACCAGATCATCAGCGGCGATCGTGATGCGTTGGTGCAGGAGGTGCGCAACGGCATTCAGCAGGAACTCGATCGTTTGGCCGGTGGGATAGACATCGCCACCGTCGTGATCGATGCCATCCATCCGCCACCCAAGGCAGCGCCGTCCTACTACGCGGTGCAGGCGGCGGCGATCACCGCCGCCACTGATATTACCGTGGCGCGCGGCAAGGCGCTGGCCAGCCGTCATGACGCCGACGGTGCGGCAACGGTGATGGTGCGTGGACGTGAGGCCCTGGCGCGTGAACTGCTGGCCAAGGCCGCGGGCGACCAGGCGCGCTTCGCGGCCGAAGCCGCCCTGCAACGCGATGCCGGCACGGTGATGGATCTTGAACGCTGGCTCCAGTCACTCGCTCGTGCGCTGGCGCGCAGCCAACTGGTCATCATCGACCATCGCATCCCGCGTGATGAAGCTCCATATCTGGATTTCCGCCCTGCTGCCGCCGCCGTCGGCGACTCCCGCTCATCAGCGGCACCCGCTGCAAGGACCACGCCGTGACCGATCCGCTCCCTGAGTCATCCGCGGCAGGCTCATCCGTGCCTAGCTTATCCGCATCTGACGCATCGTCACCCATGCCACGCGCCAGTCCGTGGCGCTGGGCGATAGCGCTCACGATCGTCTTGCTGGCGCTGGCCAGCGCCACGGCGGTGCCGGTCTCATCCGGCACCGCGGCGGTGATCACCCGTTTTGGTGATCCCATACGGGTACAAGTGTCGCCTGGGTTGACGTGGAAGGCGCCACCACCGATCGATCGGGTGGAGAGCGTCGACCTGCGCCTACGCACCACCTCATCCGGTGTGCATAGCGTGCTGACGCAGGACGGCCTGATCATCCTGGTGCAGGCGTGGATCGCTTGGCGCATCCCGGACCACGGCGACGACATCCTGCGTTTCGTCCGGGCTACCCGCAACCGTCACGACGAGGCCGCGAATCAATTGCGCACGTTTCTTGGCTCATCGCTGGAGACTATCACTGGCCGTTTTCCATTGGACGCCTTGCTGAATACCGACCGCGCCAAGTTGCGCAGCGGCGAGTACCGCGAAGCCCTGCGTGAGCGCTTGGCGGCGCAAGCGCGTGACCTCTACGGCATTGAGATCCTCGCGGTCGGACTCGAACGGCTGATGATCCCGGAAGCCACCGTCGCCGTCACGGTCCAGCGCATGGCTGCGGAACGCGACACCGTCGCGGAAGAGAAGAAGGCGCACGGGCGCAAGGTCGCCGGCGAGATCCGTGCCACCACCGAGAAAGAGACGCGCATCATCAAGGCCACCGCGGAGGAAGAGGCATCGCGCATCGAAGCCAAGGCGCGTGGTGAAGCCGCCGCGATTTATGCCGCCGTGCACAGCCAGGACCCCAAGCTCTACCGCTTCCTTCGTTCGCTCGATACGCTCGATCAAGTGGTGACCAACACCACCCGCCTGGTGGTGCGCACCGATGCCGCACCCTTTGATGCGCTGGTGGCAGCACCGCTTGAGGCCACTGCGCCGCCCGTGCCTCTGCTACCGCCATCGGTCGCACCATCGGCGTCGCCATGAACCGTGGCACCACCGCGCTCGGTGAAGCCACCGGATTGGCGCTGAAAGTCCTGCTGGTGCTGGCTGGATGCGGCGGCGTGGTCTTTCTTGCATCCGGCATCCGCCGCATCGATCCCGGTGCGTGGGTGGTGGTGACCCGCTTCGGTGCGGTCGTTCGCGACCAGGGTCCAGGGCTGCTGGTGGCGTGGCCACGACCGATCGAGGACAGCGTGGTGGTGCCGGGCCCCAGTCAGCAATTGATGCTGACCGTCAGCCGTCTGGATCGCGTCGAGCAGGGCGAATCCGCAGCGGCCAAAGGATCGTCAGCACCCACCGGTGTCATGGCCGACAGCTATGTGCTGACCGGCGACGTCGGAATGGCCCACGTCGGTGCGACGGTGATCTACTCCATTCAAGATGCACGCCGGTGGTTCGTGCAGCGTGACCATGTCGAATCCGCACTCAAACGCCTGCTGTGCCAGGCCGTGGTCCAAGCCTGCGCGAGCCGCGCCCTGGATGGCGTCCTGGTGGCGAGCGTCGATGCCGGTGGCGATCTAATTACTGCCACTGCGGCAGCCGGCAGCCGTGAAAACCTGCGGCAGGAGGTCGCCGACGCGCTCGACCAGGGCGCACGAGCCTTGGGACTGGGCATCGCCGTCAGCCGCGTCGATCTGCAGGTGACCTTGCCCGCGGCAGCGCGCACCGCCTTCGCCAACGTGGTCGCCGCTGAGGCGACCGCCGCCACGCAGATCGCCACTGCGCGTACCGACGCCGAGCGTGCTATGCAGGAAGCGCGGGCGAATGCCGACCGCATCCAGGCCGAAGCCAGCGCGGTGGCACGCGAACTGGTCACCCGCGCGCACGTCGCCACCAATGCCGTGCGCGGGTGCCTGATGGAGCACCTGCCAGAGCGGCGGGCGCTCCTGATCACCCGGGTCTGGCGGGAACGTCTGGAAACCATCGTGCGCAAAGCCGGCTCGACCACCGCCATCGCCCCAGGATCACCGGCCATGGCACTCCCAGGGCGAAGCCAATGAGTACCGTGCTCGACCCGATGGCCTCACCGGCTCCAGGATCGCTGCTGTCCAGCCGCGAGAAATTTCAGTTGGGCAGCCGCTTGGCGCTGGCGGGAAGCAGCGCTGCGTTGCTGGCGCTGTCCGTGGTCGTGCGTACCGCTTGGCCGGCAGAAGCCGACACCGCGCGGCTGGTCGCGGCATTGGCTGCCGCGTTGATCGCTGTGCCGGTGCTCACCGAAGCGTGGAACGCGCTGCGCTCGCCTAGTCTACATGGCATCACCGATCTGCTGGTGGCCGCCGCACTGATCTCAGCCTGGGCCCTCGACGACCTGGAGACCGCCGCACTGGTACCGCTGGCGATGGTCCTCGGCCATGTACTAGAGGAGCGCAGCCTGCTCGGCAGTCGCGACGCCATCGCGGCGCTTGCACGCCTTGGTCATCAACGTGCGCGCCGCTTGGCAGCAGACGGCACCGTCACCGAGATCGCCAGCACCGCGCTGCGCATCGGTGATCGCATCGACGTGCGTGCCGGTGACCGCCTGCCTGCTGATGGACTGGTGCGCGTTGGCAGCTCCGCCATCGATGCCTCGGCGCTGACCGGAGAATCCCTGCCGATTGAGGTGACCATCGGTGATGTCGTGCAAGCCGGCACCATCAATCGTCACGGTCGGCTGGAGGTCGAGGTGCTGCGCCTTGGAGGAGACACCGCGCTTGGTCGTGTGGTGCAGTTGGTCCAGGAAGCCGAGCACTCCAAGCCACCGGTAACGCGGCTGCTGGAACGTTTCGCGATGCCGTACTTGGCGCTGGTCCTGTTGGGCGCGGCTACGGCGCTGATGCTGGGTGGCACCGTCACCACCGCGCTGGCGTTGCTGGTGGCGGCATGTCCGTGTGCGTTGGTGCTGGCTGCGCCGGCCACCGCCGTGGCCGCCATCGCCACCGCCGCGCGGTTCGGCATTCTGGTCAAAGGCACCGCATTTCTCGAGGAACTGGCGGAGGTCGATGCGCTGGTCATCGATAAGACCGGCACACTCACGGTCGGCGAATTGCGCATCGCGCAGGTGCTGCCGGAACCAGGGTATGAGATTTCCCAGGTGTTGGTGTTGGCCGGCGCGCTCGGTGCCGCCAGCAGTCACCCCGTCAGCCGCGCTGTGGCACGTGCTGGCGACGCCACCCAGCGCCAGCCTTTGGCTGACGTCGTCGAACACAGTGGCGGCGGTGTCGCCGCGCGCTTAGGAACTGACGTCGTTGTACTTGGTCGTCCGGGCTTGCTCACCCACCTGGGTGTCAGCGTCGGCGAAGTCCCCGCGCACCACGGACCGCTGGTCGGGGTCGCGCGCGGTGGCCGCTTCCTGGGCTGGATCACGCTTGACGATGAACCGCGCGAAGAAGCCCGCCACGCGCTGGCCGATCTGGCGCGCGAAGGCGTGACGCGACAGGTGCTGCTGACCGGTGATCGAGCCAGTGCCGCGCACGGCATCGCTGCACGTTTGGGGCTGACCGAGGTCCACGCGGATGCGACACCTGCTGACAAACTCGCCGTGGTGCGCGCGTTGACCGCCGCCGGCCGCCGGCCGCTGGTGGTGGGCGACGGCATCAATGACGTGCTCGCGCTCAAAGCCGGTGCGGTCGGCGTGGCGATGGGTGCCGCTGGCACCGACGCCGCGCTCGCCTCTGCCGATCTGGTACTGACCGGCTCCGACCTGCGGCGCCTCGGCACCGGCCTGCGCCTGAGTCGCCGCTGTCGCACCATCATCGCGCAAAATGTCGCCATGGGTTTGTGCTGGACCATCGTGGTGGTGGCGCTGGTCACCTACGTCGGTCTGGGTCCGGTATGGGCGGTGCTGCTGCATCACATCGGCACGCTCGCCGTGGTGGTGAACTCCGGACGCGTGCTCGGCTTCGAGGAATCCTGATGTCCAGCGTGCGTGCGACTCACGGCTGGACTGACGCCGCCGCTGCATTTTATGCCCGTGGCCAGCAGCATTCTGACTACGTCGAGCGCTTGGGGCCCGCCATTCGCCGTGGCGTGGGCCGACCCACGTCACTGATCGACCTTGGTGCTGGTACCGGCGACCTGGGGGCAGCGATCATCCCGCAGGGTGCCCGGTGGCTGGCCGTCGAGCCCAACGGATTCATGGCGGAACGTCTGCGCCAACGCATGCAGGCGCATGACCTCAGTGAGCCGGTCGTGATCACGCAGCCGTGGGAAGATCTGGGCGAACACAATCTGCCACCGGCCGAGGTGGTGTTGGCGGCCAACCTGCCCGGCATGACCGAGGATCCCGTGACGCTCTGGCAGGTGTGCACGCGCCTTGCCACACGCCACGTCTGCTGGGTCTGCGGCGCAGAAATCGAACCGTCGCTGGGATGTCTGTCCGGCTTCCTGCCGCCCGTCTTACGCGATCCGCGTCGCACCTACGGCTATGACTTCCTGCTGCGCCACCTGCGTGACATCGCACCCACACCTGAAATCCGCTTCGTCACCTGGACGTGGCGGCAGGTCTTTCCCGATTTTGCTGCGGCCTACCTGCACTGCGCGGGTTTGACCGCCGACATCGCGGATCCCGCACAACAGCGCCGCCTGGAAGACCACCTGCGTCAGCACCTGGTCCCTGGCGAACATGGACTGATGGCCGAGTCACCGCGGCAGAGCGCGGTCTGCACGTGGAGACAACGGTGAGCACCGCACCTGCTACCCGCAAGGTCGGCACTACGCCGCATGGCAATCGATGACGGCGCCGACGAAAGTCCGCGGGTTACGGTTTGGGCGTTGTGCCATCAAGCGCCTTCACCCGGATGGCGCGGTAGCGCACGAACTTGCCCAGGTAATCCGCTGGTGATCCACCGCCGTGAACCTGGAGCGCGATGCCGGCGCGGGCCGGATGACGCGCTTCGGTTTCCGTCCACTCCATGAATTTCACGCCATTGATCCAGGTGGTAATGGTCGGTTTTTCGCCACCGACGATGCGGGCACGCAGTTCGTTCCACTGACCGTGACGCCAGAAGGACGACCACGACTCAGGCAGGACCGGCAGCGCGGTCTGCGGTGCACCGGTGAGTTTGGATTCGATGGCGGTGACGACATTGGTGAAGTTGTAGTTGCGCACATGTGGCTTGCCGCCAAGGCCCTCGCCGTAGATCCCCATCAGATTGCCACCGTCGTGGTAATCGATCATCACCTGATACGCCTTGCCGTCCTCGGTGCTGCGCAAGAACAGGCCGCTGTCCGGGCCCCAGTCATTATTCATTTCAACCACCACCTCGAAATCGCCGAACAGTTGGTCGGTGATGATGATGCCACCGTTGCCCGGTTGGTCCTGCGATCCGGTGATGGCGCCATCCACCACTTCCCATTTACCCCCCGTGGCGTGTTTGCTGGCCTGTGAATGCCCGGTCTTGGTGCTGACGTGCCAACCATTCAACGTTTTCCCATCAAACAGCGTCAGCCATTCCCCATCGGCAGCTTGGGTGGTGCCGATCAGGCAGATCAGCACCCCGGCAACGAGCAGCATGCGTTGGTACAGGAACGCTGCCCAAGTGGTGAACGTGGCGGTGGGCAAGGACGTGAGCATGGAGGTTCCAATGAGGGTGCGGTGGCCGGGCCCACGATGATCCAGCAGCGGTCCATCCGTGTGACGTGAGCCTCAATTATTGATTTCAACATATCAATAGAAATATTCAGGCAACCGTCTACCGCACGCTGAACCTGGTGACCGACCTGGGCATCGTCCAGCGGTTGATGCTGGACGATACCCAGGCCACCTTTGAACTCGTCATTGGTCGCCAGCACCACGATCAGCTGGTCGATGTCGACAGTGGTCAGGCGCTGGAATTCCGTGATGCCGAGATCGAAGCCCTGCAACACGCCATCGCCAAACGCCTGGGCTACGACCTGAATGATCACCGCCTGGTGCTGATCGGTCGGCGACGTGGAACGTGCGGCCCCGGATAAGGCGAAATTCGACAGGCAAGACGGCTCGAACGCTTGCTGATCAGCCTGGAATGCCATTCCTGTGTTGAGTGGCTGGCGTCAGCGATGGCCGCATTCCGCCGCAGCCAGCCCAACATCGATCTCGATCTACGCCTGGGTACGAGCTTTGATCCGCTGCCATCGCTGTGTGCCGACGCGGTGGATCTGATCATCACCAGCGAGCGGGCAGAGGCGCCTGGGATCATCGGCGAGCCCTTGTTCCGCTACCACATCGTGGGCCTGGTGCCGACGGGCAGCACGCTGGCGGCGAAGGCGTAGCTGGAACCGCGCGACTTTGCTGGCGCGCCGGTGATCACCTATCTGGTGGCGGAGTGCCGGCTCGATCTCTACACCCGTTTTCTTGAACCCGCTGGTGTGGTGCCGGCACAGCGCCGCACCGCCGAACTGACGGCGATGATCATCCAGTGGGTCGCCAGTGCGCAGGGCGTGGCGGCACTGCCGAGCTGGGCGATCGATCAGCGCCAGACCCACGTGGTGGTCCGCCCGCTGGGGCGCAAGGGATTGGCCGCGGATCTGTTTGCCCTGGCCCGCGCGGGTGATCAGGGCACTGCCCACCTGGACGCGTTCGTGGCCATGATCCGCCGCGAATCCTTCCGCGCCCTCGACGGCATCACCCAGGTGCCAGGTCGTGGACGTACGGATCCGTCGTCACCAAGCGCTGGTCGTCGACCGGGCCGCCGATCGTGAAGTGATAGAGGCTCTGCCAGGCGCTCTGGTCTACCCGGTCGCTCGTGCCATCGCTGAGGTTGAAGCCCAGCAGATCGTGGACGCCGTCGTCGAAGAAGCAGCCGATGCCGGTGCCGCGGATGGCGCGATCGGGGCGCGTCAGTGCTTCGGCCTCCAGGTAGAGCACCTGACCGATGACGCCGCATTCCCAGTACAGGTGGCGGTAGGCTGACGGACCATGTGTCACCAGCGTGTCATCGAAACGAGCGAGCATGGCGACCGCGAAAGCGCCGTCGGCAGCTATGGCTTGGTAGCAACTGAGCGTCCGCGCGGTTTCGCCAACGTCGCCCTGCCACAAGCGCACCAGCGCCAGTTCTGGCGGGCACCACGTTGGCACCTCCCAGGTGAAATCCGGTCGGATCCTGGGACGCAGGTCGGTCAGATGGCCCTCTGCCCGTCCCAGCAGGTAGAGGCCTGGTTCACAGCCGCTGACGCGATGAACGAAGACCAGCAGCGCGACCGCCGGTGGCAGCGTCATGCTGGCGAACAGCGTTGGTGAGGATGGCGCGCGTGTTGCCGTCAGCAGCGCCAGCCACTCATCACGGGTGATGCCAGTGCGACCGTCCATCGCCACCGCGCTGCGGCGGTGGCGCACCAACGGCAGAGCGTCGACCGTACGCGTGATCGCGGTCATGGATGACGACGATGCGCGCGCAGCGACGGGTGCTGATTGCGCTTCTGCTTCGGTGGTCCATCCAGGGACCGCGGTGGCCGCCGAGACCTCGCTGATGATCGGCCAGTCGTGGTGCACTTTGGACAGGCGATTGGGCATGCCGTGCGTGGGAGTGATGACGGCACGACGCGGCTCTCTGACCACGGTCACGGATGTGGATGGGGATGGGGAAGTTCCGCCGGTCGTCGGCGTGATCACCACGGCCAGTTCCGGGATTTCCGCTTCTGGTCCGGTCCCGTGATCAGCGATGCCGGCCAAGCGCGCCAAATCGCGGTGGTCGACGCCCAACAAGGGCGCGCAGCGCCAACCGAGCATGCCGGCGGCCAGACTCAGCGCGGCGACCGCGTGGCCCACATCGTGCTGACAATAGCGGAACGCACGTTCGCCGTACTTCCACGCCTCACGCCACGGTATCGAGGTCAGCACCACCACCATCGCGTCCGGAGCGAGGCCGAGCTGCGCGAAGGTCGCGGTGGTGATCTCGGCCCGTCGTTCGAGGGCGTGATGGAACGGCGCGTAATGATAGAGGCCCGCCGACAGCCCAGGCCGATCAACGCTCAGCAGGTAGGCTTCCGTCGGATGCAGATTTCCGCTGGAGGGATTCACTCGTACCGCCCAGCGGTCACCGGCCTTGGTCTGCTTCCACGCCGACAGCGCCAGACTGGCCCACAACAAACGACCGATGGCCTGCACATCTCCTGGGTGGGCCGCGGGCAACTCACCACAGCGGATCGCATCGTAGTCCGCCGCCACGGGGAAATCCCCACGCACCAGCGGCACCAGCGGACAACCACGGTAGCGACGGAACGGATCCGGCTGATTGGCCCAGTCCAGGTATCCCAGCGAGCGGGCGTACCCGTCGAACTGGTGCTTGGTCTGCTGGTGGTAGGACCGCACGGTGTCGAGCGCTGACATGGTCATGGGAACGCACAGTGCTGGTGAGAGGTGCAGAAGTCGATGCCTGACTGTCGTGCTCATTCCATCTGCGTCTTATAGAACCAGTTCACCACGCGCTGGTGGTGCTCACGCCCGTACAGCGCAATGAAGCGATTGGTCTGCGCATCGTTTTCATCACGCAAGAGGTCCAGTCGTTGTTCGATGTACGAGCGCGCCAGTTTGAGGCCGCAGCTCACCGTGATGCAGTGCCGCCATTCGGCGTAGGTGGCGGGAAGGGTGAGGACATCGGTCATGACGGCGACTCCGGTGACAACAGTGAGGATATCATGCGAGCAAGCACCGGACGGTCACAGTGCACCGAGGCGTCATCATCGACCCGCCACGAAAAGCACGACCGTCGGCCGGTGTGGCAGGCCGGGCCGTCAGCCTCGACCAGGTAGAGCAGCACATCGCCATCACAGTCGACGCGCACCTCGCGCACCACCTGCACGTCGCCCGAGGTCGTTCCCTTCAGCCACAGTCCACCCCGACTGCGGCTGAAATACGTTGCTAGGCTGGTCGCCAACGTGCGTCCCAGCGCGTCGGCGTTGGCGTGCGCAACCATCAGCACCTCGCCCGTACGCTGGTCATGGGTCACCACCGGAACCAAGCCAG
>Ga0335394_10004186_pt1 | contig 16395 bp, 22 predicted proteins | sample MAT03_FD_205741 | JGI IMG/M metagenome (GOLD analysis project Ga0335394, IMG submission 205741) | Freshwater microbial communities from Lake Fryxell liftoff mats and glacier meltwater in Antarctica - MAT-03 (spades assembly) (version 2) ... | reverse complement strand
CACAACAACGGCAACGGCACCTTCACCAACGTCACCACCGGATCGGGCTTCGACACGTTCCCCGGCCAGAGCATCGAATGGAACTGCCGTGACTTCAACAACGATGGCTGGATCGATATCATCGGCGGCGGAGCGATCCACTACAACCAGGGTGATATGACGTTCATTTCCGATGTGACCCCACCGGGCAACGGCCCGATCGGCGACCTGAACAACGATGGCTTCCTTGACCTGCTGAGCGGCAACGTCGTGCATTTGAACAACGGTAATGACAACAACTGGCTGGTGGTGGCCGCGATCGGCACCTTGAGCAACCAGAACGGCATCGGTGCGCGCATCCGCGTTACCAGCGCTCTGGGCTCTCAGATCCGGGAGATCCGCAGTGGCGATGGCTTCCGCTACATGAGCAGCCTCAACGCCCACTTCGGGCTCGGCACCGACACGGAGATCGAGGAGGTGGAGATCCACTGGCCATCGGGAATGGTGGACGTCATCCCCGGCGCGGCGATCAACGGTACGCTCACAGTGATCGAAGGCACCTTCACCAGCGTGTCGGAGATCAACACCACGAACAGCGTGACCGTTTTCCCCAACCCGGTGATCGATGTGCTCACCATTTCCAGTGCTACGGAACTGCGCAATAGCGCCGTTGTGATCACCGACGTAACTGGCAAGCGCGTTGTTCAGGACGTCCTACGCAACGGTCAGGTGAACGTCTCCGGCCTGAGCAGCGGCGTGTACATGCTCTCCATATTCGCGGACGGACAGGTGATGCAGCACCGTTTCAGCAAGCAATAAGGACGCACGAGATCGAGGGAAGCCCGGGCCGAATGGTCCGGGCTTCTTCGTTCACACTAGTTCCCATGGACCGCACGCATCGCTGTGAGGTCGCCGCGGTCCGTCGTACTTCCCTTCCGCAGGCGATCTGTCACCTGTTCGTTCCGTGTACAACGATCACGCATTTCACAAGATCGTCGAGCGAGGAATGAACGGGCCTAGCTTTCGCCCAACAACGATCCAACGGACTATGACGACCAAGAGGGCGAGCATGCGCAAACCGCGGAACACCGGTATCACGCTGGCGAAATCGACCAAGACGCGCGCGAAGCGCAAAGCCGCCACCGCGAAGCGAATGGCCGCAGGGGCCGTGAAGGCCGCTGCGGAGAAGACTGCCGCAGCACCGGCAAAGCCTGCGGCAACGAAGAAAGTAGTGGCCAAGAAAGCGCCGAAGAAGTAGGCCCCCCGACCGTACCGACCAGCCAGTATGCCACGCAAAGGCCCACCCATGCCATGGGGTTACAGGATCGTAGCCATCTTCCTGTTCCTGCTTTTTGTGGTCTGGCTGGTGTTCGTGATGTAGCGCAGCAGGTCGTGGTCATCGCCCGTGCTATCGCTGCACCTGAGCGCGTTGTTGTGCATCCGCACGTTCGCGGCCATTAGTGTCGATCGCATTGGATCGCGCGCGGGGTGGAGAGGCCGTCGTTCTGGCCCACCGCTATGATGGTGTTGCGGTTCAATTCCGCTCCACTTCCGTTTTCAGGTCGGCAAGGCCTTTCTCGAAGTCCTTGCCGAACTTCCCGGTTCTCTTCGTTGGCTTCTTCTTCGCCGCCTTCGCGCTCCAACGCAACAGGTTCACCGCCACCTTCGCCTTCACGATCGCCTTCACCAAAGCGGCCGGTATGGGCTTCTCCGGCGTGAACTGGATGGCCCCTTTGCTGCGCTTGAAGTCCTTGAGTTGCTCGCTGAAGCCCGACGGCACCGATCCGTACAACGTGCAGTGGTTCTTGGCCGCGCCCAAGTAGATCAGGGGATGGCCGTCCAGTTTGAAGCCGGGCAGCCCGTAACCGAAATGCTCATTGGCACCCGGTGCGGCGGCCAGGATCTGCTTGCGCACCTTCTCCAACGCGGCCCGTTGATCGTCGGGCAACAATCCCAAATACTCGTCGGTGTTGCTTGCTTTCTTCATGTGTTTCATCCCTGACGCGTCGGGTGTGCTATTGCGGTTGGCGCGCTGAAGGATCGAACCAGAAGGCCTCCCAGATGTGGCCGTCCAAGTCGTTGAAGTTGCGGCTGTAAATGAAGCCATGGTCTTCCGCAGGCCGTGCTTCGTTGCCACCTGCTGCGAGGGCTTTGACCGCGATCGCGTCCACGGCCTCCTTGCTATCGAAGGAAAGCGCGAGCAGCATCTCGGTGGTCTTCGTAGCAACGGCGATGGTCTTCCCTTTCGGCACGAAGCGCTCCATGTGCCCCCTGGTGAGCAACATGCAATAGATGGTGCCACTGATGACGCGGCACGCGGCATGCTCGTCCGTGGATCGCGGATCGAACCTGTAGCCGAGGCTTTCGAAGCAGGCCTTCGATCTCGCGAGGTCCTTCACGTGCATGTTGATGAAGATCCGTGTGGGCATTGTGTTCTGGTGTTCGTATAGGGCCGATGATCATCGGCCCGTACCGAGGTATTTAGCAAGTCGTTCGAAGCACTCGCTCCAGCCGCCGTTGTGCTCTTCGCGATGGGCGGAGGTAGCGAAGGTGGTTTGGTTCAGTGTCATGAGTGTCTTTTTACCGCGTTCCTCGAAGGTGAGGGAGACGACCGTGTCGCACCAGATCTCGCCTTCTGCGCCTTCGCGCAGCCACGTGAACACCAGCCGCGCGGGTTCATCGATGTGGGTGTATTCGCCGCGCACCCAGTGGTCGCTTCCATCCGGAGCGCGCATACAGAAGCGGTATTTGCCACCTACGCGGAAGTCCTGCTCGCAATGGGGCAGCGTGAAGTCGGTCGGACCGAACCATTGGACCAAGTGTTGCGGTTTGCTCCAAGCTTCGAAGACCAGACTTGTAGGTGCGTTAAGGACGCGGGATAGGATCAGCGTGCGTTCGGCGGTATCGATCGGAGAGGTCATGCGGTGTTTCTAGTTCTTCACATCGGCATCGATCGTGGCTGAATGCCCCGCCTGTGCCTTGGCCGGCAGCACCTTGTTCATCCGTGCAAAGCCCTCCTCGTACTTCTCTCCGATCATCTTGTCCATATCCATGAACAGGCACATGATCTTGCTGAAGAAGTTGTGGTCGCTGGTCGTGCGTTCGGTGAGCTGGGTGCCTCCGGTCGCGGGTGCCAGCACGAACTCGGTGACCGCCTTGCCTACGAACGGCTTGATGAACTCGAGATCCACCTTCAAGTAGTCGTTCGGTTTGCTCTCCTTTATCGTCATGTTGCCTTCGCCCATGTCACTGTTGCCTTTCCAGTGGAAGTTGGCCCCCACGCCGCTCTCCGTCTCATTGTATGTGTACACGGCTTTCGGGTCCGTATCCGCCCATGCGTTGAATTGCTGCCACTTCCGGAAGTTGTTCAGGTGCTCAAAGACAAGCGCTGGCGAAGCCGCGATGGTGCCGGTGCGTTCCACGGTCCACTTGTCAGGCTGAAAGCGCGATACGATGATGATGCCAAGGATGACGATGGCGATGACGAGGAAGATCTTCTTGAGCATGGGGCCGGTGGTTTTAGTGAGGAATGGGTTCCGAAACATCCTGCCTCGGTGGTGCGTTCGTGTCAATTGGACGTCCGTTCCTCTGGGTTCGTTCCAGCAAGGTGGTCGGCCTTCAGCCAGGCGGTCAACGCGATGATCCAAAGCCAGGAGAACAGCACCGCAAGGAAAAATGTGAGCATGGTGGCGGGCTTTGGCGGACCTGAGGCGATGCTCATGAAGGCGTAGGTGAACAGGATCGCGGTAAGGATGGAAACGAGGCTGCGGCGCCATTCCTTCGCACGTGCGAAGCGCAGACCGAATGTGATCGCCGCGAGGATCAAGCACAGAAAACCCACGCCACCGGCCATGAAGTGGAGCATGCCGTTAACAGGGAAGAAGCCATGTGTACGGTCATCGGCGGGCGGGAAATCGGCCATGGGCCCAGCCACGAAGATGCCCGCACCGATGATGCCCACGCCATAGAGACCGAGCATGAGCGCACCGAAGGTGCCACCAAAACACCCTTTCAGCGCGCGGTACACACCCACTGCAAAGGCCAGCATCAGCAGCCCGGTGACCAAGAAGTTGCCGACCTGCACCCAGCCCCACCGCCCGTTGGCGAGGATGCTCAGGGGGTGTCGGGTGATGTCGAAGCCCTCGCGTAGCAGGATCTGCAGCAGTCCTATGGACACATAGATCACTCCGGCGTAAATGCCGCAGCGCAACAGCTTCGTGGTCGTAGAGGTCATCGTGTGCCTTTCGGTGGGCATGGGTCCGTGGTTCGTCATTGGGTCAGTGGAATGCCTCGCCGCGCTCCATCATGCAGGATGATCATCGGTTCTTTCGACTGTTTGGGTCCGTTCAGTGTAGCGAACCACTCGGTGGTGCGGAAGCTCGCGGCATTCCACTTCACGCCTTCTTCGATCGACTTGTCAGCCGCGAGGATGATCATGCGCAGCGCATCGATCTCCTTGCGCAGTGGATGCTTGTTCGCATTCAGCAAGGCGTTCACCGCGGTGTCGAAGCGGGTTTTCATGATCAGACTGGATCACGCCTGAGCTTCAACATGCGCCTTGAAGCGATCGAGGATCGCCTGCCAACCTCCGCGCTGCGATTCCACTGGGATCTCGGTCTCTGCATCGAAGGATTCCGTTACGCGTGTGCCGCCGTTCTCTTCCACGACGATGATCTCGCACGTGCGATCGTCGGCCATGGTGTACACGATGCGTTCGTGCAGTTGAACATCGTCGTACACACCCGCGAAGTCGAAGCTGAAGCTGCCGTCGCGGGCTGCCATGGTGCTGGAGAATGCGCCGCCGATACGCAGGTCGTTGCTGGCCTTTGGACAATGCCAATCATCACTGGCAGCGTTCCACTGCATGATGTGCGCCGGATCGGTCCAGCAATTCCAGACATGTGCCACGGGTTTGGGAACGTGCGCGGAAACGGTAATGCGGGTGGTCGTGCTCATGGTTTCTGATCCTTGTTGTTCTGACTCAGTGGTACGCTGTGGCCAAAAGTTCATCCAGCTGATCCATGCCCATGGTGAAGCCTTCCTTGAAGCCCATCTGGATGATCTGTTCAAGATCCTCGGAAGTGTCGAAGTGCAGGTGGATGCGCACCAGGGTGGTGCCATGGCTTTCGCTGAAGTGGTTCTCCCAGCGCACCTTGGGTTTGGTGCTGCTCGCCACGCCTTGCTCATCGCAGAAAGCATCACTGCCGGAGTAGAATTTCTGCGGCTGAACGACCTCATAGTCGAAGAAGCACCAGCGCCGATCGCCTTGCGGGCCTTCCATGTAGTATAGCCAGCGCCCACCCTCACGGAAGTCGAGCACCTTGATCACGCACTTGTAAGGCTTCGGTGCCCACCACTGGCACAGGATCTCCGCATCGGTCCAAGCGGCCCAAACGGCGTCCAGCGGAGCCTTGAAGGATCGCTCCACGATGATCGACCGGGCGTCCTTTTCCACGATGAACTTGAAGATGGCTGCTTTGCTCATGGCTCAGTGGTTGATCAGCGTTCGTAGGTGATCCTCCAGACGTGCGAGCGTTTGTTTCCCGCCTTCTATCGCACCGACCTCCTTCACCACGAAGTCGCGCGCTTCCTTGCTGGGGAGGATCGAGCGCATGGTAACGAGCGTTGCGCCTTCTACTTCCTTGAACGTGACGACGGCCTCGAATTGCTTGGGGTTCTGCCAGTCGCCATGATCGTGTGCCAAGCGGTCGATGGGTGAGACCTCGGTATAGGTCACCATGTTCTCGAACACATGGCCTTCGGCCGAGGTCATGGTGTACTTCCATTGCCCACCGAGGCGGACATCCATGGAAGGCGTCTTGTTGGTATATCCGTTCGGCCCGAACCAGAGGTCCATTTGCGCGGGATCCGTCCAGGCCTTCCACAATAGCGCGCGCGGTGCCTTCACGGTTCGGGTGATGATTATCTCGCGTTCGCTGGCGTTCATGACTTCTTCTTTTTGGCCTTCGCTGTCTTTGCGGTGGCGGATCTGCTTTCTACCGATCTGGCTTGAAGCTCCATCAGGTAGGCATCCAGTCGATCGAAACGTTCTTCCCACATCTGCCGGTACTGCTCGATCCACGCATCGGCTTCGCGCAGCGGCTCGGCCTTCAGTTCGCACGGGCGCCATTGCGCCTCTTTGCCCCGGGCGATGAGCTGCGCGCGCTCCAGGACCTTCAGGTGCTTCGATATCGCCGGCAGACTCATGGAGAAAGGCGCAGCGAGTTCATTGACAGATGCCGCACCGGTGCTCAATCGCGCCAGCAGCGCGCGCCGCGTGGGATCGGCAAGTGCGGAGAAGGTGAGCGAAAGGCGGTCGGATGCGAGCATGACGGGACAAACGTATTAAACCATATGGTTAAATACAATTTTCAGTGTGATCCTTATGGACATCCAGGAATCGGGGATGAACGGCTACGATGCGATGAAGGCCATCCAGGCGATCGACGGTGGATAGTCGCGCATCGCCATCATCGCGAGGACGGCCAACGTGATGAAAGAGGAACTAGAGCGCAGCCGTGCAGCAGGAATGAACGGACACATCCCGAAGCCCTTCACGCGCGATGAACCGGTCGAGGGCATTGGCGCGGCGTTACAGGCCTGGCGCCCGGACCTCCGATAAGATCCGTGTCGCACAGGCTTGGCGCGGTGCGACCTGCCGTTGCTCCTTGAATGTCGGACCGATCGATCCGGCGGATATCTTGCCTTCTCGATCACAATTCCCTTTCCATGGCAGAAGTCGTGATCCGTCCGGGCAGTACGCGTTTCGGTGCCACCGAGCGCCAGGATCTCTGGTGGCTGCCACCACTGACGGTGTTCGTTGCCCTTAGTGCCTTCGTCGTCTACTCCACCATTCGCGTGATCATGAACGCGCACTACGTGATCGACAACGACACGTCGGCTTATCTGCTCTCACCGTTCTACTCGCCGCTGATCATCTGGGGGGGCATGCCCTCATGGCTTTCCCCCGGATTCATGGTGCTCTGGGCACCGGCCGGATTCCGCCTCACCTGCTACTACTATAGGAAAGCGTACTACCGGGCCTTCACGCTGGATCCTGTCGCGTGCGCGGTGAGCGAGCCGAAGCGCAAGAACTGGAAGGGGGAGACCGGTCTGTTGATCGTGCAGAACATGCATCGGTACTTCATGTACCTCGCCCTCGGCTTCATCATCGTGCTGGCGATCGATGCGGTGCACGCGATGATCTGGCCGGACGGCTTCGGTATCAGTGTAGGAACCTTGGTGCTGGTGGCGAACACCACGCTGCTTGGCCTCTATACCTTTTCCTGCCACTCCTTGCGGCACCTGGTCGGTGGCAAGGTCGATTGCTTCTCCTGCGTAGCCATGGGCCATTCGCGCCATAAGGTGTGGAATGGCGTCTCAAAGTTGAACACCAACCACATGCTCTGGGCATGGACGAGCCTCATTATGGTGATGTTCGCCGACCTCTATGTATGGATGGTGAGTAGCGGGGTGTGGACCGATCTCCGGATCATATGATGGCGACAATGCAGTTGTCAGTTGTCGGTTTTCGGTTGTCCGGTCGCACTGGCCTGCGCGCCGGAAAAGCGCGACAGCCGAACCGACAACTGACAACCGAGAACCATTTGCTATTCTAATGGACCGCTATCCCACGCATCAATACGACGTCGTGGTCGTCGGCGCCGGTGGGGCCGGATTGCGCGCTGCGATCGAAGCGGCGCGTGCGGGCGCGAAGACCGCGATCATTTGCAAGAGCCTGCTGGGCAAGGCGCACACGGTGATGGCCGAAGGCGGTGTAGCCGCAGCTCTCGCCAACGTGGACGATCGCGACAGTTGGAAGGTGCATTTCCGCGATACGATGAAGGGCGGCAAGTACCTCAACCAGTGGCGCATGGCGCAGATCCACGCGCAGGAGGCGCCGGATCGCGTGAACGAACTGGAGGAATGGGGTGCGGTGTTCGATCGTACCGAGGACGGCCGCATCCTGCAGCGCAACTTCGGGGGGCACAGCCATCCGCGCCTCGCGCACGTGGGAGACCGGACGGGACTCGAACTCATCCGCACGTTGCAAGACAAGGGCGTGCACAGCGGCATCGATGTGTACATGGAATACACGGTGCGGCGTGTCCTCATCACCGATGGTGCTGTATCAGGATGCGTGGCCTATGATCGCGAGAAAGGGCGCTTCCATGTGTTCGGTGCGAAGGCCTTGGTGCTCGCCACCGGGGGTATCGGCCAGTGCTGGGAGGTCTCGTCGAACAGCTGGGAATACACCGCTGATGGCCACGCGCTGGCACTCTGGGCCGGTGCCGATCTGCTCGATATGGAGTTCGTGCAGTTCCATCCCACGGGCATGATGTGGCCACCGAGCGTGCAAGGCACCTTGATCACCGAGGGCGTGCGCGGCGAAGGCGGTGTGTTGTTGAACAAGGAAGGCAAGCGCTTCATGTTCAACTACGTCCCGGAGATGTACAAGAAGGAGTTCGCCGACACGGAGAAGGAGGCGGACGAATGGGTGGCCGCAGTGGTGGTGAACAAGATCCCCACAGCACGACGCCCGCCCGAGCTTCTCACGCGCGACGTCGTGGCACGTGCCATCCACCGCGAGGTGGCCGAAGGTCGCGGCGCTCCGCATGGCGGCGTTTTCCTCGACATCGCCTCACGCCGCCCGGCCGATGTGATCATCCGCAAGCTGCCCAGCATGTACCATCAGTTCAAGGAGCTGGCCAACGTGGACATCACCAAGGAACCGATGGAGGTGGGACCGACGTGCCATTACTCCATGGGCGGTGTTCGTGTGGATCACGACACCCAGGAGAGCAAGGTGCCCGGTCTCTTCGCTGCGGGTGAAGTGGGCGCGGGCCTGCACGGCGCCAATCGTCTCGGCGGGAATTCCCTCAGCGATCTCTTGGTCTTCGGCAAGCGCGCAGGCCAACATGCCGCGCAACACGCCAGGGCGATCACCGCACAACCACGGATCGATGAGGAACAGGTGGAATCGACCGTGAAGGAGAGTCTCGAACCCTTCGGGCGCAGCGAAGGAGAGAATCCCTACACCGTGCTGGAGGATCTCCAGAAGATGATGCAACGCCGCGTCGGTATCATTCGCGAGGAGAAGGACCTGAAGATGGCACTGGACTCGATCGCCGCCTTGCGCGAACGAGTGAAGAAAGTGAAGGTGGGCGGCAACGTGCAGTTCAATCCCGGCTGGCACATGGCCATGGACCTGAACAACATGCTCGACATCAGCGAAGCCGTAACGCGGGCTGCCTTGGAGCGCACCGAAAGTCGTGGTGCGCATACCCGCGAGGATCATCCGAACACCGAGAAGGAGTGGGGCAAGGTGAACCTGATCGTGCACAAGCGCAGCAGCCGGGTGGCGGTGGAGCGTGTTCCGTTGCAGCCCCCGCCAGCCGAAATGCAGGCGCTGATCGATACCTGAGCCGAGTTAGCGCTCCGGGTTGCCAAGCCGCAGCAGTTTGACGCCCTCGCCAGTGGTGGGCTGATAGTCCTCCATCCAGGCGCTTCGTCCGCAGGCCGTCGCACTCGCTCGCTCCCACACGAGCGGTGAACGTTTAAGGAAGGCGACGCAAGACACGAGGAAGAGCGGGGCAGCCGATGCCCAAATTGGGGCAGTGTCCCTGCGGTACCGACGTGGAGGGTGGGCGCATGAAGGCTGGATCCGCTATGATGCGCGGCATATCCACCTGCGGCATGCCCATTGGAACAACGTGGTCGATCACAAACCCGAAACATGAAAAAAATCATACTCGCAATGGCCTTTGCACCGATCGCCCTTGCAACAACCGCCCAGTGGCAGATAAACCCACAGTTGGGGGCCACTTATCAGAACATCACCAAACCACCCGAAGGCATAACCTACTCTGCACGGGTGGGCTTTTTGATAGGTGCCGATGCACGGTGGGGGAACAAGGCCTACCTGCAACCCGGTGCGTTCATTGGCCGCAATAGCACATTCGTGGAATTTCAGGATACGATCGCCCAAACTGGGACCATCGTGGTCACCAACTTGAAGTTGAAGCTCATGGGGGGCTATCGCATCATCGATACCTATCAGTTCGACATGCGCCTTGCGGTGGGACCCACCTTCGACGTTTCCTTGAGCCAGGATGTGAAGGACTCGGACATCGAATTCAATGATGGGGAGTTCAATGAGGCGCTCTGGAACCTGGATGTCGCCCTTGGTTTCGACATGGGGCGGTTTACCGCAGAACCGAGCGTGAGCCTCGGACTCAGCCGTGTCTACAACGACGATGTGTCCGTGCAGAACTTGGATAGCCGCTACCTCACCTACTTGTTCACCCTTGGTGTCAACATCGGGGATGATGACAAGGACGCGGTGGACAAGAACAATTGAACCTTGATCTCATAACCCCACTAACTGAACACCACATGCGGAACACATTCACATACCTCCCTCCAGCGGCAGCGCTGGCGGTGATCATCCTCCTCGGTTCGGGCTGCAAGATGGGCCGGTACAAGGAGGACGCCGCGATGAAAGCGGCCACCATTGAGCGCATGCGTGCTGATAGCGCCACATGCAACAGTGACCTGCGCGGTATGCGCGCTGAATACCTTGGCTTGCAGGGCGATGCCGAAATGACCAAGGCGGAACTGGAGCAACGCGGCCGCGAACTCCGTGCGACAGAAGAGGAACTCCGCGTGAAAGCGAAGCGCATGGACGATCTGGATGCCCGGTTGCGCGCACAGACAGATGCCATGAGCTCCTTGCGTAAAAAGGTCACGGATGCCTTGGTGAACTTCAAGGCCGAGGACCTGACCGTAACCGAGCGGGATGGCAAGATCTACGTATCACTTTCGGAGAAGCTGCTCTTTGCCAGCGGCAGCGCTAAGGTGGATCCAAAAGGAAAAGATGCCTTGGGCAAATTGGCCGGAGTGCTGAGGGCCAACACGGATATCAATGTGATGGTCGAGGGCCATACCGACAGCATCCCCATCAAGACCTCGAAGTATACCGACAACTGGGACCTGAGCACTGCCCGTGCGGTGAGCATTGTACGCCTCCTCACCGTCACTTACTCGGTACCACCGGAGCGGGTCCAGGCCGCAGGCCGCAGCCAGTTCCAACCGATCGCAAGCAACAAGAACGCGGAGGACCGTGCTCGTAACCGCCGCACGGAGATCATCCTCGTACCAAAGCTCGATGAGCTCTTCGAACTGGTCGGTGGTCCGGCTGTAGGAAGTACAATGAAGAAGTAGGGCATTCGTGCGCGCCACGCACCGCGTGGGACACAAGTCGGGCGGACAGTATTAGACAGGCAGGGACTTCGATCCCTGCCTGTCCTGTATTGTGGAGTAGCCCCTGCTCTCGGCCCGGAGTGCGGACGTGGAGGTAGACCTCTGACACCTGGCATCGTCTTCAACGCGCTGGCAGTGGAAGTGTGTTCAGGGAGACCGCGCTGTTGTCCGCGTCGATCACATGGGGTGGCACTTGCCCGATCCGATCTCTTTCCATCCACAACTTCCCCGGAATGGCGAACTCAAATGAACGCTGACGTGGTCAACGCGTTCGCGGCACGATGGGTGGGGAGCATGGGGAAACAAACGCATCATGAACAACATCCTCAACATCATCATCGTGCTGCTCATAGTGGGCTGGCTCGTCGGTTTCATCGGCTTCGGCGCCGCAGTTGGCAACTTGATCCACATCCTGATCGTGCTTGCGGTGATCGCGATCGTTTACCGGCTGCTGACCGGGCGCAAAGTTGTCTGAGCGGCACAGACCGTAGGGCGAGTTAGTGAAGCGTGCCTTGGCCGGGCGTGGATGTGAGGATACGGATCCCTACATTGGCGTTCGCCATGTCCGCTACCACCAACCTCAAGATCTTCCGCGGCGACAAGTCGGGCGGCGAGATGGTGGAATACGCCATCCCCAGCACGCCGGGCATGGTGGTGCTCGACGCGGTGCATAGCGTTCAGCACAAGCATGCGCCGGACCTCGCGGTGCGCTGGAACTGCAAGGCAGGTAAATGCGGTTCGTGCAGCGCCGAAGTGAATGGCCATCCGAAGCTGATGTGCATGGAGCGCATGGACAAGTACCCCGAGGATCAGCCTGTGTCCATCCGCCCGATGAAGACCTTTCCGGTGATCAAGGATCTGGTGTGCGATGTGAGCTGGAACTTCGAAGTGAACAAGAAGATCCCGCCCTTCAAGCTGAAGAAGGGCGAGCGCCGCTACTACCAGTACGAGGCCGACCGTGTGCAGGAATTCCGCAAGTGCATCGAGTGCTTCCTCTGCCAGGACGTATGCCACGTGTTGCGTGAGCACGAGATCAAGAGCGGCTTTGCCGGCCCGCGTTTCTTCGTGCGCACCGCAGGTTTGGAAATGCACCCTCTGGACACCGAGGACCGGAGCGAGCTATTGAAGAAGGACTTGGGCATCGGCTATTGCAACATCACCAAGTGCTGCACGGAGGTCTGCCCCGAGGGGATCCACATCACCGACAACGCCATCATCCCGCTGAAGGAGCGTGTGGCCGACCGCTATTACGATCCCGTTCAGTGGTTGTGGAGGAAAGTGTTCGGGAAGAAATAGTTGTCGTTTGTTGGTTGTCAGGCGTGATGCAACATGCACGCAAGCATTTGTCGTCCGCTGGGCGGCAGACAGCCAACTGACGACCAACAACCGAGAACTACTCCCCCAGAGGCGCCCTCTGCTCGTCCTCCGGTGAAGGCTTCAAGCGGTGCTGCTCGATCATCCGCACGCAGGCGTTCCAACGCAGTATGGGATCCTCGTTCTTTTCGGGCCGTACCTTCTCGGCTTTCTCGAACCAAGTCATGGCTTGGTGCAGATACTCGAAGGCGATGTACCCCGCATGCTGGGAGGAGCCTTCCAACGCCGCGCCCGCATGCCGCTCATAGATGATCCCTCGTGCATAGTCACGGTGGTACGGATCGGAGAGTTGTTCGGTGAGCTTCAGAGTATCACCAAGTGAGGTGGCGCCCTTGTGCCCGAACTGGTCGGTCATGGCGAGGATCAGCGAGTAGATCGCGTCCTGGTTGGCGGGATCAGCGGTGAGGACATCCCGACAAATGCTCTCAGCCTGTGCTGACTCGTTCAGCAAGCGGTAGCGCGTGGCTTTCGCCAGCGCTTGCGGGATCGCGTCCTTCGATATGGGCTTGAGTTCGGGCATGGACGCAGGCTAAGATAGCTGCCAGCCGGATCGGCCGCACTGTTTCTCGAGCGGGGAATGGGCATGAACGCGCAGCCTAAGGTCCTTGGCTGAAGTGAGCGGAGAAGGCGAGCGGCGCGGTACCTTGGGATAGGGGATGATCGCGCCGTTCATCGGCATCTCAGGCCTCCTGAAAGCGGAACAGCCTTCGACCGCGTGGTGGCTACTTGATCAAGTGATCAGCCCGGATCGCGATAATTCCCCGATCCGGGGTGAACGCTTCCCATCCTGTTTCCCGGTCCGGACGATGCAGGATGCGCAGAGTCAAGTGTCAACAGGGCATGCAGAGATCCATAGGATGCCCACACTCTGTGGCGTGCGATGTGGACAGCGCTGACGGTAACAGGCCCCGCGTATGCTATCCCAGAAGCTGACCCATCCACTGCCCATGATCGACCTTGCGAACGTCGATCAACAAGTCGGTTCAATGGCCCTGACACCTGCTGCTATTCAGCTTCTCGCCAACTTGCAAGACCAGGAACCCTGGCTACAGCACCGCTATGGCGTTCGGGTCCGTGTGGACAAGGTGACGGCGGACGGACGGAACGCACTGTGTTCGGCCTGCCAGGTGCGTCACCCGTTCTTCCTGGCGAAGATCTCCGCTTTCGCGCTCGTCGCCCTTGCCCATTTGGTATTGAAGGATCTGCACCGGTTCGGGATCACGCCCTTGATCTCGACACTACCAGCACGATCCATCCCACCGTTCGTCGCCATTGAGAAGGGCGATCCATTCCGTCTTCGAGATGCGCTCCGGGCTGCGGGAAAGGAGGGCATTCTTCTCGAGAAGGGGTCGGTCGCTCCGATCCCCTTGCCGGGTCCCGCATATGCTGCTTTGCTGGAACTGCACTCGCAGGTGTGAAGCGTTCCGCAAAGCCGCGCCCATATCAATTCGGTTGTTGGCTGCGAAGGGTGATGAGGTCGGTCATCAAGTTGGCGGTCCCTTGATCCTGCTATTCGCCGTGGTTGATCCTCGTTCCTGTTCAACTGACGGCTATAGCGCCACTTCCTCGGGGCTCATCAGCCACTGTTGCGCCTCTTCCAGCGTCATGAAGTTCATGATGGGGTAGGGCACCGTGGGCAGCACGGTTCGCACAACGCGTTCGATGGTGGTGCGGTTGAAGAAATCAGGGCTTTGCACGATGGCCGCACGCGCCAGACCGGCTTTGGCCATCCGCGGGCACCAGTCCGTCACAAGCCAAACCTCGTCGTCGTGCAAGATCGTGCCGCGACGCCGCTGATCGGTGAGGAAGTAACGCAGCTTGTGTTCCGCGATCAGATCCACCGCGAGGTTCAAAGTGGCCCTATATGTCCCACTGGGCGCGTAGTTCTTCCAACGGATGGTTATGATGCCACGCGCGGGCTCGGCCGTTACGTTCACATAAGGCGCGTCGTGTTCAATGGTTCCGGTGCGGACTTCCATGCCCTGAATATACGTCAGGGTTTGGGAGAAGCAGTTTCTTCGAGTCCCTCGGTCGCTTTGTGTCTTGCTGCCCACTTCGACGGAGTTGCTCCGGCTGATCGGATGCCGGAACCCGATCGCATGAACCGCCGATCGCGAACTGCCGTCCGGACCTACCGCGGATTCAACCGATCCACCAACTTCGAGCTGTACGACTCGCCGATGGGGACCACCCCTTTGTCGTTATCAAGGATCACATTGGGCAATTCAACAGCCGCGATCTTGTCCAGTCGCACGATGAAGGAACGGTGAACGCGCACGAAGTCCGTTGATGGGAGCCGGGCTTCGATGTTCTTCAGGGTACCATGGGTGATGTACCGCTTGTCCTTCAAGTGGATGCCCACATAGTCCTTCAGCGCTGCGACATAGTAGATCTCCTCCAGCCGCAGACGGATCAATTTTCCGCTGTTCTTCAGGAAGAGTGGGTTCGCATTGCCTGTGGTGGCCAACTGATAAAGTTCATCGCGCTCCTTGATCACATCGGAGTCCTGTGAGTGCTTGTACACGGCCATCTCGATAGCGGTGTGGACATCCACGGCTTTGAACGGTTTGAGGATGTAGCCGTACGGTTGTGCGATCCGCGCGCGGCTCAACGTGTCGTCGTCGGCGTAGGCAGTGAGGAAGATCACCGGCAAGCCTGTCCGTGCCCGTATCATCAGGGCCGCTTCGATCCCGTTCATCGTGCCCTTCAGCATGATGTCCATCAGCACCAAGTCGGGCCGCAGCTCCACGGCCAGTTCAACGGCCTGCTCCGCGTCGCCCGTCTCGCCGACAACGGTGTAGCCCAGTGTTTCCAAGGTCACCTTGATGTCCTTGCGGACAATGGTCTCGTCCTCGACGATCAGTATGGTCGCTGGCATTGCGCGGGTTCCTGGGTTCCGACGTTGGACGGCGAAGGTGGTCGATGTCGTTTGCACACGGGCAACTTAAGAACGACTTGAGCCCTTGAGCGATGTGAATTAGACCAAGCCGGTTGGATCTTCGACGGATGCACGGAAGCATGCAACGTTCATGCGGCGCGGGTCGGCGTATCGGTCGAAGCCGTGCACGCGCGATGAATATGGACCGACTCGCGCAGGCGAGTACCTAACCCCGCTCGCATCCTCTGCCTACATTTCACCGATGTGTTGGTGTTCGCTTCTTCTCCTGTTCATACTCTTGTCCTCGCCGACCCTGGCGCAACAACGCGCAGTGGAGGAACCACCAGTGCTCATCGGCTACTACGCGGGCAACGGTGACCGGCTGGAAGACCACCACGTTGAGCAGCTGACACATCTGATCTGGTGCTTCGGTCATTTGGAAGGGGATGTGATGATGGTCGCGCCGGAGCAAGGGCTGATCATCGAGCGCATGGTGGCCCTCAAAGAGCGTAACCCATCCCTCAAAGTGCTTTTGTCGCTCGGTGGCTGGGGCGGTTGCGCAACGTGCTCCGCCGTGTTCAGCAGGGAAGAAGGTCGCCGCACTTTCGCCGCAGGCGTGAAGGACATGCTGGCGTACTACAATGCCGATGGGATCGACCTGGATTGGGAATACCCTGCGGTGCAGGGTCCACCTGGTCATGCGTTCGCGCCTGAAGATCGGGACAACTTCACCCTGTTGGTAAGGGAACTGCGGAGTGTGCTTGGCGATCGCTTCGAGATCAGCTTCGCGGCGGGCGGTACGGATGCATGCTTGATCAACGGGTTCGACTATGCCGCGGTGATGCCGTTGGTGGACCGCATGCACATCATGAGCTACGATCTTGTACACGGCTATAGCACAC
>Ga0335394_10004181_pt1 | contig 16409 bp, 15 predicted proteins | sample MAT03_FD_205741 | JGI IMG/M metagenome (GOLD analysis project Ga0335394, IMG submission 205741) | Freshwater microbial communities from Lake Fryxell liftoff mats and glacier meltwater in Antarctica - MAT-03 (spades assembly) (version 2) ... | reverse complement strand
GGTCGGCAGCGTGTGGTTGGTGCCGATGACCTTGTCGCCGTACGAAACATTCGTGCGGGGCCCAAGGAACAGCGCCCCATAGTTGGTCATCCGCTGCAGGAAATAGTCCGGGTCGCGGGTCATGACCTGCACATGCTCGGAGGCGATGTCGTCCGCAACTGCCACCATCTCGTCGAGTGTGTCGCAAAGAATGACCTGGCCGTAATCGCGCCAGGCACGCCCGGCAATGTCCGCTGTGGACAGCACCGTCAGCTGGCGTTCGACTTCACGCATCGTCTCCGCGGCGAGCGCTTGGGAGTTCGTCAGCAGGATCGCCGGCGAGTTGGGGCCGTGTTCAGCCTGACCCAGCAGATCGGCGGCGCACAGCTCGCCGTCCACGGAGTCGTCCGCGATCACGAGCGTTTCGGTCGGGCCCGCCAACAGATCGATGCCAACGCGACCAAACAGCTGCCGCTTGGCCTCGGCGACATAGGCATTGCCGGGCCCGACGATCATGTCGACGGGCTGGATCGATTCGGTGCCGAGAGCCATTGCGCCAACCGCCTGCACACCGCCAAGGCAGTAGATCTCATCGGCACCGGCCAGATCCATCGCGACGACGATCGCAGCTGAAGGCTTGCCGTTCCACGGCGGCGCGGCGGCGATCACGCGCGGCACGCCAGCGACCTTGGCGGTCACGACGCTCATGTGTGCCGAGGCGACCAAGGGATACTTGCCGCCCGGCACGTAGCAGCCAACCGAGTTCACCGGCAGGTTCTTGTGGCCGAGCACCACTCCCGGCAGGGTCTCCACTTCGACGTCGCGCAGGGACTCGCGCTGAATCCGTGCGAAGTTGCGGACCTGGGCCTGCGCGAAACGGATGTCCTCGATGGCCTGTTCCGGCAGCTCCTTGTAGCAGGCATCGATCTCGGCTCGCGTCAGCCGGAAACTGGCCGGCGCCCAGCGATCGAACTGCTGCGAGTATTCCCGGACCGCTGCGTCCCCGCGCTGGCTGATTGCCGCCAGAACCGTCTCGACCGTCTGCCTGACTGCCGCGTCGTCGGTCGCCATGTCATCGGCCGAACGGCCGGTTTTCAGGTGTTTGATCATCGGTCGATTGTAAGGTCTCGCAACGGCGCTGCGCGACGAAACCGCGGTTTCGGGATGCGTTTCAGCCGGGTTATCATCCGCGCCACGCATGCCCGGCCCCGCCAAACAACGTCGCATTGCCCTCGTCTCGGCCGCCGAAGCGCACGCCCGCGATGAAGACGAGGCGCCGCTCACTGCTGCACTCGAAGCGCTGGGCTTATCCGTTGCAACTCCTGACTGGGACGACACTACCGTGGACTGGTCGCAGTTCGAGATCGCACTGTTACGCGCAACCTGGGACTACACGACTCGCCTGGTCGAGTTCCTGGCCTGGGCCCGGCGGACGGCAGACCAGACGCGGCTGCTGAACCCGCCGGATCTCGTGCAGTGGAATACTGACAAGCGTTATATGGCCGACCTCGAGGCAGCGGATGTTCCGATCATCCCGAGTGCGTTTTTTACTCCGGGCGAAGCAGCACGTTTTCCGGCCAGTGGCGAATTCGTCGTCAAGCCTTCGGTCGGTGCCGGTTCCCGGGGCGCGCGACGCTTTGCCGCTACGGCTACCGAGACCGCGCAGCGCCACGCGCGCAGCCTGCAGGACGGCGGCTTTGTGGTGCTGGTTCAGCCCTACCTGGCAAGCGTCGATAGCCGCGGCGAAACGGCCCTGTTGTACTACGACGGTGTGTTCAGTCACGCCGTGCGCAAGGGGCCACTGCTGCAACTGGAATCCGCCGAGGTGCCGGGACTGTTCGCACCGGAGAAGATTTCGGCGCGACCGGCGAGCGTCGCGGAGCTTGAAATCGGTGCCGCGGTTCTGGCCGCCATTCCTGGCGGAGTGCCGCTGTACGCGCGGGTCGACTTGATCGAGTCCGCCAGCGGCACACCGCAACTGCTGGAACTGGAACTCACGGAACCGTCCATGTTCTTCGATCACGCGCCGGGCAGCGCCGCACGCTTCGCCGCCGCGATCACCCGGCGTCTTGGGGACTGATGCGAGGTCAGCTGCTGAACAGGAAGTGCATGACGTCGCCCTCGCGAACCAGGTACTCCTTGCCTTCGCGCTGCATCTTCCCCGCAGCCTTGGCACCCTGCTCACCCTTGCAGGCGATGTAGTCGTCAAAGCCGATCACCTCGGCACGGATAAAGCCGTGCTCGAAGTCGGTGTGGATGACCCCGGCTGCCTGTGGCGCCGTCGCGCCGCGTTTGACCGTCCAGGCACGGACTTCCTTTTCGCCGGCAGTGAAGTAAGTCTGCAGCCCGAGCAGGCTGTAGCCGGCGCGGATCACGCGATTGAGACCCGGCTCATCGATCTTCATCTCGGCCAGGAACTCGCCCCGATCCGCGTCTTCAAGCTGCGAGATCTCCGCTTCGATCGCTGCGCAGACCGGGATGACCGTGGCCCCTTCGACTGCGGCCCGTTTGTGCAAAGCATCGAGAAACGGATTGTGGTCGAAGCCGTCCTCAACGACATTCGCCACGTACATGACCGGCTTGTCGGTGAGCAGATGCAGTTCGCCGATATCGCGCTTTTCCTCGGCACTCAGCGACATCGCATGTACCGGCTTGCCGCCATCGAGATGTGCCCGCACGCGCTCGAAGATGTCACGGCGACGCACGGCGTCCTTGTCACCGCCCTTGGCGGCCTTGGCCTGACGCTCGGCTGCCTTCTCGACGATGTTGAGGTCAGCGAGCACCAGTTCCGTGTTGATGATGTCGATATCGGCGAGCGGATCGATTCGGCCCGCGACATGCACGACATCGTCGTCCTCGAAGCAACGCACGACGTGGGCGATTGCATCGACTTCGCGGATATGTGACAGGAAGGCATTGCCCTTGCCTTTGCCTTCGGAGGCTCCTTCGACGAGGCCGGCAATATCGACGAATTCGATCATCGCCGGCACGACACGCTCGGGCGTAACGATGCCCGCGAGCTGCTCCAGACGAGTATCCGGCACCGGCACGATGCCGACATTCGGATCGATCGTGCAGAAGGGATAGTTCTCTGCGGCGATCTGCGCGCGCGTCAGCGCATTGAACAACGTCGACTTGCCGACGTTGGGCAGACCGACAATGCCGCACTTGATTCCCATTATTTTTCGCCCTGCGTGGAATGGAGTTCGTTCATGACCTTTTGAGCGCCCTGTGTCAGCAGCGCCGGAATCGCCTCAACAGCGCGCTGCACCGCCGTATCGAGCAGATCCTGTTCGGCGCGCGGCGCCCGCGACAGCGCATAACCGACCACGAGGCTGCGATCCCCCGGGTGGTCGATCCCGAGTCGCAACCGCCAGAAAGAATCGCCGAGGCTGACAATCGCGTCGCGCAGGCCATTGTGACCGCCGTGGCCGCCGCCTTCCTTGAGGCGCAGCACGCCAACCGGCAGATCGAGCTCGTCATGCGCGACCAACATCGCCGCCGGCTCGATCCGATAGAAAGCAGCCAGACTCAGGATCGCCCCCCCGCTGCGGTTCATGAAGCTTTGCGGCTTCTGCAGCCACAGATCGACGCCGTCGACGCGAATGCGCGCCACCTGGCTTTGATACTTCGATTCGCTGCGAAACACACCGCCGTGGCGGCGCGCCAGCTCGTCGACGACCCAGAAGCCGGCGTTGTGGCGCGTCTGCGCATACTCGGGCCCGGGATTTCCGAGCCCGACGATCAGCTGCAGCGGCAAACCAGACATCGGCAATGCGCAGGCCCTGACGACGCGACCTGCAGCTGCTGCGGCGCGAGCACCGCAGCAGCGCAGGCCCGACATCGGGCGCTACTTCTTGGCCTCGTCCTTCTTCGCGTCCTTGGCATCGGCTGCTGCCGGCACAGCGCCGGCTGCCACGGCACCCTCGGTCGCCGCCGCTGCCGCAGCCGGATCCGGTTCCTGCGCCCGCGGCGCATGAATCGAGACCACTGCCGCATCCTTGCCCTGGACCAGGGCCGTCATCACGACGTCCGGTGGCAGTGCGATATCGGACAGGAACTTCGTCTCGTTCAGCTCCATCGCGGACAGATCCAGCTCCAGGAACTCCGGCAGATCCTTCGGCAGGCAGCTGACCTCGACGTCAGCCACGCGATGCGATACGACGCCGCCGGCGGTCTTGACGCCCGGCGCGACATTCTCGCCTTTGAAGTGGATCGGCACGAAGATGCGGATCCTCTCGTCGTCGAGCACGCGCTGCAGGTCCAGATGCATGACCTGGGTCTTGGCCGGATGCATCTGCAGATCCTTGAGGATCGCGGCCTGCGTGACCTCGCCGACCTTCAGGCTGATGATCGATGAGTAGAACTTCTCGTTGTCGATCAGTGTCAGCAGCTTTTCCTGGCTCAGCGAGAGCATGCGCGGTTCACGCTTGCCACCATAGAGAATGGCCGGGACTCTTCCGGATCGACGCAGGCGGCGGCTCGCACCTTTGCCTTCGTCGTCGCGAAATTCCGCGGCGAGTTCGAATGCGGTTTTCATCAGGACTCCTTCAATACTTCGTTTAAAGACAGAGCGGTGCCGCGACCTGCACCACTCACGGGGAAACCTTGCAGTTCAATCCACATACAGCGAGCTGACCGACTCTTCGTCGCGGATGCGACGGATCGTCTCGCCCAGCAGGCCCGCGACGGTCAGCTGCCGAATGCGACTGCAGGCCTTCGCCTCGGCTGACAGCGGGATCGTATCGGTCACGACAAGCTGGTCGAGCGCCGAAGTCGAAATCCGCTCGACCGCCTTGCCGGAGAGGATCGCGTGGGTGATGTAAGCCACGACCCGCACCGCACCTTCATCCTTGAGTGCCTGCGCCGCAAGACACAGCGTGCCGGCCGTATCGACCATGTCGTCAATCAGGATGCAGGTCTTGCCGGCCACGGCGCCGATGATGTTCATGACCTTGGATTCATTCGGACGCGGTCGCCGCTTGTCGATGATCGCAAGCTCCACATCGTCGAGCCGCTTGGCCAGCGCCCGCGCACGCACCACGCCGCCGACGTCCGGCGAGACGACCACGACATTCTCGTGGCGCTGCCGCCAGGCATCGCCAAGCAGCACCGGTGAGGCATAGACGTTGTCGACCGGAATATCGAAGAATCCCTGGATCTGGTCAGCATGCAGATCGACCGTCAGCACGCGTTCGATGCCGGTCGACGCGATCATGTTGGCCACGAGCTTGGCCGAGATCGCCGAGCGGGTCGCGCGCGGTCGCCGATCCTGGCGCGAGTAGCCGAAGTACGGCACGACCGCCGTGATCGAATTTGCCGAGGCGCGCCGGCAGGCGTCGGCCATGACCAGCAACTCCATCAGGTGATCATTCACTGGCGGACAGGTCGGTTGCACGATGAACACGTCGCGGCTGCGGACGTTCTCGTTGATCTCGATATTGACTTCGCCGTCGCTGAAGCGCCCGACGGTGGCGCGGCCAAGCGGCACCATCAGATGCCGGGCAATATCGTGGGCGAGCGCTGGATTCGCGTTGCCGGAGAACAGCGCTAGTGTCTGGGAATCCACGGTATCGGCCCTTGTTTCAATTGCTGCGCTCGTCTCGAAGTGGCTGGGGTGGAAGGATTCGAACCTCCGAATGGCGGGATCAAAACCCGCTGCCTTACCACTTGGCGACACCCCAACACGTCTAAGTCTGCATGGCCGCTTGCAGCGGCGACTCCGCAAGGCCGCGCGCGACGCGCGCAACCCAGCAGTCCGGCACCCTGGCAGCGACGCGCTCGGCTTCGGCTGCCGTTGCGAAGCTCGCGAACACGCAGGACCCGGTGCCGGTCAGCCGCGCGTTGCCTGCGCCGTTCGCTTGCAGCCAGAGGATTGCATCATTCACCGCCCGAAACCGCTGCCTCACAACCGATTCGCAATCATTGCGACCCCCCGTCTGCAGGAAACCGGCCATTGTGATTGGCGTGGAATTTCGTGTCAATTCAGCGCTCTGGAACACTTCAGCCGTAGAGACGAAAATCTGCGGATCCAGCACCAGATACCAACGGAGCGGCAGCTCGACGGGCGTGAGTCGCTCGCCAACCCCTTCCGCCCAGCTTGATCGACCGGCAACAAAAACGGGCACGTCAGCGCCGAGTTCGCGGCCAATCGCTGATAATCGGGCCTGATCGAAGCCTGTTCCCCACAATTTGTTCAGCGCGACCAGGGTCGTCGCGGCATCGGAACTGCCGCCCCCGAGGCCGGCGCCGATCGGAATGCGCTTGCGCAGCCGGATGCGCGCGCCGGCTCGACCTCCGGCCGCGCACTGCAGCGCTTTGGCCGCCCTGACGCACAAATCTGCGCTGGCGCGGATCCCGTCTGTCGGATCGATGCGCGTTACGGTGGCATCGCCGGTCACCTCGAAAGCCAGCTCGTCGCACAGATCGATCAGCTGAAAGATCGTCTGCAGGTCGTGCAAGCCGTCGGCGCGTCGACCGAGCACGTGCAGGAACAGATTCAGCTTGGCCGGCGCCGGCCACCATTGCCGTTCGCTCATCGGGGCACGCTCATCAGGAACCGCTGAGGGTCCAATCCGACACCAGCAGTCGCACGCGAACCCCGGGACGCGTCAACGTGATCCGTTGCGGCAAGCCCTGCGCACCGTAAGCGGCGTAGGCGATCTGCCAACCGTCCTGTGCCAGCGAGTCGAGCCAGGGCGCACCCTCGTGTGGCGTTTCACTGCCGGGCAGATCCGGCTGCGGCACGCCCAGCACCCAATAGCGCAACGCACCGAGCGGCAGCGCGAAGCCCAGACGCTGTTCGATCGCGTTGCGTGCCGCCTCGCCGTCGAGTCGTTCGCCCGCCGCGGTCCGCATCGCCAGCGATCCGTGCTGCTGCTCGATCTCCAGGCCGCCGATGCCAAGCGGGCCGTCCAGCGTCAGCCGACTGGCGCCGCGCGTATCGACGCTCCAGCGCAGCGCACCGCTGAAGCCTTCATCACCGGCGGCGACCGCAACCCTGCCCTGCAGGTCGAAACGCTCGACACGCTGCAAAAAATCACGCCGTGCGGGCCAGTCGGCGGGCAACCCGGGGCCGGTGCGGGGCAAAGAGACACAGGCAGCAAGCGTTGCGCAGGCCAGCAACGCGACCCCGATACGGCCCATCAGAGTGCGGTCGGTTCGGCGGTCGGTGCGGGTGAGGTCGAGTCGGGTGAGGCTGAGTCGGGGGCAGCCGCGGCAAAGCGCGCGATCACGGTCTTGAGCGGTTCGGAGTCCGGCGCCCGCGCCAGCGCACGGGCCCAAACCGTGCGCGCCTGGCCCTGCTCGCCGAGCACCCACAATACTTCGCCCCAGTGAGCCGCAATCTCCGCGTCCCGCGAAAGGGCATAGGCTCTTTCGAGCAGCGGCAGCGCCGCGGGCGCGTCGCCGCGCCGGTAGAGAATCCAAGCGAGGCTGTCGATCGCAGCGGCGTTGTCGGGCATTGCCTCGAGCGCCTGGCGCACCAGCCGTTCGGCGCGCGGCAGCTCCTTGCCGTTGTCAGCGAGCGTATAGCCAAGCGCATTCAGCGCGGTCGGATCGTCGGGTCGCTGCTTCAGGAACTGTTCGAATGACCTGATCGACTCCGCATGCCGACCGCTGCGCTCGAACACCATCGCGAGCTGATACTCGAGCTGCGGGTGTCCAGGATAGGCTTGCAGCGCACGCTGTAGTTCTTCAACTGCCGCGTCGCCCGCGTCCGCTGCCAGCAGCAGTTCGGCGCGCGCGATCGCGACGTCGATCGCCCCTTGCGGGTCCTGACGCAGAAACTCGTCAAGCAACTCAAAGGCTTCATCACGTCGGCCCAGCTTGATCAGCAAAGCGCCGGCACGCGCCCGCGGCATCAGACCGGCCCCCGCCCCCGCCAGGCGCAGGTAACTCTGCAGCGCGAGCTCGGACTGGCCGGTGCGCTCGGCGATGACTCCGAGGTAGAAGAAGGATTCCGCCGAAGACGCGCCACGCTGCAATCGTGCGGCGAACCGGCGCCGCGCCTCGTCCAAATCGCCCGTCGCGACGGCCAGCAAGGCGAGCCGTCGATCAGCCTCATCCGCCGTGACGGGCACTTCCTGCGCTCGCAGCAGCTCGCGGTAGGCCTCCTCGTTGCGATCGAGATCGATCAACACTTCGGCCAGCGCGAACGCATGCTCGGGGTTATCGCCTGCCGCAGTGACCGCCTCACGGGCGGTTTGCAGCGCACGGGCCGTATCGCCTTCCGCCGCGAGCAGGCGCGCGAGTTGCCGCAAGGCTCCCGCCGTGGTTTCGGTCTGCAACACCGCCTCGACGATGCGGCGAGCGGCAGTCAGATCATCGGCCGCGATCGCAAGCTCAGCGAGCGCAAGCCCGGTCGAGGGCTGCAAGGCTGCCGGATCGACCAAGTTACTCAATGCAGCCCAGGCCGCATGGGCCTTGGCGCCGTCAGACAAATTGGGCAGCAGTTCCTGCAGGGCGCGATCCGGCTCGACATCGGGTTTCTTGAGCAGGGCACCGAAAACCCGACGCGCATCCGCCACTTTATATAGCTGCACGGCCACCATTCCGTTGGCGCGCAGCGCATCGATGTTCTCCGGGTCAAGGGCCGCCCAGCGCTGGCTCGCATTCCAGGCTGCCGGCAAATGATCGCAGGCCACAGCCACTTCGGTCGCGCGGCGCACCAGCCGCAGATCACGCGAACGTGCTGCCACGCGCTGGTAGGCTTCGGCACCTTCGCGGCAGTTGCCCGCGCCGAGCGCCAGCTCTGCCGCCGCCACGCGCGAATCGGTTGCATCGCGACTCCCTTTCATGGCGTTCGGTGCCTCGAGCGCAAAGGCCACCGGCTGCAGCAGCGCAGCAATGATCACAAGCCAGGAAGCGGGGCGATTGGGGGTCACGCGATCACTATACGCACCGCCTGCGGCTTGTCACCTGATCGTATGGACCGGACAATGCCGGCCGCGCCATGAAGGAATCCATCCGCCATAAACTCGATAAGACCAGCGAACGCTATGAGGAAGTGGGTCGGCTGATGGCCGATCCGAGTGTTGCCGGAGGCTCCAGGCAGTTTCGTGAGCTGTCCATGGAATATGCGCGGCTCACAGGCCTGGTCGCTCTGTATTCGCGGTTTCGCGGACTCGAGGGCGAGCGCGCCGCAGCCGAGGCAATGCAGTCCGATCCGGATCCGCAAATGCGCTCGCTCGGCAGCGAAGAAGTCGGACGCCTGAAGCAGGAACTCGAAACGCTGCAAGCTGAGCTCGGCGTAATGCTGGTGCCGCGCGATCCTCGCGACGATCACGACATATTCCTGGAGATTCGCGCCGGCACCGGCGGTGACGAGGCCGCGATCTTCGCCGGTGACCTGCTGCGGATGTACGCGCGCTATGCCGAGCGGCGCGGCTGGCAGCTCGAAACACTCAGCGAAAGCCCGGGCGAGCATGGCGGCTTCAAGGAGGTCATCAGCCGGATTTCAGGCAGCGGCGTCTTTGCAAGGCTGAAGTTCGAATCCGGCACGCATCGCGTACAGCGGGTTCCGGCAACGGAAGCCCAGGGGCGCATCCACACATCGGCCGTCACAGTGGCGATCCTGCCCGAACTCGACGAAGTCGACTCCACTGAGATCAATCCGGCGGATCTGCGAGTCGATACGTTTCGGGCGTCGGGCGCCGGTGGACAGCACGTCAACAAGACCGACTCGGCGATCCGCATCACGCACATCCCGAGCGGGCTGGTGGTCGAATGCCAGGACGAACGATCGCAGCACAAGAACCGTTCGCGCGCGATGTCGTTGCTGAAGGCGCGTTTGAAAGCGGCTGAGCAGGAGAAGCGCGATGCCGAAGAAGCTCGCGCCCGCAAACTGCAGGTCGGCAGCGGCGACCGTTCCGAACGCATCCGCACCTACAACTTTCCGCAGGGCCGGCTCACGGATCACCGGATCAATCTGACGCTCTATCGCCTCGAGGACATCGTCGACGGCCAGCTCGACGACGTGATCGACCCGCTGCTGCAGGAACACCGGAGCGAGTTGCTGGCCGAGCAGACCGCGGCGCAATGAAAGATCTGCAGGTCGACAGCGGAACCGGCGTACCGGTCTCGTTGACGATCGCCGGGCCCGGCGGACGGGCCTATGCGTTCGTCATCGATTGGCTCTGCCGGGTTGCACTGGCCATGGCGTGGTATCTGGTTGGAATGGGGTTGCACGCGCTCGGCGAACCGGGTGCCTTGCGGCTTGCACCGCCGACTGACGGCAGCACCGGTTGGTTGCTGGGCGTCGCGGTGCCCAGCGCTGCGATCTATTTTCTGTATCACCCGCTATTCGAAGTTCTGTTGCGCGGCGTGACACCTGGAAAACGCCTGGCAGGTATCCGGATCGTGACGGCCGAAGGCCGGACGCCCGGCGTGTCGGCGCTGTTGATTCGCAATGTGTTTCGCTTGATCGACAGCTTTCCGGCATTCTACTGCGTGGGCTTGATCACAACCCTGCTGACCTCACGACATCTGCGCTTCGGAGATCTGGCAGCAGGAACCATGCTCGTTTACGACCACGCACAGCCAGCGTCGCTGGCCGTGCCGCCCATCGCGAGCCCGGGACTAACGGCGTCGTCCTTGCCGCAGCTCGAAGCAGCGCTGGAGCTCGCCGAGCGTTGGCCCTCGCTGGCGCCGGGTCCGAGAGCTCAGCTCGCGCGCAGGCTGCTCAGGAAGGCTGGCATCAGTGACGCCGGGATTCATGATGACGCGTCGCTGTTACGTGCGGTCTGCGCTCTGGCCGAATCGACCGCGACTCAATGACGGCCTCGACTCCAAATCACGCGCTCACAACGAGCTGGCTGAAACGCTCGGATCAGTGGCGGCAGGCCAGCGCGCGGCTTGAGCAACTGCGCGTCGACGGTCAGCTCGATGTCGATACCGCCGGTGCCATTGCCGAGGACTACCGGCTGCTCGCACGCGACCTGGCGATTGGGCGACGGGTCGCAGCCGGCTCACGCACGACGCAGTTCCTGGAAGCGACCTACGCCCTGCTGCATGCGCAACTGCATCGACCCGCAGTCCGTCCCGCACACCTGTTGGCGTCGCTGTTTCGCGAGCGGATTCCAGAGGCCGTGAGCTCTATTCGGCCTCAGCTGGCATGGATCACGGTCTTGTTCCTGGTGGCGTTCGCAACCGGCTGGTGGGCCGTCAGCGCCGCACCGGGACTTGCGCGCCTGTTCGCGTCGCAGGAGATGATCACTGTGGTCGAGCGCGGCGAGCTGTGGACCGACGGTCTGCTGAACGTGATGCCTTCCGCTGTGCTGTCGGTGCAACTGCTGACCAATAATGTGCTGGTGAGCCTGTTCGCCTATTGCTGCGGTTTCCTGTTCGGATTGGGAACGCTGTACATCATCGGCATCAACGGCGTCATGCTCGGCGCGCTGTTTTCGATGACAGCGACTCACGATATGCAAGGGCGACTGCTCGAGTTCGTGTTTGCGCATGGACTCGTCGAGTTGTCCTGCATCTGTCTGGCCGGCGCGGCCGGCGCAGCCGTCGGCGAGGCGTTGATACGGCCCGGGATTCAGAGCCGCGCGGCCGCGTTCGCCGCCGCCAACCGGCGTGTGCTGCCGATCGTGCTGGCCGTGATCGTGCTGCTGCTCGGCTGCAGCCTGATCGAGGGCTATGTCTCTCCCAACCCGGACATTCCATTTGGCGCCAAGATCCTGGTTGGCAGCGGCTACTTCCTGTTCATGATTGCATTGCTGCAGGGCTGGCTGTTCGGTCGCGGGCGAACACGGCCTAAATCCGGTGTCGCTGGCGCAGTGCCTGATATTCCCTGAGCACGGCCTCCTCGAGCAGAGCTTGCCTTGCGACCACCAGCGGCACTCCGGCAAGCCGCAGAGCCTGCTGCTGGGCCGCGATTCGCGCCAGTTGCTCCTCGGCAGCAAGCGCATACCAGGGGTCGCGCCAGTGTGTCGCCGGCTGGTGAGCAACCGCCTCGATGTGTTCGCCGCGCACACCGGCGACCAGTACCAGGTGCGGCGGCGACATCAGCCGCACTGCCCGCAACAGCTGCTCGCTGCTGGTCGCGTCCTCGAGATCCGTCAGCAGCACGACCAGCGCGCGGCGTCGCAGCAAACGTCGCGCCTGCAGGGCCGCGACGATCGGATCCGACTCAGATGCCTCGACGGGTGGATCCGCGAACGCCGCCCGAATGCCGAGCACTGCCTGCATCCCTCGCTGTGGGGCACGCTCGGCATGGATGCGGTCGGAGTACACGATGACTCCAACGCGATCCTCGCGCTGCACCGCAGACTGCGCGAAGCGTGCGGCAAGATTGGTGTAGACGCCCAGCCGGTCGATGTTGCCGGCGCGAATGCGCGAGAGTCGTCCGGCATCGACCAGCAGCAGGATTTCCAGATGCTGCTCCTCCGCATGCTCGCGCACGACCACCGCACCCCGCCTCGCCGTGCCTTTCCAGTCCACGCGCGAGAGCGGATCGCCGCTGCGATACCCACGCAGCTGCAGAAGTTCGACGCCGGTCCCCGCAGTGGCGCGCGCCCGCAATCCGCCCGCCGCGCCGCGGGCGCGCCACTCCACACCGCGCAACAGATCAGGTGCCACATCCACCTCGGCAGCCGGATCCCATTCACGGTCCCACCAGGCAAGTCCGAAGCGGCCGAGTACGCGGCCCGGGATCGCCGGCCAGCGATGTCGCCCCAGCAGCTGTGGCTGCAGCAGCAACTCGCTGCGCAACACGGCGCGCGGCGCGACATGCACGCGTCGTGGCTCGTCGAGCGGACCGAATGCTGCCGGCACCATGGGCAAGAACTCCAGCTGCAGCGGCCTCGCGCTATCGCTGTCAAAACGCAGCACGACCGTAGCGGCGCGACCCAGCAGCAGACGCGCGGGTGTTTCAATCGATAACCTTAGCGACAGCTGCCGCACCAGCCAGCCTTCAGACAGCAACGCCAGCAGCACCGCAAACAGCGGCAGCCGCCACGCGCCCTCAAGCAGAGGATCACCGGACCATATGCCTGCGATGCACAGCGCGCCGATCAGCGCCAGCACCAGATAGCCGCGTTCCGAAAGATGCATGGCAGTCGTCTGCGCTCAGCGCGGCACAGCGGTCTGATCGAGCAGACTCTGCAACACGCTGGCCTCATCAGCGCCTTCCAGCGCGGCCTCTGGCGTCAGTGCAAGCCGATGCGGAATCACCCAGCGGGCGGCCGCCTTGATGTCGTCGGGCACCACGAACTCACCGCCGCGTCGTCCCGCGGCAATGCGTGCCGCGCGCAGCAGCATCAGCGCGCCGCGGGTCGACAGTCCGAGCGCCAACTGCGGATGCGTGCGCGAGGCTTCAACGAGATCAAGTACGTACTGCGTCAGCGCGTCGGACACATGCACCGCCTCGGCTTGCGCACGGGCTGCGGCCCACAATCCATCCGGAAGTTGGCCATCCGGAAGTTGCACCGGCTCGCCCGCGTCGCGCCCATGGGCGTTCATCCGCGCGCCGTGCTGACGCAACACTTCGAGCTCACTGTCGCGGGACGGATAGGTCACTTGCGCGCGCAGCATGAAGCGATCGAGCTGCGATTCCGGCAGCGGAAACGTGCCTTCAAATTCGTGCGGATTCTGCGTGGCAATGACCATGAAGTCCTCGGGAAGCGCGAACACGCCGCGCTCGGTGCTGACCTGCCGCTCTTCCATCGCTTCGAGCAGTGCGGACTGCGTTTTGGGCCCGGCGCGATTGATTTCATCGAACAGCAGCACCTCCGCAAACAGCGGCCCGGGAAGCCATGCGAACTCGCCACTCTGCAGCGAGTAGGCGTGCACACCGATGATGTCGGCCGGCATCAGATCGGCAGTTCCCTGTACCCGCTTGAACATGCCGCCAAGCACGCCGGCCAAAGCCTTGGCGAGCAGCGTCTTGCCGAGCCCCGGTGGGCCGTCAATCAGAACGTGACCGCGTGCGATCAAGGCGACGGCGACCGCTTCGATGGTCGCGGCGCGGCCGATGACGGTCCGGCCGATCTCCGTCTGAAGATGTGTCGCGAACTGTTCTATCGCCGTAGTCATCGCAGCTGGCGCTCCATCTTCAGCAGCAGATTATGCAAACCGCGCAGCGAGCCAGGCTGCTTCGCGCCCCTCGAATGATAGCGCCGCAAGCGCTGCAGATCCGCAGCGTCCACGCGCGGATGCCGGGCGAGCCGTTCGAGCATCGCTTCACCTGAAGGCGCTGCCGTTCCCGCTTCGACTCCGAGACGCGTAGCCACCCGTTTCCAGAAACGCCGCAACATGCGCTCGGCGGCCAACTGCGGCGGCACGACACGCGCGAGAAAACCTCCGCTCGCGAGCAGCAGATCGACTTCGCCCGGCGCGGATCGACCCGGCGCGGATCGACCCGCCACGCCACGGCGCGCAACGGCGGACTTGAGGCTGGTGGCGCCCAGTACCCAGGTCAGCCACATGATCAGCATCACAACGATCGTCTGCCGAAAGCGCGGGTCAGCGTAGAACTGCTCGGGATCGTAGCGCTCTGCAAGGCCCTGGTGACCATCATCGAACAGCACGCGCCCGCCCGGTGCAACCGCGAGCGCCACGAGGTTGCTGAGCAGCTGCGCATTGTCGGCGCTGGCCAGCGAGCTGTTGGCAAGCGAGCCAGCGAGGCCGAGCAGATGAATCACGCCATCCCCCCTGATGCGCGTCCAGAGCGCACCGCGCCCCGCCGCGGTATCGCGCGCGATCTCAAGTGCGAACTGCTGGTACGGGATCCGCAGTTCCCAGCGGCCAGAGGACGCTGGCGCCGCACTGTCGAGTCGCTCGATGTCCTTCAGCAGCCGAAGCGCACCGGTGGGTACGACCTGTAGCCGGGCACGCTGCGCATCACCCGGGTCGGTCTCCCACTCGAAGTCGAGACCGGTCAGGGCCTTCAGCTGGTAGCTGATCGCCGCAGGCGCCGCCCCCACCGCCCAGTCGGGCCGATCAAGCAGAGGCGCAACAACCAGCAGCGTATTGCCGGCGCGCAGCCACCGATCAAGCGCCGCGAGATCATCGCTTGCAAACTGCCGCTCTCCCGGCACGGTCACGATCAACAGGTTGCCCGCCTCGTTGCCGAGCGCAGAAAACGCGCTGCGCCACGACTCGACGCGGACGCCTGCGCGTTCGAGCGCGAGCCCGGCCGCAAGGTAACCATTGCCACTATCCTCGATCGAAACCGGCAACGAGACGCTTGGCGGTGCCACGCCCCCGCCGCGCAGAAAAATCACATAGAACAACAGCAAGGCCCCCAGCGCGAGCAAGCCATTGGCGATGCGCGTGTTCATCGCTGCCGCAGTGCCTCGATCAGCTGCCCGCCATTGGCGACACTCGCATCGAGCAACGACTGGGCCGGCAGCTCAGCACCATATCGCACCGCCTCGGCGGTCTTCACGAGCGCTGCAAAGCGCTCGCGACCCGCGCGCTGGTCGAGCGACACCTGCGCGACGATCTCCGCGCTGGTCAAATGTCCGCTTGCTGCCAGCAGACCGCGCGCAGCCATCAGTTCCAGCACTCGGCGCAGCAGGATGGCCGGCCGCTGCGCCAACGGCACATCGTCGAGCACAGGCTCCGCATCTTCGACCGGTGCAGCGGCGTCTGCGACGCCAGATCCACTCAGCAAGCGACGGCGCCCTGCGATACGCCACTCATTGATGGCGATCAACGCGACAATGCCGAGCACTGCCAACAGCAGCAGGTAGCTCGCAAGCTGCCAGCCGAATGAGGTGCTGGAACCCTGGCGCAGCAGCGGCTCGATCCAACCGGATCCGCCCGGCGCGGCGTCCCGTTGCCGCGCATCAACCCACCACTGCAACCAGCGCTGCAGCCGCGAGCCCACGCCATCGCCTCGTTCGGCCGCGGCGCCCAGCGATACGACCGCTGCGCGCACGACTTGCGGATCCAAGGTGGGGCTTCGCGGTGTCAACGACACCTCACGCCGGATCAGACGCTCGAGCTCCGCGAGACCTCCCGCCGACAGATCACTACGTGCGCTCTGCCAGGACTGCGGCAGCCAGTGGATCCAGGGACTGCGCTCGAGCTGTGCATTCAAGCCGGGACAGTAGGGCGCGATACTTGGCCATCCGATCGCGGTCGGCGGGAGCTTCAATCGACACTCGCGCAAGGCCCGCAGTGCCGGGTCAGAAGAAAGCGCGTCGGTCGGCGGTTGACTGGACGCGGCAACGGCGGTAATGCTCGCTGCAAGGATACCCAGCAGCAGCGCCACCGCGGCGCCTTGTCTCAAGCGCTCGGCTCCAATGCCTCGATCCGCGCCACCAGATCCTCGCCGCCGCGACGCACGCCGAGATCCGCGTACTGCACGATACCGAGCGCCACGAGGAAGATCATGCAAACGCCGCCAAGCAGCGTGAACACGACTTGTGTTGTCAGGTTCGCGACCGTGAAGTCGGCCGCCGCGATCAACTGGGCGATCA
>Ga0335394_10004178_pt1 | contig 16416 bp, 9 predicted proteins | sample MAT03_FD_205741 | JGI IMG/M metagenome (GOLD analysis project Ga0335394, IMG submission 205741) | Freshwater microbial communities from Lake Fryxell liftoff mats and glacier meltwater in Antarctica - MAT-03 (spades assembly) (version 2) ... | reverse complement strand
ACGATCTATGGTTACGGCTGAGCCAAGTTGGGCGGCTTGCTAACACACATCAGGTACTCTTGTACTACCGGCAGCACGCATCGAGCGCATCCTGGCAGAAGTCACATCGCCAGCGTGAAATGATGACTGAGCTATTGCGTCAGGCTTTTTTGGACCGGAACATGGAGCCATCCACCGGTGCGCTGGTGACTCCCCCGTCACGTTCCAATGCGGGCTCTGGCAAGTGGGCGCGAAAGGCAGCCAGAGGTGGTTTCCCCCGAACGGCCCAAAAACATTTGAAAGCTCTCTGGAATCAACAAGGACTCAATTTCTATACCGCCCGCATAGCTGCTGAAGTTCTCCTGCGATGCTGCCTAGCCCCGCTACGCCGTAAGCCGTCATCGCGAGGTCGTGTTGGCCCTTTGCAGTTTTCACTACCAAGCGTTTCAAAATGGGAAGAGCTGGCAGCTTAAACGCCCATGCAACGATCTCTAGCTTGCTCCCTTCTTTGCCTCTGTCTAACGTTCTTGGTTCCCACAACTAACGTTTCGGCACAGTCGTCCACCGGAACGCCATCTCCAGCAGAGCCTAGCCGGTCTCCAGCAGAGCTTAGCCGGTACGAGTTAGCGATTCTCGCCATGGGATCGAGGCTCGAAATCATCGTCTATACGCAAACCGAACAGCAGGCAAAGGAAGTGATCGACGCAGGTTTAGCAGAGATAGAACGGCTTTCGAAGATCCTGAGCAACTACGATGCGGAAAGCGAAATCTCGAGACTGTGTGCAACCCAAGTCGACTCTCCATTTTCGATGAGCTCGGACTTGGCAAAGGTATTGGCTCTCAGCAAGCGATGGCATCAATGGAGCGACGGTAAATTCGACGTCACGGTTGGTCCGCTGACCGAGTTATGGCGTCAAGCCCGGAAGCAGAAGCAATTGCCGAACAAGGAAGAAGTGGCTCGATCGAGACAACGATGTGGATGGGAGCTCGTCCAATGCGATTTCAATCTAGAATCCCTCGTGTCATCGCAGACTAGCGATCTTTCGATAGGAGATCAACGCGGCTATCCAGTTCGTCTTTTGGCCGCTGAAATGGTTGTGGATCTGTCGGGGATTGCGACAGGATACATCGTGGATCGGGCATTTGAAAAGATGTCGACTTTCGGCTATCCTTCCGTGCTGATCAATGCGGGTGGGGACATACGCGTAGGGGACCCACCTCCAGCCCAGAACGGTTGGCGAGTTTCCATCGCGGGTCTTGAGAAGAATGCTCCCCCGCTTCTCAATCTCTCGTTACGGAACTGTGCCGTGACAACATCCGGGGATCTGTTCCAGTATGTCGAGATCGAAGGGAGGCGGTATAGTCATTTCATGGATCCAAGCACGGGTGAGCCTGTTGAACGCCGTCAGAGCGTAACAGCGATTGCGGCTACGACGGTCGACGCCGATGCGGGGGCGACATCTCTCGCCCTTTTAGGGATGGAGCGAAGCGCGAGTCTTTTTGACTCGTTGCCCTTAAAAGAGGCGATCTTATTAGAAACGGAGGGCGATGAAACGTCGCACGCACGCCTGCGTTGGCTAACGAAATGATCTGTCTTTCGGAGAGAAGTGTCCTTTCGTCGGTCACTTCTTTGCATCGGCGTGCAACAGTGCTTTCTTCTCGCGATCGTCCTGAAGAATCTTGTCAGTGCTCTCTGCGTCTACTTGCCGACAGCATTCGGTAAGCCTGGCCACGAGATCGTCCCAGGGTTGTTCCCACGTTTCTGGAGTGGTCTTCTCGGGTGCAATCTGGCTGATCTCCTCAGCCAGCAGGATAAACCTCAAGACGTGGCGAAACAAGAGCCCTTCTTGCTTTTGAAAGCCTCGAGCAAGTATGTATTTATTGAATTCGCAATTGAACTCCAACAGTTCTCCGATCACCCATACGCCGCGTGTGTAGACATCCTGAACACGTGGGAAATCGCTGTTGAAGAGCCTTCGGATTTTCTCCGCCAGCGCGAGTGGGCGAGGAGGTGGTGGTTGAAAGCGATCGTTCCACGTCCGGGACGAACCGCCGGTGTCGGAAGCCAGTTTTTCAAGGTCCGGTTCTTCCTCTTCATGCCATTGGCCCAGCAACTCCGAAGGAACGGCTAAGCCACGTTCCAAGAGTCGAGGATGCAAAACATCGACTGCTAGTGGCCCAAAAGGAAGGACATCTGGGTCGGGTGGCGTAACCAGTTTAGAGATATTGGGGGGAAGTTCCAGAACGCTTTCCAACGCTTGGATACGCTCCGCTTCATTGGCATGTTGGAGCAGGTCGATCATGTACAAACCGAACAGCGGATTGATACTCCTCAGTTGAACGAGAAGCTCCAGTTTCGAGGTGGGTTCCGCTTTGGTGGGCCGATACTCATCTAGTTCATATCGCAGTTCCTCTTCGCCGGTGGGTTCTGTTGCGTCGGCCTCCGTTTCGTCGTCGTCGGCGGTGTTATCGTTATCCGGAGTCGTATCGGCGGCTGGCTTGGCAGCGAATGCGATCCAAGGCTTGCGTTCGGGTTCTGACTTGGCTTTGATTTTGCTAGCCGCGTCGGGGTGGTTCGCGCCGGTGAGCGGCGTCGGTTTTGGTTCCAGGGACAGGTAGTCCGCGGACCAAAGCGTAACCAGCATTTGATTGAGCGCACGCTGGGCGATCGGGATCTCGTTGGAAGGCATCAAACGTCGACCGACTAAGTCTCGCAATGGTTGTACGCTCGGATCGTTGAGCAACATATAGGCTAGGAGTCGCCAGGGTAAATGCCCTCGGCTAGCCAGCCTCGCAGCGGGTGCTTGACGAAGCTTTTCGAATTGCTCGCGCGTCCAATACGTTTCGCCGCTTCGTTTCGTCGGCATTTTCTTTTTGAGCATCTTTCTTGCCCTCAGCAGACCGGGATCCTTGGTATCCTCTGGGATCAAGTCGAACTGTTGTTTCCATCGTAGGTACTTGACGTCATCCTCATGCGCGAGCACATAAACGAAGCCTTGAGCGTCATATTGAGGGCGGCCAGCGCGTCCAAAAATCTGTTGGGCCGTACTCGGCTCGACGATCTTTTTTTTGCCGAATGGACCTTTGACCATGCTCGGTAAGATAACGCTTCGCGCCGGTAGATTGATTCCAGCGGACAGCGTTTCCGTACAAACCGCGATGCTGAGCAGTTTTTCTTGAAAGAGCTGTTCCACCATGCGGCGATACTTTGGCATCAGACCCGCATGATGGACGCCAATGCCTCGAATTAGGATCTGTTTGAGTTTAGGACCAGCCCCTTGAGTAAAATCGAACGCTTCAAGACGTTTGGTAAGGATGGCTTGTCGCTCTTTGTCGATCAGCTTCTTTCCTTTGAGCAGCTCAGCGATCTGCCAGCATTGGTCGCGGTTAAAACAGAATACCAGTCCGGGGGTCCGTCGCTTTGCTTCATCCCCTTCTGCAATCCTTTCGAGATGTTCGTCGAGGTAAGCGTCATCCACCCATTCAAACTGCAGTGGAACTTTGCGTTCGGTGCTTTGAATCAGTTCCATACTTCGGCTGTGCGCTCGCATGAGCCAGCTGCAAAACTCGACACTGTTTCCGATCGTGGCCGAAAGGAGCATGATTCGCGTGTGCCGTGGAAGCATACCGAGGCTCAGCTCCCAAACGATTCCCCGTTCCGGATCGTTGAATGAATGAAACTCATCCATGACCACTGAAGCAACCGAATCGAATGACTCTGGATCCTGCATCAAGCGATTCAGCAAAATCTCTGCCACGACCACCAACACAGGAGCGTCGGGATTGACACGTCGATTGCCCGTCACCAGTCCAACACTTTCCGCCGGAAAACCCCAGCGGACGGCGGCTTCCTGAATCTCGATGAGCTTTTGATCCGTCAGCGCGATAAGGGGTGTCGTGTAATAGCACTTTTTGCCAGTCCGCAGAGCTTCGTAGATGGCGGCTTCCGCGATCAAGGTTTTACCAGTTCCCGTTGGGGCGCAGACCAACAGACCCGAATCGCAACTGAACCAAGCGAAGAGTGCTTCTTCTTGGACGGGGTAGGGAGGGAAAAGAAGCCGATCCAAGTATTCCGAGGCTAATGTATCGCGATCAACTGGCAGGGAAGGTTGTGCATTCATAGCTGCGGATTGTAGGTGCATTTCCGCAATTTCGCCACTGAGCCCTTAGCCAAGCCTGAAGAGCTCCGCGTACTTGGGTTCCATGGTCAAGAGTTGCGCTGCCCGTTCCGCAAAAGCAGAGATCGTCAAAAATGGATTGCATGCGATGGCCGTCGGGAAAATGGCTCCGTCGCAAACATATAGCCCTTCGTGGACTCTAGGCTCGCCAGTTCGCTCATCGATATCGCCACCGCAGAGCGTGTCGTACACTTCCCCTTTGTGATTGATCACTCCGCTTCGGGGGTCATCGCTCATCCCGCAACCGCCCAAAGGATGGACGGAAATCATTTTGTTTCCAAAAGCGCGCAGGTATTTGTATTTCCCACCGTGCCCATGTGCAATCCTGGAAAACTCCTCACGGATCAGCCGACGGTAATCGCTATCTAGCAATCCCGGCCAAGAAACGAAAGCGTTACCGTTGTCCTCGAGAAACAGTTTCCCTTCCTGACGATCGTGTCCCATTCCTAGCAACACTTGGGTCTGATCCAGGTCGAAGTCTTGCATTAAAAAGCTCAACGAGTTGGCATAGGCTCGAGCGGCAACTCCCTCTTGAATAAGGACGCGATCCAACAGATTGAGTCGGTCGGGATAGGTAATGTTGGTTTGAATCGTGGGACCGACTCGCTTTCCCTGCGGATCTTGCGCACTAAAGCCCGCGATGTTGGTAGGGAATTCGGTTTTCCGCACGAAGCCCAACGCATCGCCGTTACCGGTCCAGTTGCAGCCTAATTGGCGTGAAAAATCTAGCTCTTCGGACTGGGAGCGCAGGAGAATTTCGGAACTGCCGATACTGCCCGCGCTCAAAACCACGACGCGGGCGGTCGCACATCCTTCCTCTTCGGTATGTCGCCCCTGTTCATCGCGATGAAAGTAAATAAAGTTCACCTTCCAAAAGTCGCCGCATTTCTCGATGTCACGGACCTCCGTCTGGGTGAACATCAACGTTCCGTTGCGGCGAGCGATCGGCAAGTAGTTCATGGCCAGAGTGTTCTTCGCTCCAACGTTGCAACCGGTCAAGCAATCTCCGCAATCGATGCAGTCCCGCTGATACAGGCCCTGTCGATTCAAGACGGGTAGCGAATGCCCTTGAAAGGATCGGGTTACTGTCAACGCTGCTGCTTCGAAATGGCAGCCATAATCTCGCAATTGCTCGGCAGCCAGGCGTTGCGCCGTCATCTTGCAGGTCCAGTCGATCGGTTCGCGACTTACGCCGAGCTCATACTCTGCGAGGTCATAGTAAGCGTTCAAAAAATCCATGTCGCGAAGAGCCACCGGCCATTGCGATTGCAAAAAAACTTCGTGATCTGGGCGAATCGCAACACTGGCATTGATCAGGGAGGAACCACCAAGTCCGCTGCCGCTGAGAATGGCTATCTCTTCGCACTGGAGCACGTTGAATAACCCCGTCGGATTGCTCAGATCGCGCTGATGTCGACCAAAGAGCTTGAGCCGGGAATTGTCCGTTACGTCCTTGAGCACGTCAGGAAAGGTGCCAGGCACCCATTCTCGGCCACGCTCCAGCATCGCGATGCGAGTCCCGGGCATGGCTTTTTCACTGAGCCGAGCGGCCGTAACGGACGCCCCGTATCCTGAGCCCACGATCAAAACGTCGAACTGCCATTGTTTGCCATTGGGTGGCATACGGAACAACCAGCGAGGGTCGGTTGCCAGCGAGCCTCCGAACGGCTGCATATTGCGAGCATAATCCCCCTTCGCGGTCTCTTTATACACCGAGGGCGAGGTTGAGCGACGCGTTAGCATGTCCGGGACCGAACCAAGGGACAAATCAGCAGAAACATTGTTTCGAGCTGACGCCAAGGCTCCGACGGCTGCGGCGGTTGCGCCGGTCAGCAGTTGCCGGCGAGTGAGCGTGGGTTTTGTTTTCTGTGGAGGCATCCTGCGTCCTGGTCGGTGATTCGTGCCGCTTAGGCGAAGGGCACGGACAAAAACTACCTGTGACTTATCGGCTCGTCTAATCGTTAGGCGCTGCAAAATGAAATCCACGGCGCAACTCACCGCAATCTGCTTAGTCCTCCCGGATTGCCAGCCCATGGGGGAGCCGTAGATTAGTTTGCTATCCGGTCCAATAGCTCGATTTCAGCACCCTGAGTCTTGCCGTTGTGATTTCTTCGATAGTACACTTGACCCCCGCTCGGCCGAAACCGTTGCGAAAGCCGTTTGCGTGTAGTTGTCCATCACCACCAGATCTTGATTGGGAGACAAGCTGCGGCCGGCAAAGATCAGTGGGAATTTCTGCATCGCGTTCACTAGCAGCTCGGTTACGCCAGCAACTGCTGAACGACTTTGGCGTGTTCCACCCCTGTTAATTTCAAATCGAGGCCTTGATTGCGAAACGATAGCCTTTCATGATCGATGCCCAGCAGATGCAGAATCGTTGCGTGGAAGTCGCGAACATGAACAGGATCCTTAACAATATTGTAAGAGAAATCGTCGGTTTCACCGTGAATCACTCCACCTTTGATTCCACCTCCAGCCATCCACATCGTAAAACATCGCGGATGGTGGTCGCGGCCATAATTGTTTTCCGACAGTCCGCCTTGGGAATAGATCGTGCGTCCGAATTCGCCTCCCCAAACCACCAGCGTAGAATCCAGAAGCCCTTTGGCTTTCAAGTCGGTAAGCAATCCGTAGGTTGCGCGATCGATATCCTTGCACTGCGAGGGCAAGCGTCCGTTGACGTTTCCGTGGTGATCCCAATTGTTCAAATAAATTTGAACAAAGCGTACGTCCCGTTCTACCATCCGACGCGCCAACAACGCAGAATTGGCAAAGGTCCCTGGCTTGCGTGAGTCTTCTCCATAAAGTTCGAACGCAGATTCGGGTTCGCTCGCAATGTCGGTCAACTCGGGCACGCTAGACTGCATTCGAAAGGCCAACTCATACTGTTGGATGCGGGTATGAATCTCGGGATCGCCAACCGCTTTGAAGTTCATTTCGTTGAGCGACTTCAAGCCGTCCAGGGTTTTGCGTCTAACCTCTGCGGAGACGCCAGCGGGGTTGTTGATGTAAAGGATCGGATCTCCGCTGGATCGAAAACTGCACCCGGCATGTTCGCCTGGCAAACAGCCGGACGACCAGAGTCGCGCCGAGATCGCTTGGATCTGCTCGTTGTTGGACGGCTGCGCTACCAGGACGACGAAGGTCGGCAGATTGCTATTCATCGAACCGAGGCCATAGGACAACCACGATCCAATACAGGGACGCCCCGTCACCATATTGCCGGTTTGCATGAGAGTGATCGCGGGTTCATGGTTGATCGCTTCGGTGTGCATGGATCGCACGAAGCATAATTCGTCAACGACTTTGGCGGTCTCTGGCAAGAGCTCAGAAATCCACATGCCGCTTTGGCCGTATTGAGCGAACTCGTATTTGGAGGGTGCGATCGGAAAGCGAGCTTGACCACTGGTCATGGTTGTTAAGCGCTGGCCGTTTCGGATAGACTCCGGCAGTTCTTTGTCGTACCACTCTTTCATCTGCGGTTTGTAGTCAAACAAATCCATTTGTGACGGGCCACCAACCATGTGCAAGTAGATGACTCGTTTCGCCTTGGGTGCGAAGTGGGGCAGAGTCCCAAGCCCACCCTTTGCGTCACTCGCTTCGGTGAGCGAAGGAAGTCCTAACGACGCCAGAGCGGCGATCCCAAGCGCATTGGCACCTTGGCGAAAGAACTGGCGCCGAGTCTCGCTGCACACGTATTGTTCGAATAGCGGATGGATGTTGTTCATGATCGTTGATAAGTCATCATTTGGTTAAGGCCTCATCGAGATTCATCAGTTGATTCACTAGCATCGTCCAGGCGGCCAGCTCGGATAGGACGATGGTTTCGTCCACCTGGCTCTGGCCGATGGAAACGAGCAGTTTCGCCTCGTCCGATTTCTGTTGATATAAAGCAATTAAATCGATCAAGCTAGCCAGTACGACGTTCAACTCTTCACCGCGGAACGGTCGCGATAGCAGCTTGTTGGCGATCGACTGGATGCGCGTGGTGGAGTCGCTTCCGAGCTCGGTATCCAACAGGGTTTTGGTCGCAAGCACCCTCGCAGCTTCCACGAATTGCGGATCGTTCAACGTCACCAAGGCCTGTAGGGGGGTGTTGGTTCGCTCACGCTTTACGGTACAGACCTCGCGAGAGGTGGCGTTGAAGACTTCCATATTAGGAGGTGGCGCCGAGCGCTTTAGAAAAGTATAAATACTTCGGCGATAAACGGACTCCCCTTTGTCGGCTACATAGTTGCGAGTATCGCTACCAGGCATCGCAACCGCTTCCCAAACTCCTGGCGGTTGGTAGGGACGAACACTCCGTCCACCAATCTTACTAACGAGCAGCTGGCTGGTCGCCAAAGCTGCATCGCGGATCATCTCCGCATCCATTCGAAATCGAGGCCCCCTGGAAAACCATTTGTTCGTCGGGTCCATGGCGAGTTTTTCTTGGGTGACGGTGGAAGTTTGGCGGTACGTAGAGCTGGTCACGATCGATCGAAAGAGATTGCGAACATTCCAGCCATCGTCGCGAAAGTTCAACGCTAGGTAGTCGAGCAGTTCGGGATGGGTAGGCATCTGACCTGTGACACCGAAATCTCCGGTGGAGCCGACCAAACCATTGCCAAAAACCTCTTGCCAAAATCGATTGACGGTAACGCGAGCGGTAAGTGGATGCTCGGGCTGCAGTAGCCACTTGGCGAGACCAAGTCTATTGGCAGGCAATCCTTCTGCCATGGCGGGCAAAACCTTGGGGGTAGCCGGCTTGACTTCTATTCCACGTTTATCGTAATCACCTCGCATCAGCACATAGGCTTTGGGGGATTCCTGTGCTTCGTTCATCACGTGAGCGATTGTACCACGCGTTTTGATGGCGTTCTTCTCTGCCACCAATGCTTGTTGCTTAGCCGTGAGTTCAACATATTTGGCATCCGTGCTGTTGAGGTACCAGGAGTAAAGTTCCTCCGTTTCTTCGGCAGAGCGAGTCGGTTTCGACGCGATATATTGGCGTCTTGGGACATCGGCAATCTGCTGGATCTCACTGGTCTCAAGAACCTTGCGATAGATGCGAACATCCTGCATCTGCGCACCGGTAGACGCAGCGCTTGCAGATCGCCGACCAATCATTAACGGAGTCGCGGTCCGGGTGGTTTCCGTCAAGCTATCACTGGAAACCGATTTTTCCGATTCCTTGCCATTGATGAATATCTTCAGTCCTGCCGCTTTGGACTGGCCATCGTACGTGATCAGGACGTGTTGCCAACGGTCCTTGCTCAACTTTGTCTTGGTCGTCGCTTTGACTGCATTCCCCGGCCATTTGTGGATGATATGCATGCCAATGTTTCCATTTTCCATCCAAACATCCCATCCACGATGGCCATCGGATTCGTCCATGCGAGCGATCAAAGCTCCCCCCTGCGAATCCGATCCTGGCTTGACCCAAAGCGCAACCGTGAACGCTTGGTCTCTCTCGAAATCCCCCACGGGAAGCGAAGGAAAGGCATCTTTTACCTGCCATGCGGAGTCTGAGATTCGACCAGATACGATCGTCGCATCCACGTTCAACGAAACCTGCTGCCATTGGGATTGATGCAGCAGGGGGAGCCATTTCAAATCACTTCCAGCCAGTGGAATGTGTGTTTCCAAAATGTCCAATGCCGGTAACGACTGCCAAGTCAACTTGCTGCGCTCCTCGGGCTTAGCCAACATCTCTTCGAAAGGCTTGGTGGCTTGCCCGCGCCGTTCCTCGACCGCTTGGTTGGCTTGTGCAAGGAGTGTATCTAGTTCGACGAATCGACTTCTATCTTCTTCCTTAGGGACGGTTATGATCGGCGGGGTATCCTTGACGTTTCCATCTCGCACTTTTTGTGTTGTATTGTTATAGAAAGCTGCGAGTTGGTAGAACTCCTGTTGACTGATCGGATCGAATTTATGATCGTGGCAAACGGCGCAACCGACCGTTAGTCCCAGCCACACTTGTCCCGTCGTCTCAACCCGATCGCGGGTGTAGAGAACTTGGTACTCCTCGTCAATGATTCCACCTTCGTTGGTGGTGATGTTACATCGATTGAAGCCGGTCGCGATGTTCTGATCGAGATCTGGGGCAGGCAGCAAATCGCCAGCGATCTGTTCGATCGTGAATTGATCGAAGGGCAAATTGCGATTGAAGGCTTTTACTACCCATTCTCGATAGGACCACATCTCTCGATAGTTGTCGAAGTGGATCCCATGCGTGTCTGCATAGCGAGCGTAGTCGAGCCAGTATCGACCTCTGTGCTCTCCCCACTCAGGACGCTTGAGAAGTTCGTCGACGTAGTTTTCGTATCGATCTGGAGATGTATCTGCCAGCACTCGCTCAACGTCTTCAGGAGTGGGTGGCAATCCGACCATGTCCAAGCTGACTCGACGAAGCAGGGTGCGCAACTCAGCATCGGGGGAGGGTTCGAGTCCTCGGTGTTCCAATTCCGCAAGGACGAATCGGTCGATGGGGTTTCGAATCCAAGCAGGATTGCGAGTCTGCGGCAACTCGGGTTTCGTGGGCGGAATGAAAGCCCAATGCCCCTGGTACTCTGCCCCCTCGGCAACCCAAGCCCTGAGCAGATCTTTTTGTCGATCCGTCAGCGATTTGTGCGATTCCGGAGTCGGCATCACCACATCGAGATCCGTTGCGAAAATCCGGCGAAGAAGTTCGCTTTCGAGAAGGTTTTGTGGATTGATGGCGTTTTTTGCGATAGCGTCTTCACGTTGGTCCAAACGAAGATCCGCAGCCCGTTTGTTAGCATCGGGGCCGTGGCAGGCGAAACAGTTCTCCGACAGGATCGGCCGGATATCGCGGTTGTATTGGATCACCCCAGCTGCCCCAGCCGGTTCACCTAAATTCAACGATAGCCATATTGCCCCTGTTAGGGAGACCACAAGGAGGCAAACACGCAAGGGGGGCGTGGCGGACTTCATCAAGGATTAGGCCTTTGAAAACAAAAGGGTGGGAAACACTGCTGGCGGGAATGTCGCGTCTCGGACATCTGTTAATCATTTTAACCCCAAATTCCATAATGCAAGTGTCCGAATCCCTCGCAATCGGGCGGAGAGCCGAAATATGCCGGAATAATAAATTCGTCGACCTGCTTGCGCTGCACGGTTGTCCCTTAGCTTGTCGCTTCGTTATCCCTCGCGAGACTATCCGGGTCCGCGATTCGGGCAACGAGGCCAATTGGCGTTTCCCCATCGCTTGACTGCTGCGATCATATAAGTAAGCGTTCACCGATTGGGTGCCGCAATTCTCCTCAATTTGCTGATTTCATGCCTACTAGCCGCTTTGAATATGCTGAATACCTCTCCGAGATTCACAAAAGGAGCAAGGAAAAAAAGGGAGGGGAACAGGATTCTTTCCATGCGACCATGTCGGGAAAGGACAAGGATGCGCTGGTGTCCCGTTCGCATCGCAGTTTCTGGGAATTGTTAGTGGCCTTCCTGGGACTGCTCAAAGGGTTTCGTGGAAAGATTGTCTTTGGGCTTGCGACGGTTACGATCTCAACACTCTTGGCCCTGATCCCGCCGCTGGGAACGAAACTGGCGATCGACTGCGCTTTGACCGATCCTCCGCTACCGATCCCCAGCTGGTTAGGCAATCTGCTCGGCCCAAGTTCACCGATGGGTTTGCTCGTTTGGATAGCCGCGATGGTGGCGGTCGTTACCCTCGTCCGAACCGTCGTTTTATTGTGGGGGCGTTGGACATGCACGCAAGCGGTCAATCGAGTACAAATGTCTGTTCGCAGCCGCGTTTTCGACCACATGCTGAATATGCCGCTTCATAAGATCCAGCAGCTGAAATCCGGTGGCGCGACTAGCCTTCTTCGAGAAGACGCTGGCGGGATCGCCGAACTGATTTTCAGCGTTCTTTACAACCCCTGGCAAGCGATCGTCCAGCTGCTTGGCAGTTTGGTGATATTGGTATTGGTCGACTGGCGATTGCTCGCCGCTGGACTGCTCCTGCTGCCGGCGGTCTATTTCAGCCATCGCACTTGGATCTATTCGATTCGACCGCTTTACCGCGATGCCAAGCAACGCAGACAACGCATCGACTCTAATACGACGGAGACCTTTGGCGGTATTCGCGTTGTTCGTACCTTTGCCAGGCAACGCAATGAAACCCAGCGTTATGTTCAAGGGAGCCACGTCTTGCTCAGGCAGCAACTTCTGATCTGGTGGCGAACGCGTTTGATCGAGATCGTTTGGGAAGTGCTGATACCATTGGCATCTACGCTCCTATTGGTCTACGGTGGTTGGCAAATCCTGCAATCGCATCTCACGTTGGGGGATTTGATGATGTTCTTGGTCTACCTAACGATGTTGCTCGGACCGATCGCGACCTTGGCCGGAAGTGCTGTGCAGTTTCAAAATAACTTGGCCGGTCTCGATCGCATCTTGGATTTGTTGGCCACACCTAAAGAGTTAGAGGACCGAACGGGTGCTTTACGAATCAGCAAGCAACAAACGCGGGGCGAGATTCGTTTCGAGTCTGTTTCGTTTCGATATCCGGAAAGCGATCAGTGGATACTGAGGAATCTTCATTTGCATGCGCGGGCTGGACAGACAATTGCCATCGTGGGCCGAAGCGGAGCTGGGAAAACAACTCTGTGCAATTTGGTAGCTAGGTTCTTCGATCCTGCCGAGGGGCGTATCCTGATCGACGGTTTCGATCTTCGAGATGTTCAATTGCAAAGCTATAGACAGTTGCTGGGGGTGGTCGAACAGGACGTATTCCTGTTCGATGGATCCATCGCTCAGAATATCGCATACGGTAGGCGCGGCGCTACCACGCAGCAAATTATCGAAGCCGCAAGAGCAGCGGCCGCAGACGAATTTATCTCCAAATCACCCAACGGATACGAAACGTTGATCGGAGAACGCGGTTTCAAACTCAGCGGCGGACAACGGCAACGTTTGGCGATTGCTCGGGCGTTGTTGGCGGACCCGAAAATTCTGATTTTGGACGAAGCAACCAGCAATCTAGACAGCGAAAGCGAGCGTTTGATTCAGGCCAGTCTGGCGCTCCTTTTGGAACATCGGACCGCTTTCGTCATCGCCCATCGATTGAGTACGATCGTGCATGCCGATCAGATCTTAGTTTTGGACGCGGGACAAATCGTACAGTATGGGACGCACACGGAGCTCCTAGAACAGTCCGGGATCTACCAACAGATGGTAAGATTACAGACGGAAAGTCCGATCGCTCCGCAATGGGTCGATTCGTAAGAAAACTAGTCTAAGCCCGAGATCCGCAGATGGCCAAATCGCTTCGAGGAAACTGTTTGTTGGCATCGCCCTTTATGGACGACCCTAACTTCTTTCGCGCCGTCGTTTTTTTGGTGCGACACGAAGAGGAGCAAGCCTTTGGTCTGATCCTGAATCGGCCGACAGACTTTCGACTGGACAAAGTCGTGTCGATGGTTTGCGATTTAAAGTGTGTACACGATGCCCCTCTTTATTGCGGCGGGCCAGTCGATGGCCCACTGATTGCCTTGCACGACCAGTCGGACTTAGAGGGAGATGAGTGCATTGATGGCTTGCGGGTTTGTAGTGACCAAGAAAAACTGATGCAGCTATTCGTTCGCCCCGAGGCAAAATTACGATTGTTTGATGGATTTGCAGGTTGGGGACCAGGGCAATTGGAGGGCGAGCTTGAAACCGGTAGTTGGCTGGTCGCAGATGTCGATGCAGATTTGGTCTTTGGGGATGACGATGACCTGTGGGGGACACTGCTCAAGAGAATCGGCCAGAACATACTTTCTGTAGACGATCGAATCTCGGATACCCCCATCGACCCTCAATGGAATTAGGCGATGGGTAGGGCTCCGCGAAATAGCCAAGGAGGCTACGTGTACCATGCTATTGGACGAGGATTGAAGCCCAAGCCGATGTTTCGCTCGGAAGAGGACTATCAAGACTTCGAAGCGGTCCTGTGCGAAATGGTCGAGAGATTCGAACCTCGGATTTTGTCTTATTGTGTTTTACCGAAGCATTGGCATCTGATCTTAGTACCTCGTAAAGATGGGGACCTATCGAAGCTGATGGCTTGGCTAACGATCACACATTCTGCCCGATGGCATGCAAAACCAAGACGCTCAGGAACGGGCGGACTTTATGAACGGAGATTCAAAGCGTTCCCAGTGCAAGACGACCTCTCGCTGCTCGAATTGATCAGGTTTGTGGAATCGCATCCGAAGAGAACGGGGTCAATCGACTCGGTCGTCGAGACTTGGCGGTGGTCCAGCGGCTTCATGCGTGGCAATGGATCAGGACAATCGAAGGTCCCGATTTCAAGCTCGCCGATTGCATTACCAACAGATTGGCTGGCACAGATCAACCAAGCACAACCCGAAGAGATACTCCTTCGTATCGAGAATGCCATCGCCAGGAGTTGTCCGTATGGCGATCCCCTTTGGGTTGCAAAAACGGCCAAACGCTTGGGGCTGGAGTCCACCGTGCGACCTCGAGGTAGGCCGAAAAAGGCTTAGGCGATGGCGTTCGGCGAAGAGCCTCCGAAATTTTCTTTTAAGTTTCGAGTTTTCCCCCTAATATTTCGAGATCGAACCCGTTTACCTCAGTATCACAACTGAAAGACTCTTGCGATGAAATTCGATTCCGAAATGCTCGTAACGCTCTGGCCAACATGATGCAGGATCCAGCACAGCCGAGAGATGTCATTCCGAGCCACGACCGGGGCAACGACAAACTCGCTTGGCTGCATGCAACCTTTGAGAGGTTGGAGCGGCCATTGCTGTCCTATGCCATGCGGTTGCTTGGGGATATCGAGCGATCGCGAGACTGCGTTCAAGAGAGTTTTTTGAGATTGTGCCGTGAAGACCAGTCGCATGTCGAGGGACATGTAGATGCTTGGCTTTTCAAAACTTGTCGCAATCGAGCGATGGATCTCCATCGCCAGGGGGCTCGCATGATTTTCGATTCGGATTCAACGGCGTTGGCTACGGCCGTAGATCGAATGCCAGAACCTATCGGATTAGCGTCCGAGAGGGAACAGAACGCGTGTTTGCAACAGCAGATCGCATCGTTGTCGACCCGTGAGCAGGAAGTGCTTTCACTCCGTCTGGGCCAAGGACTTTCCTACAAGCAGATCGCGGACGTCATGGACTTGAGCGTTTCGCACGTCGGTGTAATTTTGCACCAAGCTGTCAGTAACTTGCGAAACGCCATGGCGGGCCAAGTGCCAATTTCTCAAATTCCTGAACCCAAGTAACCTGCCTTCGCTGAGCGAAAATGAGCGTGCAAACAGCATTCTCGGCTAGAGCAGCGATCCAAATCCAAATCCAATCCAAAGTTAATAAAAGAGAGCCATCGAATGACTAATCCTTTGTCGAACCAGCCCGGCCGTTCCATCGAACCATGGCAGTTAACCGCCTATGCGCTGAACGAGTTGGATGAAGAGGACACTAAGCGGGTGCAACAAATGCTCGAGGGGGACGCGTCCTTGCGGACCGAGTTCGAGCAGATCCAGAAAACGCTTTCGGCAGTTCGTTTGGCGCTGGCCGAAACGCCACCTGGTCTGCAACTGAGCAAAGTGCAAACGGCTGCAGTAGTCAATGGAATCGAACAGGTGGTTGCGAGACGCCCAGAGCTGACCGCGACAAAGTTCCCGCTCACGGACCGTCCGTTTTACCGGCGCAAACGTTTCGCCGCGTTACTGGCTACGGCTGCGGCCATCCCGATCGCTGCGACATGGCTGCCCGCGTGGTTCGCCGACGACGGGCTAGTCGTGGTTTCAACGCGAAAGCTAAATGAACCTAGGGACCTCAACGATGACCTTGCTCACAAGTCGTTGGCTTCCAGCTCTACAACCTCCAGCCCGCTCACCCATCGACTGAACCCGACGGAAGCAAAGGAAATTGATATCCAGGTATTACCAGAAGCTGGAAGCGGCGAAATCAGCAATGTGGACATCACGCCAGTTCCGGAGATGGGTTTGGTCATCGTAAAAGGAAATAAAGAAGAAGTTGAGCGAGCCGGACAAGTCGTCAAAAATGTCGAAGGTACACGGGGCCTGAGAGAGCTCGACGAGACAACCAGACTCATGACGACTGTAACTCCTAGGATTCTTTTCCCGGAGGAAGTGAAAGAGCTTGAAGAACCCCGAAGAGACCTGCTTTCTAAAAATACGCTAACAGACCGTTTGGGGATGGGCGGCGGGGGTATGGGGGGCGAGAAAAGCGCTCCTATGGCTGCCAAACCAACGGCAGACTCGTTAGGCGAAATGCCTGGA